>Ga0129336_10001860_pt1 | contig 12935 bp, 16 predicted proteins | sample CPB6_02_DNA_FD_96878 | JGI IMG/M metagenome (GOLD analysis project Ga0129336, IMG submission 96878) | Freshwater to marine salinity gradient microbial communities from Chesapeake Bay, USA - CPBay_Sum_0.6_0.2_DNA | ecosystem: Environmental > Aquatic > Marine > Coastal | place: USA: Chesapeake...
ATGATTGGGGCATCCTGGTACTTAAACCTTTACTACCCACTTTTGATGCAGCACGCTTGATAGCGTCATAAGAAGTCTTTATATCCACGTGAGAATGGTGCATTAATAAAGGGTTGAGTGTTGGCCCTTGTTCTGATAATTCTGTAACTTTTCAGTCACTTACACACACCTTGAATTACTTCAGGGTATATCAGATAGCGAGTGTACTAAACACCATGTATTTCCTTGCTTATATATGCTTCCTTTTCAACCAAGTGTCTTGCGGACTAAAGAGGATGCCTCCTCACCTTAGATTTACTCATTCCACATTGCATTCTCATCCTTGCGGGACTTACTGCACCCTCATATTACAGAGGGATAACGCTATTTTCAGCTAGGAAAGTGATTGTCTTTTGCTTTTACTTTTAATTGTTAAGCTAACAATGCCAGAATCCAGGATGTGCAATCACAGCACGTCATGCTTCCTTTTGAGAAGTTTAGACATACACCCCAGTGTAGATTACCAGTCTACGGTACTTTGTGATACTGTTACCATACCACTTGTACTGGAAGCAACACTTGAAACTTTGGTAAATCTCTTGTGTCAATTCCTACAGATATCCTTATTGTGCTTTCACACTCAAATCCCTTGGCAGGGATTCATTACTCAGACGATAGTCCTCTGTAATGATTGTCTGTTTGTTTACTTAGATTGGTTTTCACCAACGCAACCACCCCTGTTAAAAGGGTATCACTTTATACCTGTTACCAGGTTTATCCTAACGACCATAAACAGCCGTGTTGTTTCTGTAACCAGTCAAGCTGGCTTAACGCACTACACCATGAGCATTTAAACTCTGAGGGTAACAACATTGTGTGCTTATTGGTCTTTGAGGGTAATAGACCAAACCCTGTTCATTATGTACTGTGTTGAACTCACGCCAGTAGCTTACTGGATAGACACCCGGTTAAAGGAAGGGTGCCGATACTTTATTCTGAGTGAGATGCATCACCATCCCAAAAGTCACACTCTGTGAGAGACTCATGGCACTGTTGGCACATGTGATAATCATCACAGGTACAGGTAAGATCAGGAGAAATGCTGTTAAGCATGAACTTATCAGCATCTTCCTGTGCAAATTCACCGTTCACCTTCAACCATTTTGTAGATTCCATAACTTAAATAGATAGAGGTTGTGAGAAATGTCATGAGAACAAGGAACAAGTGTACACCACCAGGTCCAGGACCATCATTAACTAACATGTGAGAGGATACTATCAGACAGAATAGTGAGATAATCCCCAGGATAAAAGAAAGTATTTTCATTGTGATTGATTTATGTCAGACAAGTTGAGCAGTTTAGACACATGCTCAGGTGTTAGGATTAGAAGATGTCTTCACCTGGAAGTAAAGGTTTAGATTCTTCAATAGGTTCAATGTCACGAATCCAATCAGATTCAGAACTAAGTTGATCCTGATTAAGAACCCAAGTACCATCTTCAAGAAGAAGTTGATTGCTTATCATGTTATGTTTTATAACAGATGCTCTTACATAAGCAGCAGAACCAGGGTTTTTAAACTTAAATCCTCTTGGAGGTTGAGGAAACAAAGAACTATCCTTGTAAACTCTTACGATTACATACTTAGGTGAATCAATCATGCCTTTATTAAGTTTAGAAGCATAGATGAATAGTTCAGGGTTTTGTGCGAGCACAACTTGCTCAAGCACAGATTGAAATGTTGTGTTTTCCATATGTGTTTTTGAATTAGGTTTAAAAATAAAGCAGTTTATCCACTTGCTCAGGTGTTGTGTAAGACTTTCATTGGTTAGTCTTACTAGTTGCGGCCAAGGATTACTGCCCCAGCACTGAAGGTAATGTGTAAGGATACCACCTAACAGGTTGGTGTTAATGGTCTCCGATGTTCCAAGTACCCTTACACTGTAATGGAGCAAGCTTAACCCATAAGGCCAGTGATTGCTTTGTTTAAGAACAGGTTCCACCCTGTCCCCGTATCAGGCTTAACGGTTGCCATAAGAACTCTGTACATAGTTGCAATTGTAGGATAACAGGTAACACCTACTGATTTTCTACAAGCCCTGTCAAAGAACGGGTAGCCTCACCATTCCATAGAACAAATCATTGCAACTAAGATACAGATAGTCTGCGTTCAATTGTACTTTATTAAGTAGAGGTTTAAGAGGACATCCTAAACATAACTAAAGTATTCAATTGCCTACTCTTGTGAAGTAGGTTTAACGCATTGGTTCCCTATGCTGGAATTGAACCAGCCTTAACCATTTAGGGAATATTAGCTATATAAAATTATTATAGCTTGTGTAACAAAAGAGAAAAGAGAATATGCTTGAATGTGTGTGAGTAGGTATACCCACTAACAAATACATCCTTGCATATGCCCTTGCAGTACCCCTGCAGTAACTATATACTGCAGTTTGAATAGACAAGTGTGTAGAGACCGCTACACTTTAATCCCTGGACTGTTAGGATCTTGTTAAGAAAAGGACTGACTACAGCTCAGTGGCTATAATCAGTCCTTTTCAGGAAACAGGGTTTCACCCCTGTGTGAAGCAGTTTACACTGCTTCCACCCACGTCAGGCCGGTGGGCTGTTGCTCCTTGTCAAGGACAGGAGCATCAGAGAACCTGAAGCCTGGAAGGGGTGAGCCAGACCCCTTTTTAAGGAGCTTATCTTTAAGCTTCTTAAAATCAGGGTGGTTTTCCCGCACGGGTGACCCGTCTTTAGGGTCAACCAGACACAGGATCCCGAAGCGGACCTGTTTCTGAGTGCGGGTTTTGAAGGCTAAACCTTCAATGGTACAATCCACTGTTTCCAGTGGTTGATCAGTTACAATAATCATAGATTTTGTAATCTTGCGGAAGTAAACTTGTTCTGACATGGTATAATTTAATTAAAGTTGGTTGCTTATATGGGGTGCCATCGGGCTAAAGAGTAGTTGGGGAGCGGAATTTGGGGACCCACTCAGAACTTCACATATAAAGTGGTTTAGGTTATAGAAAAAATTTTTATGGGTACCGGGGGTATTTATGGTAGAAGGAAGGATGGGGGGTATTTATATACACCTTATATATAGGGGGAGTATATTTGCATATATGTTAGATAATAATCAAGGAGGAGTTCTTAATCTTAGTATACCACAGTTTAAGTGTTATGTTAAGAGGAGTTGGTTTACTAAGGATGATTCTTTAGAGTGGGATAAGTGTTATGCTTTTGGTATCCAGAGTATAGCCGGTAAGATTCTTACATTTCATGTTATGACTGATTATGGGATGTTGAGATCCCGTGTTCCTATTAGTGAGATATATATGAACCCGGTGGAACCAAAAGATGATATACCCAGTGACTTTAAACAATTGTGGGATTGCTTCTCTGAGAATGTATCTGTTATTGAATATGATTACCTGGCTGAGAAAAGATGTCAGGTTATTACTAAGGATAAAAGGTTAGTGTGGGCTACATATCTCTTTACCGTGGATTGGTTTAGAAACCCGTACAGTGATGAACCCACAGATTACAAGTGTGGGCATGTACTAGTGTCTGATGAAGGGTATCTTTTCTGTATGCCTAACAACCGGATCTATTGGAGAGATTCTAACTGGGTTACTAAACCCTTTCCTATCAACCCCAAGGAGTTTAAGGTGGATGAGACACTAGAGAGTGTTGAGACTAAGAGTGATAGATGGGTGAGTGAAGACTCCTCTGCTTATTATTATGAGTATAAAGAAATAAGCCCCACCAGTCAAGGTGAGGCTCTCTAGTCTGAGGGGGTGGAAGCTGGAGGTAGCTACCCAGACATATTGCAAATATATAATGTTATAGTATAAGTGCAATAGATATTAAAATAAACTTTTTTAATTTAAACTTTTATTGTATGTTTGTATTACAAAAGTTTAAACTATGTCAGAAGAAACCAACCAACCACAAGAACTCTCTAAGGAAGAGATTGCAAAAAGAAGGGCTGAGATCACTGCCTTCTACAAGGAAAGCATTGAACATCTGAAGATCCAGGAAGAGTATGAAACTCTGCTTCTAAAGATTGAAGAAGCTAGAGCTAAGAGGATTCAGGCTCAGATTGCATTGGCCCAGTTTTATGGTGCTCAGGATTCTCACAATGAAGAAGCTGCTGATGACTTTGAAAGAGCTCAGGGTGTTGAGCAGGATCTTCCTAAGAGAACTTTGAGAAGGACTGAGTAAACTCTATGGCTGTTGTTAACAGAGTAGAAGAGAAAGCAAGGGTTAGTATTGATGATACCATCCAGTATCAGATACTAACCTATTGCTTTTTCAGAGATGTGCAGATTAGTAGTTCTGATCTGAAGTGCTTGGCTGAACTGGCTAAGGCAGGGAGTGTTGAGCTCACCCAATTCTGTAAGGATGTTACTGATAAGGATATATTTAAAAGTCCACAGTCAGCAAGAAATGCTATAACTAAGGCAGAGAAAAAGAACCTGGTTATAAAGAATGGGGTGAACAAGAAAAAGATTTCAATCAACCCAGTCATGAATGTTCAGACTCAAGGTCTTGTTTTACTTGATTATAAGATATTAGGAAGTGAAACCCAAAAGTCATAAGATCTTTAAGAAGGGCATAGCAGAAGAAGTGGGTGTCCATCAGAATGTAGTTGATGACTTTATAGACTTTTATTATTCCAAGATCAGAAAGAACTTGTCTGATCTAACCACACCTAGTATTACAGTAGCTGGCTTGGGTATATTCCAGATAAGAAAGGGAAAGCTTAAGAAAGCAATCAAGAAGAACAAAGACATTATAGGTAACCTTGAGAAGAGAACATATGATGGCATAGAGAAGCACATGGTGATAGTTGACAAACTAAAAGCTATGGAAGCTGCTATGGGCATGATAGAAGAGATTGAGGAGAAAAAGAAAGAATTCATAAAAAATAAAAATGAGAATAAAACAGGTACTAAAAGCAATCCGTAATGCGGACCAAATCTTTGAAGGTGTAAAGAACACTATCTTCAAACAAGGAGATGTTGAACTCATTGCTAATGAGAGATGGAAGATTTGTAAGAACTGTGAATTTCTTGACACTAAAGGAGACAAGTGTCTTATGCCTGGTACACAACCATGTTGTGGAGAGTGTGGTTGTAGTATGGGATTTAAACTTAGGGCTTTATCATCCTCTTGCCCTAAAGATAAATGGTTTGCTGTAATGACAGAAGAAGAAGAGGATAAACTAAATGAAAGACTAGATGGCAATCAGCTTTAAAGAAGAAGGGCATATTTACCAGAGTACAGATGGTGAAGACATCAAGTGGTTAAGTGTAACATCCTTTATAGGGATGTTCAAACCAAAGTTTGATCAACTGTCTCAGGCAAAGAAATCCTCAAAGAATAAAAATTCCAAGTGGTATGGCATGGATCCTGCTGAGATTGTTAAGGCATGGGAAGCAGAAACTGACAGAGCCATAAAACTTGGTAACTGGTATCACAGTCAAAGAGAAACTGACATACTAGACTTTAAGACCATTGAAAGAGATGGTACAGAAATACCTATTATCAAACCTGTAATTCAAGATGGTGTCAAGATTGCACCTAATCAAAAACTCACTGATGGTATGTATCCCGAACATCTAGTTTATCTCAAGTCTGCTGGACTATGTGGCCAGGCTGATCTAGTAGAGATCATAAATGGTACCATAAACATTACAGACTACAAGACAAATAAAGAAATTAAGGAGTCTGGCTTTACTAATTGGGAAGGTATAACATCTAAAATGTACCATCCTGTTAGTCATCTGGATGATTGTAATTTAAACCACTATAACCTTCAGTTGAGTATTTATGCCTATATTATTAAAAAGCACAATCCAACTTTGAACATAGGTAGACTGACAATTCAACATGTAAAGTTCAAGCAGATTGGAACAGATTCAAAGGGATATCCTATCAATGAGCATGTAAATGGTGAGCCAGTAATTGAAGATATCAAGATGTATAATCTACCTTACTTAAAAGATGAGGTTACAAGTTTGATAATGTGGTTAAAAGACAAGAAATAAAATATCAATGGCCCAATGGTTACAAAGGACCGGTAGATACAACTATGGAATTATCTAAGTTGATTCACACAATCCATGTTATAACCCTTGATGAAGAACAAATCTTTGAAGCATTACTATACTTTGATTACGTTAACTCTACTGAGATGCCTGAATTTACTAAACTAACTAACATAAAATTTAACTACAATGCTGATTAGACTATTTGATATTCAGAATGGAAAGGTAATTCCTACTGAACACTGTTATACACTGAACTTTTTAAAGGTAATTATGGATGAATATCCTGAGACCTACCTCAACATATACCAATATCTTTACTATATGACCTGTCCTAACCCGGACAACAATCCATTCTTTAATGTACCAGAGAGTGAAAAGGAAGATATCATAATCCAAGAGATCAATATGGTAGAATCACCAGAAGATCCTATGATTATAAAGGCCCTGGCTATGTGTTCTAAGTTATATGAAACCCCTACATACCGGGCATACAAAGGTATTAAGGCTATGCTTGATAGATTAGCCAGATATATGGAAACTACATCTATTGAGCATGGTAGAGATGGTAACATTAACTCTTTAGTCAATGCTGCTGCTAAGTTTGAACAGATCAGACAGTCTTACAAGGGAGCATTTAATGACATGAAACAAGAACAAGAAAGCACTGTCCGTGGTGGACAAGGTTTAGCATATGATCAATTATGACACATAAAGAAAGAGCTGAAGAAATCTATCAGGAGATGTTTAATACAACACCTGACACATTGGCTTGGGGAACCAGGCATAACATTGCTTTGGCAGCAGCAAAGAAAGCTGTGCATAGAATTTGCTTAGCATTGCCTGTATATCCATGTGATGATATGACAATCACAACATCAAGAGGTGTGGTAGATTGTGCAATCTTATATTGGAAAAATGTAAAACAAGAACTAGATAACTTATGAGTAACCAAATAGTAATTCCCGTAGGAAAGAAAGTATTGATCAAGCAGAAACAAGCTGAGATCTATTACCCCGGCACAAACATTATGATTCCGGAGACAGCAAGAAAAAAAGAATGTAAAGGTACAGTTGTAGGTGTAGGAGCTGAAGTAACAGAGATTAAGCCTGGTGATTCAATCATGTATGCTGATTATGCTGTACCAACAGCACTAATCCATGAAGGTGAAGAGCATTTGCTTATTAATGCTGGAGATGTTTTTGTGATCTTTAAGTAATGTTCATAGAGGTACCTACATATGACAATGGAGTTTGGACAACTACATCCTTTGATACAAGGAAGGATTACACAGACTTTGTACTCCAGATATTTAAGGTGCCTGGGGAATACAACTTTAACAAAACCGCTCTTGTTTTTAATGAGCAGGCCAGAAACTTTACCAAATATGGTTTCTACTGCAGCAGTCCTTTTAGATCAAAAGATTATATAGACTACTGGGAAGACCAGAAGAATAAATGTAGAACCGGGGTTATCTATAAAGATGGTCCTAATACATGGTATTTAACCAGAGACTACTACATGTGGTTAAACTTTCTTCCAATCTTTGACAAAGAAGAAAAGAAATATGGCTTTGCAAAGGTTAGGGATGCACAGTATCACATGGCTCTTTATGAGTTACTAGCTGAGTTAAACTACAAACATTCTGCTATCTTAAAGAAACGTCAGATAGCAAGCTCTTACTTTCATATGGGTAAGATCATAAACCAATACTGGTTTGAAGAGGGTTCAATATGTAAGATAGGTGCTAGTCTTAAGGATTATATAAATGACAAGGGTTCATGGAAGTTTCTTGATGAATATAAAAGTTTCTTAAATGAACATACTGCCTGGTATAGACCATGTAATCCTGAAAAAGTTCTGTTATGGGAGCAAAAGATTGAGGTAAGAACCTCTGGTAATAGGAAGACAAGCAAGGGTCTTCACTCTAAAATACAAGGTGCGTCATTTGAAAAGAGTCCAACTACCGGTGTAGGTGGTCCATGTACTTACTTCTTCCATGAAGAAGCAGGTATTGCACCTAAGATGAGTGAGACTTATGAATACTTGAGACCAGCCATGGCATCAGGTATGATTACTACTGGTATGTTTATAGCAGCAGGATCTGTGGGTGATCTAGAACAGTGTGAACCATTGAAAGATATGGTTCTAAATCCTACAGCAAATGACATATATGCTGTTGAAACAAACCTAATAGATGCTGATGGAACCATAGGTCTAGCTGGTTTGTTTATACCAGAGCAATGGTCAATGCCACCATTCATTGATGAGTATGGAAACTCACAAATAGAAGAAGCATTAGAAGCAATTACTGCGGAGAGGAAGGTGTGGAAAGCTGAATTAAGTGCTGAGCAATACCAACTGAGGATTTCACAAAAACCAACAAATATTCAGGAGGCATTTGCTTATAGGAAAGCATCAATCTTTCCTCAAGGACTTATTTCTAAGCAACTCAAAAGAATTGAAGATAAAGAATATTCTTATGAGCACATTGAACTCACCAGAATTAATGGAGAGGTTGTTCCAAACAGATCCAACAAACTACCAATCTCTTCATTTCCCATAGATAAAAAGATGACAGACAAGTCCGGTTGTCTTGTTGTCTGGGAAAGACCGGTTAAAGATCCTGGATTCGGCATGTATTATGCATCCATTGACCCGGTTGGTGAGGGCAAGACTACCACATCTGACTCTCTTTGCAGTATATTTGTCTATAAGAACCCTGTTGAAATAAGAAGAGAGACAATTAACGGTCTTGAAACATTTATTGAGACGGATAAAATAGTAGCGGCATGGTGTGGTAGGTATGATGACATCAATGAAACTCATGATTTGTTGTCTATGATAATAGAATGGTACAATGCCTGGACTATTGTGGAAAATAACGTGAGTTTATTTATTCAGTATATGATATCTCAGAAAAGACAAAGATATTTGGTACCTAAAACTCAAATACTTTTCTTAAAAGACTTAGGTTCTAACAATAATGTGTTTCAAGAGTATGGTTGGAAAAATACTGGTACTTTATTTAAAACACATTTGATATCATATGCTATTGAGTTTCTTAAAGAGAAAATAGATGAAGAAACTAATGAGAACGGGGATGTTATAAAGTACACAGATGGGGTAGAGAGAATACCAGACAGCATGTTACTTAAAGAAATGCTAGCATATTTTCCAGGTTTAAACGTGGATAGACTTGTAGCATTTGCAGCACTTATAGCATTTGCTAAAGTACAGCAATCAAACCGTGGATATTTAAAAAGAACTGAATCTAATCCTAACAAATCCTTGGAAAAATCAGAAAATTTGTATAAATTAAAGTATTCCCCCTTTAAAAATTTGGAGAGGGGTGGAAGAAGTATGAGTAATAAACCAAAGAGATCAGCGTTTAAAAATTATAAATAAACATGCAAGTATATAATGCAATGCAATTAAAGGCTGGTGCAAAAGCCCAGAGTGGATATCCAACCACTGCCAGCCTTACACAGCCTGTACAATTCCTTCCTGCAAAAGAAAAAAATGATGACTGGGCGGCATGGAACCTAGACTGGCTTGAATTGCAAGGAATGTACTTCTTGAGAAAGAATGCCCGTAAACTTTTGAAGAACTACAAACTTGCAAAGGGTATTATTGATAAAACTGACTACATCATTGAGGAAGATAATGAATACAAAGATCTAGTAGATGTACTTACAAGAGAAGATAACTCTGCTCTTGAATTAAAGTTCTATCCTATCATTCCTAATGTTGTCAATGTTCTTTGTGGTGAGTTCTCAAAGAGATTCAATAAAGTTCAATTCAGAGCTGTTGATGATATCTCTTATAATGAAATGCTTGAGCAAAAGAGAATGCAAGTTGAAGAAAATCTTCTTGCTGATGCTGAGCAAAAGCTAATTCAGAGAATGATTGAAATGGGGGCTGATCCATCAAGTCCTGAAGTACAAGAACAACTTGCACCTGAGAATCTTAAAACACTTCCTGAGATTGAAGACTTCTTTAAGAAAGATTATAGATCTCTGGTAGAAGAATGGGCTACACATGTATATAATGTAGATGAGGAGAGATTCAAAATGCAGGAACTTGAAGAAAGAGGGTTCCGTGACATGCTTATTACTGATAGAGAGTTCTGGCATTTCAGAATGTTAGAAGATGACTATGAAGTAGAGCTTTGGAATCCTGTTCTTACTTTCTATCAGAAGTCTCCTGATGCTAGATATATTTCAGAATCTAACTATGCTGGTAAGATTGATCTGCTCACTGTAGCTGATGTAATAGACAAGTATGGTTATCTAATGAGTAAAGAGCAGCTTGAGTCTTTACAGAATATCTATCCTGCCAAGTCTGCTATATATCAGGTATCAGGTTACCAGAATGATGGTACATACTATGATCCAAGTAGATCTCATGCCTGGAATACCAATATGCCTGGTCTTGCATACAGACAGTTTGTAAGCCGGTGGGACACATCTCCTGAGTTTGGTGGTGATATTGTAACTGCTATTCTTGATGAAGGTGAAGATCTTCAGAACTGGCAGCAAGGTTCACTAATGCGTGTAACTACAGTTTACTGGAAGACACAACGTAAGGTTGGTCATCTTATACGGATAAAAGAAGATGGTGAGATTATCCAGGAACTGGTTGATGAGACATATAAGATTACAGAAAAACCACTATATGATACCTCAGTATTTAAAAACAAAAATAAAGAAAACCTTGTTGCCGGTGAGCATATTGACTGGATCTGGATTAATGAGGTATGGGGTGGTGTTAAGATTGGGCCAAATCTTCCAGCATTTTGGAGATCCAATATGTCTGACAACATCAATCCTATTTACTTAGGTGTTAATAGAAGTAAACCTGGACGTGTGCCTTTCCAGTTTAAAGGTGATAAAACACTATATGGTTGCAAACTACCTATAGAAGGAAGAGTATTCTCTGATAGAAATACCAGATCTACATCTCTTGTTGATCTGATGAAAGCATATCAGGTTGGCTACAACATGGTAAATAACCAGATAGCTGACATCCTTGTAGATGAATTAGGTACTGTAATTGTATTTGACCAGAATGCTCTACCAAGACATTCAATGGGTGAAGACTGGGGTAAAGCAAACTATGCTAAGGCATATGTGGCCATGAAAGACTTTCAGATGCTTCCTTTGGATACATCTATTACAAACACAGAGAATGCCACAAACTTCCAGCATTATCAGACTCTTAATCTGGAACAAACAAATAGATTGATGACAAGAATACAGCTTGCAAACTATTTCAAGATGCAGGCTTTTGAAGCTATTGGTGTCAATCCTCAAAGACTTGGTGCTCCTATTGCACAACAAACAGCAACCGGTGTAACACAAGCTTTGAATCAATCATATGCTCAGACTGAAATATACTTTACTCAGCATTCAGATCAACTTATGCCAAGAGTGCACCAGATGAGAACTGATCTTGCTCAGTATTACTATAGCAATAAGCCCAGTTTGAGATTGAGTTACATAAGCAGTGAGGCTGAGAAAGTAAACTTTGTTATTAATGGTACAGATCTTTTACTCAGAGACTTTAATGTATTTGCTACAACCAAGACTAACCATAAAGCTATTCTTGATCAGTTGAAGCAGCTTGCCATGACTAATAACACAAGTGGTGCATCAATCTTTGATCTTGGAAATATCATCAAAGCTGAATCTATTGCTGAGGTTACTGGTATTCTTAAAGGTGCTGAAGAGAAAACAAACAATATCAGACGTGAAGAAATGGCTCAGCAACAACAAATGCAGCAAGAAGCTCTGGCTGCTAAAGCTGAAGAAGAAAGAATGAAGCTTGAGTTTGAAGCTATGGAGAATGAGAAAGACCGTCAGAATGATCTTACTATTGCAGAAATAAGAGCTGCTGGTTATGGTGCCGGATTTGATATTAACCAAAATCAGATGAGTGACTACCAGGATGCAATGAAGCAAGTAAAAGAAGATGCAAGGTATAGAGAAGATATCAGCTTTAAGAAAGAACAAGCAGCTATAAAGAACTCTATGGGTAAGAGCAAACTTGATATAGATAGAGAGAAGCTAGCCACTGAAAGAGATATTGCTAATAAACAACTTGAGATTGCCCGTGTGAATAAGAATAAGTATGATGTAAAGGATGAGAAGAATAGTAAGAAGTAAGAATTCACACATTAAAAATTTAAAATTAAGGGTAGTAAAAAAAGTTAGCTATATACTACACAAAATTAGTAAAGGGGTTCAAATTTATTAAGTTTAATTATTGAACTTTGCCTATATTAATTATGTACATAACAAACATAAAACCAACACAGTTATGAGCACAGACAATAAAACAATTGAAAGTAATGTCAACCAAGTAGAAATTGACATAGATGAGATGTTCAACGGAGCACCTGGAGCACAAGCAATAACATTGCCTTCTGCAGAGCCACCTAAGAAATCAATCTTTTCTAAGAATGATACTGGGGTTGATATGAGTTTCACAGAACCAACTAATGACCCTGATGGCAGTGGTGATCCTGATGACGGTGATGATGTATCTGGTAACCCAGGTATCACACAAGGATCCACCCAAAAGGTAGCAGTTGATGATCTTCTAGATTCATTTGCAAATGGAGATGATGAAGGAGATGAAGTAAAAAGAGGAAGAAAACCTATCTCTGGTATCGGTGATGTATTTCAGAAACTGATAAAAGATGAAAAGATTGTTCCCTTTGAAGATGACAAGCCTTTTGAGGAATACACTCTTAAGGATTGGGAGGAACTGATTGAAGCTAATTTGGAAGAGAAAGCCAATCAAGCCAGAAAAGAAACTCCAAAACAGTTCTTTGAAAGTTTGCCCCAGGAACTCCAGATTGCTGCAAGATATGTAGCTGATGGTGGAAAT
>Ga0129336_10001861_pt1 | contig 12935 bp, 7 predicted proteins | sample CPB6_02_DNA_FD_96878 | JGI IMG/M metagenome (GOLD analysis project Ga0129336, IMG submission 96878) | Freshwater to marine salinity gradient microbial communities from Chesapeake Bay, USA - CPBay_Sum_0.6_0.2_DNA | ecosystem: Environmental > Aquatic > Marine > Coastal | place: USA: Chesapeake Bay...
GAGAAGTCAGAGCCATTAAATCCATATCTATTTAGGGCCTTTTGAATTGGATCTTCAAGTGATCTATCAGGCTCTACAGCGTAGCTTTGTGCCTCTGCTATATCGCTGATTCTCACATCAGCTCGAGCAATGCCAAGAAGAACAAAATTACTTCCCTGAACCTTCACGCTCTTTTTTCTACTACCAACAGCGATACTTGCCGCTTCATAGCTGTCGCCACTTTTCTTTGCTCGAATAGACTTGGCTGGTCCACCTATTAATGAATATTGGGCGCTTCCTGCCCCTAGAACAACTCCTGCAAGGAAAGAGGTTGCAAAGTATGCAGTGCACTTTCCGAAACACTTCATTGCCCCAATTGGATATTCACTTGAAGCGCTACTCCACTTTCCACTTCGCCTCATATCAGTTGCCGGAGTGAAGTCAACTGCAGCACTTAACCTTGCTGAGCGGCCATTTCCTAGGCAATCAAAGGTTTGTAATCTACCTACCCTTTGATCACCTATCGTGATTTGTAGCTCTGGTTTACTCTTTAGTGAACTTCTAAAGGTTATCCAACCTTCGGGATTTACTAGTTCTGTTGCACAGAGTCCCGTCCCTGCATCACTAATACCGCTTAGCTCAACGCTAACTTTTGAAGTAGAGACTTTAGAGATTGCGTAATCCTCTCCAATAACTGGGAGTCCTCGATCAATATTTACCTGGACAGCATCTGACCAAGGACTCCAAATTCCAGAAAAATTTCTCACCCTTATCTCTAATGTGTATTCACCTTCCGGAAGATCTTGCAACTGCAATATCTTTGGAGCAGTAAAGGGGTTTAAGTAAGTCGGCTGCCAATCTGCGCTCTTTGATGTTGAGAGTTTTTTCACTACTCCATTAACTCTTGCTTCGTAATCAGCAATATCATTGACACTTTGGGAGTATGCGCTATCCAAAATTGCAGTATCAGGTGATTTCCAGCTTTTTGGGGTACTCAATACCGGCTTCTTCAGGTCCCCAGAATCTTTTCTAACAATATTTACTAGAACTGAATCTTCAGAAGTACTGGTTGCACTTAGAGTGATATTGCCGCTATAAACCGTAGCGCTTCTTCCAGGCTCTAGCGTCATAGAACCTGATAAAGAGGCCGATGATGAGTAGTTATAGGAATCAAGATTTAGCATCCAAATATCAGTGCTAATCGCCTCAGTTACATCTGCTATTGCGTCATAGGCATTGGGTGATTGGATTGCCGAACTGGGAGGTGGATCAGTTCGGTAAACAACTAGGCCTGCCTTATATCTATTGCTCGCTTTTCGATATTCAATCCAATAAGTAGATTTACCGTCTCTTAAAAATATTGCTCTTGGTTTTCCATAGACATTTAGTGCATTGATCTCAATTGACTCACTACTCCAAGATTGTTTAATGTCACTTTCTTTAAGTAGTCCCATTCGCCACTGATGATAAGTTGACAAGGGTGTTGAGACATCAACATTTCCCATCAAATCAATACTTCCTCCATACTCAACTGCCTTGCATGTGCTCCAACTTCCATCAGATGCTCCAGATGGACAGCGAATAAAATTTGAATGACCAAGGCCAAGGGAATGACCTAGCTCATGAGCTACGACAAATCCATCTATAGAGTTATGCAACACTATTGAGCCACCGGATCGCTTGGCATCACCAATCATGGCTCTGCCAGACCAGATACATCCAGCGTCTGGCGACAGAATTACGAGATATCGAGATTGCCAATCATTTATTCCAAGGCGCTTATAAGTCTCAACCCTCACAGAACTAGTCCATGTGTTGAAATTATTATCACAGGGCATTGCAAAATTAAGTCGAATTGGAACGCTTAAAGATGCACCAAATTTAAATTCAATCCTCTTATCTTGAGGATCACCATAGATGGTGGTTAACTCTCTCCAGAGTGGACCAACTTTGGTCTCAATTTCTTTTTGAGCCTCACTAATACTCCCAGAAAGTGGTTGTGAGCGATTCCACTCAATAGAAACGATGTCGATGATGCGAGTTTCAAGTGCTAGCGCTGGAGCAGCGTTGAGTAGCGATAGGACTAAAGAGAGAGCTAGGGAGTAAAAACCCAGGCGCTCAAGACGTTGCGCGAATATACTTTTCAATATCTTTAATAATCTCATCAAGACTAAATTCAGGCTTCCAGCCTGTCATAGATCTTATCTTCCGCGTTTCCGGCACTCTTCGCATAGTCTCCTCGAAGCCGGCAGGATAAGCCTTCGAATAGGGCACATATTCAATCTTTGATTTCGAATTAGTTAGAGTAATGACTCGTTCCGCCAAGGCAGTCATAGAAATCTCTTCCTCGCCCCCTATATTAAATACTTCTCCAAGTGCCAAATCGTTGAAGAAAACCTTTATTATTCCATCAACAGCATCTTTCACGTGGCAAAAGCCCCTAGATTGAGTTCCATCTCCAAACACTTTTATCGATTCGTGCTTTAAAGCAGAGAATACAAATCTTGGCAACACCATTCCATAGGCACCACTTTGCCTTGGGCCAACGGTATTAAAAAACCTTACCGTAACGAACTTAAGCCCATGAGTTTGGTAAAACATCTGGGCTACTGCTTCGTCGATTGCCTTGGCATCAGAATAAGCCCAACGAATCATCTGGGGGGAACCTATAACTCTATCAGAGAGTTCAGATAAAGGCTGATTAGGGTTTTTACCATAAATCTCTGAGGTCGACGCGAGAAAAAATCTCTTATTCTTCTCTGCTGCCAACTTTATTAGAATTTCAGTACCAAGCGTATTTGTAACGAGAGATTGATATGGCATCTCTAAGATTCTTTGAACACCAAGAGCGGCAGCTAAATGAATACAACCATCAACTTCATCCATTAGGCGAGCCACCAATACAGAGTCTAGAATTGAACCCTTTACGAATTTAAAGCTAGCTCTCCCTTCAATGTTCTTTAAATTTGAAAGGGCTCCAGTGGATAAATCATCTAGAACTACAACGGAATGACCTAGATCCAAAAGCGCCTCCGCCAGATGAGATCCAATAAATCCAGCGCCACCAGTAACAAGCAATTTCACCCTGACACCTTATCTAATAATCCTCTGTAAAGAGCCAGATGGGCATCTGCCATCACTGCGCTTGAAAACTCTTGCTCTGCACGTCGCTTTGCAGCCTTGCCCAACTTTGACTCAGATTCCAAATCTCGAATAACAAACTCAATTTTGGCTGCCAAGTCTCTAAAATCTTTACTTGCAAGATATCCAGTTGCGCCATCTTCTAAGATTTCAGAAACTGATCCTACATTTGTTGAAACAACAGGGACTCCTGCCATCTGAGCCTCAATAAGTGATAGTGGCATCCCCTCACTATCTGAGGTGCAGAGAGCAATATCGGCTATAGACCACATCTCATTCTTATCTTGAAAACCAACAAAGGAGACATTCCTTGGAGCATCTATTTTGATTTTATCTAGAAGTTCCCCCCCTCCTGCCATAACAAATCTAATCCTTGGCAATAAACGAGCAATCTCTATCACTTTATCTGGGCGCTTTACTTGAGTAAATCTTCCTAGCCATAAAACTAAAGTTTCATCCAAGCTAAAACCAAATTTCTTTCGAACGCTAACCTCATCCTCAAGCTCTAGAGGGGAAATCCCTGGTGCGATGGATAGATACTGCTTAGCTCTTCCTATCCCTACCTCTAGTAGTTCATCTCTTACTTTCTTGCCAATGGTAATTAATCTTGTCGTCCTTTGTGCTAGCCGCCTTTCAACAAAGTTCAAAATAAATCTCTTAATAAATCCAAACTCAGGATCATAGAGATGGTGGCCATGAAATGAGTGAATTAATGGAATTTTCCTTTTTCTAAGCCTTACTAAAAAACCTGCTTTAAAGGTGTGGGTGTGTATGAGATCTGGCTTAAAACTCTCAATGACACTTTCTATCTCCTTGCGAGCTTTCTTATCTTTAACATAACTCAATTCTCTAGATAGTGTTTCAATTCTCTGGTATTTAAGGGTATTGATAACTGAATCTTCTGCCTCACCTTTTTGGACATTACCCAAAACAAGTAGATTGCTTACGCCTAACTTCTCAAGGCCGTGAATTAAATTAGCAATATATGTAGCCGTTCCTCCCACATTCATACGAGCAATAACGTGAAGGACTCGCATCACTTTCCTAGCTCTTTTGCTGAACGCTTATTAGAGGCTTCCAATCGGGGTATTTTGGATTGAAGTTAGTAGTAAAGATTGGCCCGCCTTTCCATCCACTTATAGATAGATTTGAATGAGCCACTAGTACCACTGCCAGGTCATACTCTCCAGCAACTGAACTAGAGCTCTCGCCATTCCAAGATGAAACAAGTGGATCATGCCAAGAGACTTCTGCGCCAAATTCTTTAAGGCTCTCTATAAATGGCTTTGCTGGACTCTCTCGAGTATCAGAGATATCAGCCTTATAGGAAACTCCTACAACCAATACTTTCTTGCCTTTTATTTCGCCATATTCATCCATTAAACGCCTTGCTACATACTTTGGCATCCGATGGTTAATTTCCTCAGAGAGAGCTATGTACTTACTTGTTACTCCAAACTCTTTAGCTCGTTCTTGAAGATACATTGGATCTACTGGAATACAGTGGCCACCAATACCTACATTTGGGTGAAACGGCATAAAGCCATATGGCTTACTACCTGCTGCCTTTAAGACCTCATCTGCCGGAATTCCCATTGCGCTCATAATCTCTGCAAATTCATTAACAAGGCCAATGTTGATAAATCTAAAGGTATTTTCAAAGAGTTTGGCAGCCTCTGCAACCTCTGCAGATGAAACTGGAACTACCTCATCACAGAAGCTCTTATAGAAAGCAACAGTAGCATCCCGGGCATGATCTGATAGGCCTCCAACAACTCTTGGGGTGTTCTTGACTCCAAAGCTCTTGTTGCCAGGATCCACACGCTCAGGAGAAATTGCATATAGATGAGATTGACCAGAGACACTATCCACTAAAGGCTTTATTACTTCTCTCAATGTACCTGGATAAGACGTTGATTCATTGATGATTAATTTCGGGCTCTTTAGGACCTCGCCAAGTGATTTAGCTGCAGATATTAGAAGTGATAAATCTGCAAACCCCTTTTCATCAAGCGGGGTTGGAACAGCAATCACAATTACATCGGAATCAGCTGCTTGCAGATAGGAATCAGTAACTTGAAAACTACCTGACTCAATCGCCTTGGAAATTAGAGGATTAGCTATTCCTTCGATGTGAGACTTTCCAGATTTTAAGCCCGCAACTACAGCAGCAGATTTATCAATTCCAGTTACCTGATGACCTGCCGAAAGGGCACCGACTGTAATGGTTAGACCGACATAGCCCTGGCCAACAATTGCTACACGCATTTGACAAATCATAGTGGCTAAAAAAGACCGCAGCCCGGTCTCCCTCGCGGGAGCCGGGCTGCAGCCGAAGAAGCTAAGGCTTTATGCCTTTACCTTCTTAGCAATCTTGGCAACAGTGTTGGCAAGAGTTGTAATTTGAGCCTTTAGGGCTGCCATCAGAGTTGCAACCTGAGTTGCAAGCTCTTCAACAGCAGCAGTTGCGGCATCAGCAGCATCGCGTGCTTCTTCAGCAGCGACAGTTGCAGCATCAGCAGCTTCTGCAGCTAGGTTTGCAGCATCGGTTGCTGCATTAGCAGCATCGATTGCTTCAGCGGCAGCATCTGTTGCAGCTTCAGCAGCAGCAGTAGATGCAGCAATAGCTGTTGCATTCGGATCAACAACCTTAGCGGTTGCAGTAACTACCGTGTTAGCAACGTTTACTCCATGACCAGCAACCTCTACAGAGTAAGTGACATCGGTTCCGTATGTAGGCATCGTTATTACACGAGTTTCTACACCATCATCTGCTCCAGCTAGCGTTACAAGTGTGGTGCTGTATAAGTCAGTCGATGAGCTAGTGCCTCTTTGACTTGCATTTGTTACAAGGGTTAGAGCATTAGGTGCTGAAGTAACTTTTGCGAACGTTCCCGCATTGTTGCCAGCAACTACTCTTCCTGCTACATCTTTTCCAGTTATGGTGATAATTGCACGCTCTCCAGGAGCATAGGTTGCTTTATCAAATGCAACTGTAGCGCTTGCAATTTTTCCACCAGTTACTGTCAAAGTAATTGCAGTTGTCACAAAGGTTGAAGCTGTGACGTTCCAAGAATCTGCAAAGTAAATACTTGCAGTTCCTGTGTCAGATAGAGTCAAGGCACAAGTCAACACATTTGTCGCCCATTGTCCGCTTGTGTTACCACAACGACCAGAAGTCTGGTATTGAGTAGCAGCATTCGAGTACAAGGTAGCTCCTGCGCTAACTATTACCGTATCAGAACTGAATACGTAGAACGTGCCTGAGCTCAGTCTGTTGGCAGTTGAATGAGTTGTGCCGTCAAAGACGCGAGCAATGATGTTGGTTGAACCAGCAGCATCGGCTGCACCAAGTGATGTATAGGTATCACTTAGAGAAACCTGAGCGCTTGCGGCAGCACCGAAGAATGTGACCGTCTTAGTAAGGAGAGTCACATTAGCGGCATTCTTTATAACAATAGTTCCAGTTCCAGCTGTTCCATTGCTATACACAGTCAAAGACTCACCAGCATACTGACGTGATGTTCCGTAAGATGAAACATTCATCGTTGCTGAAGAAGATTTAGTGGTTCCCTGATCTGCGCTTATTGTTCCCGCTCCTGTAATGGTTGCCGTCAGAGTATCCTGAACAGGCAAGAAACCATCTGCTACTGCAACTCTAGTATCTCCGGCAGCGTTCGCAGGGACAACATAAAGCACAGCTGCTAGAGCAGGTGAACTTGCTGTTCCAGCAGAAACAACGACAGCCGAATCTCTAGAGGTAGCGTCCGGCACACCAATGCCGTAGCGCCAGTAGTTAGCCTGAGCATTGTCATAAGCTAAATATGATGTCTTAATCGAGGACGCACTAGTACTTGGCGCTGAAACTGTCACAGTCCAGGTAGTAGAAGTGCCAGCAAAGACAGCGTTGCTATTTCCACCTTGCATATAGAACGTATATGTGTACGTTCCCGCTTTTGTGAAGTTAGCAGCTTTAAAGCTTACAGAAGATCTTGCAGATGCTCCTGTAGAGACTGCTACCGCAGACTCTGTCCATCCATTCGTTTGAATGCCAACCCAAGGCGCACCAGCAACGGTTACTGGAGACCTTCCAGACACCACAATAACGTTAAAGGTGTCTGCAGTAGCTGTTTGACGACCCTGAATTTCTGGGCAAGATGCACCAGATGGCGCATCGCAAGTGTACTTCACAGTCGCGGTGTCACCGACAACTGTGTAAGAGTCGGTGTAAGTCCATCGAGCAACCCACGATCCAGTCGCAGTATCACCAACAGTGGCTGTCGATGTAGCAGCGCTAAGTGTTAGCGAAGAAGTAACAATAGTTGCTTGAGAACTTGGCACTGATAGCAGTCCAATTCCCAAACTTGTTACCAACGCTAATGCAGCGCGTCTAAAGAATGTCTTTTTAGACATTGAGATCCTTTCTTTAGTCGTAATTGAGACGTTCCCAATTACGGCTGGCAAAGACAAAGTCCTTGCCTTGTGATGCAATGCACGTGCTACTGCACCACATTCTCCGCCGTGTATCCGGACGCGGCGAAGAAACTTAATCTGGGAGTTCATTACTTAACTCCTCTTTCAACTACATAAACTGCTTGTGCCAAAATTTGAGTTTTGCCTGGATTTAGCACCAGGCGGGTTATTACCTGCCTTGGGGCCTGCGCCAAATCGCGACCCATAGCCGAAGCGGGGATCACAACTGGCGTCTCAACCTCAGATTCTACTTTAATTATTGCCGTAACCAGGTAATCACCGCTCAGAAGACGCTCAGAATTGAGATAGGAGAGGGAGGTTATGAGGGGAATCCAGCTCCCATCCTTGCCAAATGAGAGGCTAGGCACGTATGAAAAACCACTTGCATCACTAATTAGCTGCTGGGAGATGAAGATGTTTGCAGCCCCTGAATCAGTCTTTGCGACCTGAGAGATAGTCAGCTCAGTTTCTGAAAGTATGGGTGGACGGTTTGTAATGTAAAGAGAGCCCAGAGAGCCAGTTGAGTCAGTAACTGTAAAACCGGCGGGAACTCCCTTTTGATCAAGACCGGCAAAGCTCAATACTTTCGCCTTTGCATTATCTAATACAAGGGGTTCTTTATTGACGACTGAGGAAAGTACAGATTTATCATTAACTGGTACGTTAGATTTTACTTCTAGGACTTGATTAATTTTTCCAATTGTTTCTTCAGAATTTTTCGAGGAAACAACTTCGTCAACAAGAATATTTGGTATGCCGCTATCTGTTGGCATTGAGTTGAATCCAAGGAAGGCAAAGAAAACTAGAATCAATGAAAGAGCTGCCTTACTTGACTGCTTAGCGATTTGCGCTGCTTTTTTGTAAGTTGTTGAGAGCATGTCAAGAGCAGTTAAACCACGCTCTTGATCAACAATTAACTCGCTCATTACCCTGCGCAGAGAAGCTCTTGCTCGTGAGACAGTATGTCTAACTGCAGATTCTTTAATACTAAGCTCTGCTGCAATTTCTGCAGTTGATCTTCCTTCCATCTCCCACATCACAAGCGCTGCACGCTCTGCAGGTGAGAGCATGGCAAGTGCTTGTCTAACAATTGCCGCATCATCTGCTGCAGCAATTACTTCAACATAGTCGTTATTGTCGACCCAAGTTGATTCAATCTCTGCTGAGGCATCATCCAAAATCACAAGTTTTGGACGACGACCCTCGATACGGAAGATGTCTATACAGAGGTTTTCGATTGTTCTGTGCATATAGCCAAGTGCGTGATCTTCAGACTCAAGCTCAGGGGCAGCGAGCATAACCTTGATTAGGGCCTCTTGGATTACTTCTTCAGCTTTAGCGCTGTCTTTCAGAATACGAGAGGCATGGGCGATGAGCTCACTACGGTGCTCTGTGTAGAAAGCACCAAGCTCCGCTACGGTCCAGACCTTCAGACCTGCGGAGGCAGATTTCTTCCGTAGTGACACTAAAAAGCCCCTTGTTTTTGTACCGGTTTGTACTACAGAGTCGACCGTCGTCGCCTCTACCCCCCTCTACGAATCATCCCAGAGATTGTCGCGTATAAGTAACAAAAAGGATTAATTGGACAATTCTCTCAGGCTATTCCACAAAATGACTTAATTTTCGGAAGCAGGACAAATTCTGGCACCCTATGTATTGAGAAGTCAGCTCGCTTCCAAGATTCGGCACTAATTCCAGCCAGGCGCCAGTAGCTCATTAACTCTGCTTGCTTTTCCCGAGGTAAGGCCAAAAGTACATTTCGCATTTCCTCAACAGCGCTCGACCTTAGACATATAGTGGAATAAGGATCTAGGTCACCCATACGGCGATATGAAAGACTTCTATCAACTGCTGAAATATCACTTGCTAGGCTACGTAACTGCCATCCATAGTAATCCCTAGGAAATTTTGTAATCAGTAAATCTGTCATTTCTCGAGACTGACTCGAGTAGCCATTTTGGGCCGCAGATTCTGCTGTCTTCGCAATAAAAAAAGCTGAAGCTGAAATCGATTTGGAGGTATTCATCATAGCAAGTAAATCACCTTTATTACTGTTTTGCCTAAAGTCATAGTCCATCTTTAATGGTACAAAAGCAAATGCAAATCCCAGAAGTGAAAGAGAAATTGCAGATAGTGCGGAACTCGCAGGTAAGGTGCTGGGGTCTCGGTTTGATTTCCTTTTCATCAAGTCGGGAGACTTCAAATTGACCATTACTGATTCGTAGCCAATAAGTGCACCTGCAAATAACCACCCCCAAATACCTACTCCAATTTGATTAATACTTACAGTAGCCTGAACCTGATAACCAAACCAAACGGTTGCAATAGTTATGAAAGTAAAATCAAGTTCAGTGCGACGCGACAACCTTCTTAACACAGATCTGGCGGCTAATAATTGTATTAACAAGTAGGCGATTAACAACGGGAATCCCCCGCTTGCGCCAAGGTCAATAAAAATATTGTGCGCGGAATTTGCAGTCCTATTGAACGCGGTACGAAATGCAGAAATCGCGCCTCTTTCTGCTCGATACCAATCACCGTAAGAGTCAATTCCGACACCGTAAAACGGGTTTTTTAGCATCATCTTAAGGCCAGCCTGCATATAGTCTGCTCGGAACGCTATTGTCTCTTGGTAGATCAATGATGCAAGGGGGCCCCGGTTGAAGAGAGCCATAACAACTGCAGTAAACAGACCGCCCATCATAGACAAGTAACTAACAATCCAAATTTTCCCTTTCTTCGCTACTAAAAATCCCAGAAAAAGTGAAATGCCAAAGCCGTAAAGCATTAAACCTTGAATTGAGTCTGTTTCCCAGATAATCGATAATTGAAGAATAGCTAATGATATGTATGCAATTCGACTTGAGGGTTTGTAATTTGAATCGAAAGACTTGATGGAAAGGGCAATGCTACTCATTCCTAAAAATGCTGACAGAAAATTCACATTCCCTAAGGTGCCAAAAGTATCAAATGCACTCCAGCTAAAAGGGTCTAGACCTGCGATTTGAATCAGGCAATAAAAAGTCATTATGTAAGAGGTAAAAATCAATGCATTTATCAAATTTTGATAAAACGTTTTTTGCCCCAAAATTGCCGTACAAAGAAGAATGCATGCAAGAGAAAAGTAGGCAAGAAATCCTGTCCCTCTTCCGAACACCCCCCAAATCTGTTGGGAAAGTGGACCATCAGCTAGCACCAGAGGTGCAGTTAGCGCTAAAAGGAAAAATGTAAGTACAAACATGAGTTTTGGATTATTTTTAACTATATACTTAAAGTTCGGCAATACAACACCCAGCGCAGCAAAGCCAAAAACTGAAATGATTAAAACTTTAATTGGATTTATTGGATCGTAATTCCACATCGGAGTTATCGCGAGAGATGTCAAAGGTCCAACATTCAAGAGAAGAACACTCAAACGTCGTTGCTGTGCCCAATTCATCATACAAGTAATCTACTAGACTTGGAGAAATTAATTTGAAAATATTCGAAATCAAATGCCCTTAGAAAAAGTGGATTTCCAAGCTATAAAGAACCAGTTTCTGGTCTATAGCTAAGAACTCCCAATTCCTAAAGGCCTGGTGGGCCCTGTCGGGATCGAACCGACGACCCACGGATTAAAAGTCCGTTGCTCTACCGACTGAGCTAAAGGCCCCAACTTCAACGCTGAAGCCTAAAGCCTTATTACTTGTGGGTCTAACACTGGCAAAATCCAAGATAGACTTTTGTCTCCCTAGTCCCCATCGTCTAGGGGCCTAGGACATCGCCCTTTCACGGCGGTAACACGGGTTCAAATCCCGTTGGGGACGCTATATTCATGCAGAGTCTGTGTGAATTTAAGGCCCAGTAGCGCAGTTGGTTAGCGCGCCGCCCTGTCACGGCGGAGGTCGCGGGTTCAAGTCCCGTCTGGGTCGCATGTTGTCTGCTTTACGAAGAGTTGAACTTTGATCAACGGTAACAACCTTCTTGTGGTTGGCCTAATTCGAGACTCAGCAAGAGTGCTTACAAAAGAAGTGGCTCGAATAGAAAAGCATGCACTAAGAATCTTTACTTCCGTTTCTTTCTTTCTTGTAGAGTCAGATTCAAAGGATGACACACCAATAGTCCTGCAGGAATTAAATAGCTTAAAGCCTAATTTTAGTTTCACAAGCTTGGGAACTCTTTCTACGAAACTTCCTGATAGGTTCGAGCGATTGAGGTTTTGTAGAAATAGGTATGTTCAAGAAATTCGAGGAAATGCTAAGTACCAAAAATGTAACTTCATTCTAGTGGTTGACTTTGATATCAAGAACCGAAGTTTAGATCTAAATCCTTTAGAATCTCTTTTGCAAGAACAATGGTGGTCTGCTCTATTTGCCAATCAAAAGGGCCCTTACTATGACATTTTGGCTTTGAGGAAACCTGGTTGGATTGAAGTCGACTGCTTCAAGAATTATGAGAGCCTTGCCAAAACCATGGGCAGAAAAAAGGCAAAAGAACTGGCTATTTTTAGCCAAATGAGAAGAATTCCTCTTGGATCAGAATTGATAGAGGTAAAATCAGCATTTGGCGGGCTCGGAATTTATCGTCAAGAAATTTTCCAGCAATTTGACTATAGCCTTGGATCAGAGCTGGAACTTGGCGAGAGTGAACACATCTCACTACATCAGAAGATTACAAACTCTGGAGGAAAACTCTTCATTGTTCCTAAAATGACTAATTTTTCATATGCGCCACACAATTTATCGGCATACAAGAGCTTTAGATCGCTTGACCGGTTATTCCGGGCCTCTTTGTTTCGGGGATTTCGCAGAATGCTGCGCAGGCTACTACCATAAGTCTTTCGGCTGGGTAGCTCAGTTGGTACGAGCGTGCGACTGAAAATCGTGAGGTCGACGGTTCGATCCCGTCCCCAGCCACTTGTTTTTCTAGCTATCAGATTTCTTCAAAAACCAGAAGAAAAATGCGAGCCAAGAAACTGCACCAATTGCTGAGACCAGCCCCTCAAATTGAAAAGGCGCATTGGAAATTGCAATTGCGATTGCAGTAAAGTATGCAGTCATTATCCAAAGTGAGATAACAGCTAAACGCTTACTTAATCCACTTCTCATCAACCTATGAGATAGATGATCTTTGCCACCTTGGAATGGTGAAATCCCTCTTCTAAGCCTTGATAATACCGCAACTGACGTGTCCATGATTGGTACTGCTAACAACAATATTGGAATCGAGAAGGTGGCAAAGTTATTTATTGGATTTGTATCAAGACGAACAACTAAAGAAGCTATCAATAAACCGAGAAACAGGGCGCCGGCATCCCCCATATAGATTCTTGCGGGTGGTTTGTTCCAAAGAAGGAATCCTGA
>Ga0129336_10001863_pt1 | contig 12932 bp, 8 predicted proteins | sample CPB6_02_DNA_FD_96878 | JGI IMG/M metagenome (GOLD analysis project Ga0129336, IMG submission 96878) | Freshwater to marine salinity gradient microbial communities from Chesapeake Bay, USA - CPBay_Sum_0.6_0.2_DNA | ecosystem: Environmental > Aquatic > Marine > Coastal | place: USA: Chesapeake Bay...
ACTTCAACCACGTTGGCATTTGCCTTAGCAATCACTTCTGCAGTTAGGGCCAACTGACCTGGTCTATCCGGAAGCATCACGGAGATCGTCGTGTAACGCTCGGCCGCGGCTAAACCGTGTCTAACCACGCGCTGTAGCAAAAGTGGATCCATGTTTCCACCAGAGAGAATCACAACAGTCTTACCCTTTAGTTTTAGCTTTCCGGCCAAGATAGCGGCAACGCCAACAGCTCCAGCCGGTTCAACAACCTGTTTTGAGCGCTCTAGAAGAACCAGTATGGCTTTAGCAATTTCGTTTTCAGAAACAGTGACAACCTTGTCGATGTTCTTCTTGATTAGTTCAAATGGAACCTTACCCGGCTTACTTACCGATATTCCATCGGCAATAGTTGGCGTGGTCTGTATTTCAACTGGTTTACCAGAACGAAGCGATGGTGGATAAGCTGCAGCATGCTCCGACTGAACACCGTAAACCTTTATTTTTTTCTTATTAGCCTGGTTATAAAGCTTCACATAAGCAGCAACACCTGCACCTAGGCCACCGCCACCTAAAGCAACAACAACATTGTCAACTTCAGGTAGCTGTTCAATGATTTCCAAGCCAACAGTTCCCTGACCGATAACCACATCAATGTGATCAAACGGTGGGATAAACATCGCACCTTTTTTGATAGCAAATTCTTGGGCTGCCTTTAGACACTCAGCAAAAGTTTCACCAACTAGAACAACCTCAGCACCGTATCCCCTGGTGGCCTGGACCTTAGGAAGCGATGCCCCGATTGGCATAAATATTGTCGCCTTGATGCCGAGCTTTCCCGAGGCTAAGGCAACGCCTTGAGCGTGATTACCAGCACTAGCAGCCACCACACCTTTTTTACGCTCTGCAGAAGATAGTTTAGAAAGCACGTTATAGCCACCGCGGACCTTATAGGCACCGGTGCGCTGCATGTTCTCGGCTTTTAGAAATACCTGCCCACCGGTTACCTCGCTTAGGTAACTACTCGATAGCAGCGGAGTCAACTTACTAATCCCGGCCAGATTACGCTCCGCCTGGATGAAATCCTCCAAGGTAGGGGTAACTATGGATGGCTTCGGTAGATTTAGAGTCAAGGTAACCTCACTTTAGGTAATGTATCGATTTTAAAGGGTAAATCTTGAACCAAGTACCAATAAGCCTTAGTAATCAAGAGGCAAAACTAATTGCCCTTCATGCTGTTGGACTAGATGATCGTCAAGATAAGACTGTTCTGGATGTGATTGAACGATTCGGCATGCTGCAGATTGATAGCGTGAACGTCTTTGAGCGAGCACACTACATGCCACTGTTTTCCAGACTGGGTTCCTATGACAAGAACGAGTTAGATTCACTTACCGGTGGTAAGAACCCCAAACTGATTGAGTACTGGGCCCACCAAGCAAGTTTCATCAAAACCTCTGATTTCCCGCTATTTGATTGGCGCATGCAGTGGTATCGGGATAGAGCGGCTAAAAAGGACAGCTTTGAAAATCAAAACAAAAAGCTAATCAACTGGATAAAGGCAGAACTTAGAGCTAACGGTCCGATGACTTCAGGAGATTTCGAACATGAAGAGAATGTTCGTCAAGGCTCATGGTGGGGTTGGAGCAATGTCAAAAGAGCCCTAGAAAGAATGATTTTCCAAGGAGAACTAATTGCCGCTGGTAGATCTAACTTCCGAAGGCTCTATGCGCTACCAGAGCAGGTGCTACCAGCTCGCATACTGAATAAGTCAATACCCCATGAGAAAGCCAAACAACAACTATGGGCTCATGCAGCAAAGCTGATGGGGGTGGGCACAATAAAAGACATCGCCAATGTTTATTGCGAATACCCGTCAGATATCAAAGTCATAATCAACCAACTCTTAGATAAAGGAATTATTAGCGAAGCAACAGTTGAAGGTTGGAAAGATAAGGCATACATCCATAAGGATTATCTAAACTTTGATACCAAAAAGGTAAGGCCAAAACTAACTACAATCCTCTCTCCATTTGACCCACTAACCTGGCAGAGAGATAGAGCGCTGAGACTATTCAACTTTGATTACAAAATCGAGATTTATACTCCAGAACCTAAAAGAATCTATGGTTACTACACCCTGCCGACTCTTCACAAAGACAAACTGGTTGGACGGATAGATCTCAAATCAGATAGACAAAACAAAACACTGTTAGTTCAATCAGCCTGGCTTGAAAAGAACCTAACCAAAGAAGAACAAACCAAATACTCCAAGGCAATAACTAAACACCTTGAAGATGTTAGAAAGTGGCAGCAGCTAGAAAAGCTGGAAAGAAAAGCTAAAGGCAATATGCCTTAGAACTTTCCACCGATTTGGCTTAGTCGCTCGATGCGCTTATCCAGTGGTGGGTGGGTTGAGAAAAGACGCTCAGCGAGAGATGGCTTTACTGGATCGCTGATATACATATGCGCCATCGATGATGATGCTTTTCTCATTGGACGACCGTAGTCTTTTAGTTTCTGTAATGCACCAGCTAGACCCTCAGGGAACCTGGTGATTTCTGCTCCTGAGGCATCGGCTAGATACTCTCTTTGTCTGGAAACAGCAGCGCTAACCAAAGGTCCGATAAGTGCTGCCACTATCCAGGCAACAATGCCTAGTCCAATCAGAATTAGCGCTAGTTGGCCACTGTCTCGGTTTCTAGAGTTCCCTGAGTAAAAGGCCATTCTGAGAAAGAAATCAGCCAAGATACCAACTGCGCTGACTAAACCAAAAACAATAGTTGAAACCCTGATGTCGTAGTTTTTTACGTGGCTCATCTCGTGAGCCATCACACCTTCAAGCTCGTTATCATCCATGATGGCAAGAAGCCCTGTTGTTGCTGCGACCACCGCATGCTTTGGATCTCTACCGGAGGCAAATGCGTTAGGTGCCTCATCTTTGATGATGTATACCTTAGGCATAGGCATGCCCTCGGTGATGGCTAAATTTTCAACGATTCGCCAAAGCCTTGGGTTATCCGCCTTGGTGATTTCAACAGCACCTGAGGCAGCAACAGCAAATGCACCAGCTAGGTAATACTGCAACAGCGCGTAGAAGGCTACGAATCCGATAATCAAAAATGCGGAAGATCCGTAGCCGCTAGCGTAACCAAACCAGGTTGCTAAACCACCAATAAGAAGAACAAACAGAACAACAATAATTACTGTGTTTCGCTTGTTCCTAGCGATAGCCGAATACATCTAGGTTCTAGAACTTCACTTCCGGTGCTTCTGAAATTGCAGCAAGATCTGCTACTTCAAAGAATGCACGCTCGGTAAAGCCAAGACCCTTGGCAAAGAAAGAGTTAGGCCAAACCTTGATTTTGGTGTTTAGTTCACGAACGCCACCGTTATAGAAGCGCCTGGCTGCCATGATCTTGTCTTCGGTGTCAGATAGTTCTGATTGAAGACCAAGGAAGTTCTGTGATGCCTGTAGTTGCGGATATGCTTCAGCAACAGCAAATAGTGATTTCATAGCCGACTGCAGCATGTTCTCTGCCTGGGCAGCTTCTGCCGGGTTAGCAAGTGCAGAACCAGAGATAGTTGCAGCTCTTGCCTTGGTGACATTCTCAAAAACTTTGGCCTCGTGCTTGGCATAGCCCTTAACGGTTTCGATGAGGTTAGGGATTAGGTCGGCTCTACGCTTTAGCTGAACGGTGATATCGCTCCAGGCCTCGTCGACGCGAACGTTTAGACGGACTAGGCCATTTCGCATGCTGACGAACCAGATACCTAGTAGCACTAGACCCACACCAGCGATGATTAGAAAAGTAGAACCGGTAAAGATAGACAGATCCATTTCACTCCTTGAAAGTTGTTGGCTTAAGCCTAAGGTCAACTAGCCCCGAGTAGAGCAAAACTTCAGTAATCTTTCAGCGAACTTGATGCTGTGCCCCCAGTGGGACTTGAACCCACACTGGAACGATTTTAAGTCGTCTGCCTCTGCCGATTGGGCTATGGGGGCGTGCTATTAAACCTTAGGTCTAGAAGCCCAGGCTTCAAAAGCCGCCCGAGGTGTCTTGGTTGCTGCAATCGAGACGATGTCTCTCTTGAGCAGTAAGTTTGCTATCCAGCCGAGCATGACCCTGATCTTGCGCTCCCAGGTAGGCATTGCCAAACCGTGGTAGCCGCGGTGCGCGCACCAGGCTAAAAAGCCTTTCAAGACAATCTTTCCAGACTGGAAGACACCGTTATATAGGCCTAGCCCTGCTACTGCGCCAAGGTTCTTGTGAATGTACTCGGCTACGCCTTCGTTGCGCAGACTGGCCACAAGGTTTTTAGCCAAAAGCTTTCCCTGTCGAACAGCGTGCTGGGCGTTAGGGACACAGAACCCACCAACACCACCACCGGTTAGATCAGGAACTGCGGCAACATCGCCTGCGGTCCATGCTCCCGAGACAGCTTCGCCTTCTTTGCCAACCTGAAGTGTTGGCAGTGCCATGATGCGACCGCGCTCATCCATCGGTAGATCGGCGTTTTTGACATAGGGGGAAGCCATGACTCCAGCAGTCCAGACAATTACATCGCTTTCGAATTTCTCACCGGTAGACAATTCGACAACACCGTCGACGGCTGAAGTCAACTGGGTGTTCAGGTGAACTTTTGCTCCCCTGCGGTCTAGATCTTCGAGCACCCATTCGCTTGTCTTTTGCGATACCTCAGGCATGATTCTGCCCATCGCTTCAATCAGGTGGAAACGGGTGTCCTGAAAACTAATGCTCGGGTAATAACGAAGAAGGTATGAGGCAAGGTTACGCATTTCTGCAAAAACTTCGATACCGGCAAATCCACCACCGACGACAACAAAAGTTAGTAGTCGATCGCGTTGCGCACCGCTTGGGAGGTTAGCTGCCTTATCGAAGTTCGAAAGAATTCGGTTACGAATTTCGATGGCTTCTTCAACTGTTTTTAGGCCAATTGCATTATCAGCAACACCTGGAATTGGGAAGGTTCTAGAAACCGCACCCGCTGTTACTACAACCTGGTCGTAATCAAGTGTTGTTTCACCGACACCGGCTAAGGCAATGGTTGCTTTTTTATTGGCGTGATCTATTTTGGTCATCTTGCCAATAACGATGTTGGTCTTTTTTAGATGTCTGCGATGAGAGACAACGGTGTGACGAGCTTCAATAGAACCAGCAACTACCTCAGGAAGGAATGGCTGGTAGGTCATATATGGCAGTGGATCAACTATGGTTACCTCAGCCTCGCCTGGAGTTAGAAGTTTCTCCAGTTTGAAAGCGGTATAAAAGCCTGCGTAACCGCCACCAATGATCAAGATTTTTTGCATGCTGAGATTTCCTAAATAATTGAACAAAAATAATGCGCGACTATGCGCTAACTAGATATTACCGCTTTGCAAAGGTAGTCCTTGGGGTCAAACCCTATCTCGGCAAGGGCAATATCGCCGATTGGATTTACCCCATGCCCTTTGGCTAGGGAATGAGCAGCCAGCGCATGCAGGCATTTGACCCTTGTGGGCATGCCACCGGCACTAATGCCTTCAAGTTCGACTACTGGCAGGATTTGATCCCGCTCGGCCAGATAGTCCTGGTGCGCCTTTAGATACTCAGCCTGAAGCTCTGGTTCCCCAGCTAGGCGATCTTGCAGAGTGGCCATAAAGCCCGCTCCTTCAAGAGTAGATAGCGCTGCGGTTAGGGCCGGGTGGGTTAGATAGTAAAAAGTGGGAAAGGGTTCACCCGAAGCTAATCTGGGCTTGGTCTGCACGACCAGTGGCTTGCCGCAGACACACCTGGCAGCAATAGCCAAGACATCTCGCATCGGGCGGCCCAATTGAGCCTGCATCGCTAAAAGATCGGCTTCGGTGGCTTGAGTTAGAGACATCTAGTTCGTGGCGCTGGCTTTATTGTTATTTACCGGTTGGTCCAGACCTGCTCTAAGCACAGACTGCAGCAACCCCTTGGCCCAGTCTTTTTTAGTTGTGCCAATGCTTTGCGAGAAGTTGCTACTGTTTTTAGCTTTGGCCAACATGTCACCTACGGTGCCACTTGTATCACTTAGGTTCAAACCATCGGCATCGAGAACAAGGTAGCTGATTTCACCTGGCATTACGTAAAACAGGCGATCTCTGGCTTGGGAGCGAATAAACACTGGGTCATCCCAGCGCTTTTTCTCATCAGCAAGATCTGCTAATTGCTCTTTGGATTTAGCAATGTTGGCATTTAGCTGAGCAATCTGGGTTTGCATAGTAATCAAATCGCTCAGTTGCGGTCCAATCACAAAAGCACCAAAGACTAAGACTCCGATGGTAACCATGCTCGATGGTGTCCAACTAAGCCCCTGTCTGGGCTCTCTAGCTGGTTTAGTTCTAAGTGTTCTTCGTTTCATTACTTCTTATATCTAGGGAAAGCATTTACACCCGGGTAATAGGCGGCATCTTGTAATTCTTCTTCGATGCGAAGTAGCTGGTTGTATTTAGCAACTCTTTCGCTTCTAGCTGGGGCACCGGTTTTAATCTGCCCTGCGTTGGTTGCCACGGCAAGATCTGCAATAAAAGTGTCCTCGGTTTCACCGGAACGGTGTGAGATTATCGCCTTCATGCCGTGTCGCTGAGCCAAGGAAACTGCATCTAGAGTCTCGGTGAGAGTTCCGATTTGGTTTACCTTAACCAAGATGGCATTTCCCGCTTTGTGGTCAATACCTTTTTGAAGGCGTGCCGGGTTTGTTACATACAAATCATCGCCAACTAGCTGAACTTTCTCACCGAGAGTAGCAGTGATTGCAGTCCAACCATCCCAGTCATCTTCAGCTAGTGGATCTTCAATGGAAACCAGTGGGAAGTCATTTACCAGTGTTTCGTAGTAAGAAATCATTTCCGCAGAAGTTAGTTCTTTGCCTTCGAATTTATAAACGTTGCTCTTCTCATCAAAAAACTCAGTTGCCGCAACATCAAGTGCTAGTGCAAAGTGCTTACCAATTTCAAAGCCGGCGATACCAACCGCTTCACTGATTAGTTCTAGCGCTGCGCGGTTATTGGCCAGGTTAGGAGCAAAGCCACCCTCATCGCCTAGACCAGTTGCCAAACCCTTGGAGTGAAGTAGGGACTTTAGTGAGTGGTAAACCTCAGCACCGGCTCTCAGGGCTTCAGCAAAAGAGTCAAAACCAATTGGAACAATCATGAATTCTTGGATATCCACTCCGTTATCGGCGTGAGCACCACCGTTGATGATGTTCATCAGTGGAACGGGAAGCGTATAAGCGTTAGGGCCACCGAGGTAGCGGTATAGAGGTAAACCTGATGATTCAGCGGCTGCCCTGGCATTAGCCAGTGACACACCGAGAATGGCGTTAGCGCCTAGGTTTGATTTAGTTGGAGTGCCATCCATACGGATTAGTGCCTCATCAACTAAGCGCTGATCCAGAGCATCAAAGTCAATCAGTCCAGTCTCGTCGTGACCGATTTGATCAATCACAGCCTCAACAGCTTTAAGGACACCTTTACCTAGGTAGCGCTTTTTATCTCCGTCACGGGATTCGTGGGCCTCGAAAGCTCCGGTTGACGCACCGGAAGGAACCGCAGCGCGCCCGAAAGATCCATCGGTGAGTAATACCTCAACCTCTATCGTTGGGTTTCCTCTAGAATCTAGGATTTCTCTAGCGCCGATGGCGTCAATAATGGACATGGGGCTCCTTATATCGTTGTTTTCACTACAAGTTTAGTCAATTGACTTCAGCTCTTTGTTAGCGCCATCGGCACTAACCAGAGCAAAACGGTCAAACCCGTTAGCTTTCATGCTCTCTAACAAGAGATTCAAGCGCTTAGGTTTCAGTTCTAATCGGACGCTTAAGCCTTGGCCAATAAGTTCTTTTTGATACTCAAGGGCGATTTTGAGCACTTGGCTTGATTCGTCTTCTAGGACTAGAACCACCCCCGAGCCGGACTTAGTATCTTCAACTAAATCAATCACTCTTTCAAAACCAAGAGAAATACCAACAGCCGGAACATCGCTACCTAGCCACTTACCGACCATACCGTCGTAGCGTCCACCGCCACCAATCGATGAACCAGAACCTGGTAGCTCTATTTCAAAAATCACGCCGGTGTAGTAACCCATGCCGCGCACTAAAGTTGGATCAAAACGAAGTCGGTTGCCTCCGGCAACAGCAAAAAGTCCTTGCAAAATTTCTGGCACTACCTGAACATCCAAAGTATCAAACCACTGTTTAGCCTTTGCTGAAACCTCAGTGCCTAATTTCTCCTCAAGTTCCTGGACCACTCCAGAGACTGCAATCTTGTCCAATTTGTCGATGATGATCATGGCTTGAGTTAGTTGCTCAGCTTTTACTCCAAAACCACTTAGTAATTTGGTTAATAGTTCTCGATGATTTACTCGAATCACTGCATTTTTTAGACCAAGTGCATCAAGGGCAGCTAGCGATGCGGTTATGAGTTCAACTTCGGCTAAAACTCCGGCGTCACCGATGATGTCAATATCGCATTGCACGAACTGACGGTATCGACCTTTCTGTGGTCGCTCTGCGCGCCAAACCGGACCTATCTGAATGGCTTTGAACACATTTGGTAATTCGGATCTGTTGGTTGCATAGAACCTTGTTAGTGGAACTGTCAGGTCAAATCGAAGTCCGAGATCGGCTAAACCATCCGGGTTTGAACCATCCGCTAGAGCCTGGTCTAATTCAGCACCGCGCTTGAGTACGCGATAGGCCAGCTTTTCGTTATCTCCACCCTGACCACTTAACAAACGATCAAGATCTTCTAGGGCTGGCGCTTCTATCTCCTGAAAACCAAAAGACTCATAAACCCCACGAATTACAGCCAAAACACGCTCCCGCTTAGCCTTTTCAGCAGGTAGGAAATCCCGCATACCTCTAGGTGGATTGATGTCTTTAGCCATAGGACAAGTTTGGCAGATAAAGACCTGACAACCTGTTAGGGAGTAGTCACGGTTATGTTCTGGCTTACCCCACCAAAACCAACACTGTTTTTAGCGGTAACCCTAAACAGGTAACTGGTCTTGGAATTTAGACCCCGCAAAGTAGCCGATGCGCTGCTAGCGGCATTCTTAGCGACAATCAACCAAGATTCTCCCTGATCAAGTGAATACTCCACCCGATAATCAATAATCCTCGTTCCACCATTGGAAGGCGCTGTCCATGTAAGGGTTAGCGAACTAGCAGTTTGGGATTTGACTAACAGGTTTGTTGGGATTGCGGGGGCAGTAGCAAAAGTAGTGAATGATGCTGAGCTACTTACCTTGGATACTCCAACCGAATTTACGGCTTTTAGTCGGAACATGTATTTTGTAGCAGGTTTTAGGCCAGTGATGTTCAAAGCGGTATCTGTAGAGATCGGTTTGCTGACCTCTGTCCAAGATGAACCGCCACCGCTTATCTCAACTAGATAGTTAGTGATCTCAGAGCCACCACTAGTTGGAGCTAGCCAGGAAAGTTTGATTGAAGAACTGGTGATTTCGCTAGCCGTTGGTTTAGCGGAAGCTGAGGGAACTGTCGCAAGTGTAGTGATTGCTGCCTGGGTGAATGGGCTTTGCCCTTCAGCGTTTACGGCTGCAACTCTTAGCTTGTAATTTGTTCCTGGTAGGAGATTTCCAATAGACAAAGATGTAACAGTAGAGGTTCTCTTTGGAGCAGCATTCCAGGTGTTTCCATCCCTAGATATTTCAACAATGTAATTTCTCACCTTCACCGGTGAACTCACTGCCGACCAGGTAATAGAAAAAGAAGTTGCTCTATTGTTGCTGAATGTAACACTCGCTGGTGCTGAAGGAATGCTGATTTGGGCTGTCGTTATGGATTTGGCTTCCGATGCTTCGCCTCGGCCAACAGAGTTCAGCGCATAAACCTTGAACTGATAAGTAGTACCCGCGGTTAGGCCAGTTACGTTCATACCGTTTGATGTGCTAATCGGTTTGTCGAGCATGCTCCAACTCGATCCGTTGTTGGGACTTATCTCAACTTGATAGTTGGTTATGGCTGAGCCATTTGTGTTAAGCGGGGCCTGCCAACTAAGTGTCAAAGATGACTTAGTAACTGCGCTAAACGCAAGATTTCTAGGTGAAGATGGAGCTGCGGCCAAGGTTGTTGCCGAAACAGCGGTTGAAGGTGAGCTGGTTGCGCTTGAAGTTATAGCAACTACTCGGAAGCTGTAGGTTTTGGCTGGTGTTAGCTGAGAGAGCGCAAGGAAAGTTTCTGTTGAAACGGGCTTGGTGTATTCCGCCCAAGTCAAGCCAGAGTCGCCTGAGTATTCAACTAAATAGTTCGTGATTGCCTGCCCACCAGTTGAAGTAGGGGCTAACCAAGACAGTATTAGGCTGCTGGAGCTCACCTGACTTATTTCTAAGTTTCTCGGGTTAGAAAGCGATCCTATAGTGGTACTCACCGAAAGTTCATTTGAATAAGGGCTTTGACCTAGTCCGTTTATCGCCAATACTCTAAAGCGGTAACCACTCTGCGGTTCCAGGTTTGTCACCTGTAATACCGTGCTTGAAGTCTTTGCAACAAGGTCCCAGCTTGAAACACCAGCAGCTGATTGCTCGACTTGGTATTCGGTTATCGCTGAACCGCCGTTTGATTCAGGTGCAGTCCAGGATAGCGAAATAGTGCTGGAGCTTTGTTGAGGTGAACTAAGAGATCTTGGAGCTGTTGGCGTTTTTCCTAGAACACTCTTGGCGACCTTGCCTTCGTCAAAACTGGTGAAGAGATTCCCGTTTGAGTCGCTGGCAATTCTGACGATCGTATCCTCAAAAACTGCTAGGGTGCTTAACATTCCTGCAGCAGTAAGTTTAGATATTGTGCCGTCGGTGCTATTTGCAAAGTAGAAGTTATTTTTTGCATCAAGCACAAAATCTGTCACTGAGTCACTAAGCGAAATAAAAACACTCAGCTCACCTGTTGGGGTAATTTTGTAAATTTTTGAACTCACAGTACTAAAGACATAAAGGTTACCGGAACTGTCCGAGACCATGCGGCTAGCTGCAATTGGTAAGGTTGTCAGCTTGGTTATCTGGCCGGTTGGCGTAATTTTGGAAACAGTACTGTCCCTACCATTTGCGCTGTATAAGTTTCCGACGGAATCAATGACTAAAGCTGTCGGATTACTGGCTAAATCGGCAAATACTGAGACCTCACCTGATGGAGTAACCTTCGAAATCGTTCCAGAAATAGCATCAGCGCTATAAAGGTTTCCGCTTGAATCAAAAACCAGGGAACTTGGTCGATCTCCGACTGTGGCAAAGAGCGTCGCAGTTGCTTGCGGCGAGATTTTTGTAATTGTTCCTTCATCAGAATTGGCCACATATAAATTTCCAGCACCATCAAAAACCAGTGCAGCAGGGTTATCGCCAACTGTTGCAAAACGAGAGACAACTCCGTTTGTTGTGATCTTCGAAATAGAGTTATCCATGGTGTTGGCAACATAAACATTGCCTGCGGCATCAAATGCCATGGCTGCAGGGGAAGAGCCGACTGTGTAAAGCGAAGTTGATTCAGCAGTTGTCACTGCTACCGCAGCCCCTGCTAGGCCCTCTCCAAAGGAGTTCACGGAACTAAGCCTGAAGAGGTAGTTTCTGCCTAAGACGAGACCTGTGACGGTGTGGGAAGTACTAGCGCTAGCTGCTTTGCTGACAGTTACCCAGCTCTGGCCTGAATCAGAGGAGAAGCTAATCCGGTAGTCGGTTACACTTGCGCCGCCATCACAGCTCGGGGCATCCCAGCTCAGCGCAACCGAGGTACCTCGAACCAACGTTGGAACTAGGTTTGCTGGAGCGGCGGCTTCACCATTGGGAGGAGTTAGAGTGATCTGATTTGATGCTGCCGATAAGCCACTTGAATTGATTGCATAGCTTTTTAGCTGGTAGGCCTGCTTGGAACATAGCCCTGGGAAAGTAAAACTGGTGCTTGTTGTTCCGACTCGATAGGTACCGACTAGGGTATTGCCATTATTAGTGGTTGCCTCAACAAGGTAATCAGTAACAGCGGACCCGCCAACAGAAAGTGGTGCCTGCCAAGATAACTCTGCTTGTGTGCTTTTAGTTGTATTGGCTTGAAGTGATCTAGGTGCAGAAGAATAATAACCGTTTGCGTCTCGAACAGTGAGAGAGCTAGAGAGATTATTGGCAATATAAAGATTTGAGTTCGTTGAATAGTGAATTGCGGTTGGACCGTCACCGGTCACTGCAAATGTTGAGACAATCCCTGAACTAGATACCTTAGTGACCGTGTTATCCAGATAGTTAGCTGTGTAGAGATTGCCGCTAGCATCTATTTCAATCGAGTTTGGCGATTTACCAACTGTTGCAAAAACTGTGCTTGTTCCGGCTGGGGTGATCTTAGAAATTGTGTTATCTGCTGAGTTAGTGACAAATAAATTATTTGCTGAATCAATAACTAGAGAACTTGGGTAGGAACCAACGCTAGCAAAAGTAGTTACCTGACCGGTTGGACTTACCTTACTAACGAAGCCATCAAGGTAGCTTGCAGTGTATAAATTACCCAGCGAGTCCATTGCTATATCCGACGGCCAGGTTCCAACTACGGCGAAGCGACTAACCTGCCCTTCGGGGGTAACCTTAGAAATCGAACTGTCTATGTAGTTTGCGGTGTAGAGATTTCCAGCAGCATCAAAGATCATGGCAACGGGATTTTTACCAACTGTAGCAAAAGTCGAAGTTACCCCTTCAGGGGTGATGCTAAACAGCGTCCCGGCTTTAGTTCCAACGTAGAGATTTCCGCTGGGGCTGAGAATCAAGGCTGTCGGCTTTTGTGGATTTAGATCCGCAAAAGTGCTGACCTGCCCATTAGGGCTGATTTTTGAGATAGTGCCGGAACCCAAATTGGCCGTGTATGCATTTCCTTGGCTGTCTACTGTGACGGCTGCAGGGTTTAGGCCAACTGTTATGGCCGTTTCCGCTCTAGCG
>Ga0129336_10001864_pt1 | contig 12928 bp, 28 predicted proteins | sample CPB6_02_DNA_FD_96878 | JGI IMG/M metagenome (GOLD analysis project Ga0129336, IMG submission 96878) | Freshwater to marine salinity gradient microbial communities from Chesapeake Bay, USA - CPBay_Sum_0.6_0.2_DNA | ecosystem: Environmental > Aquatic > Marine > Coastal | place: USA: Chesapeake...
TAATAGTGCAGCGGTAACTGGAACAACTACAAAAACGCTTACTTTAACGCAACAAGATGGCGGAACTGTAACTGCTTCGTGGAGTGATTTAGATTCAGGTACTGTAACTGGTTCAGGTACTACTAACTACATACCTAAGTTTACAGGTACAAGTGCAATAGGTAATTCAGTTATTTATGAAAGTTCTTCTAATATTGGTATAGGTACAACTTCCCCTAACGCAAAACTTGAGATTTATGATAACTCAACTGGCTCTATACTTACATTTAATTCTAATACCAATGGCTCTGCACGTGGATTAAATTGGCGCAATAATCCTACTGCAAATAATTTTGGTTCAATTACTGCTGACTATACAAGCGGTGTATTTACGTATGATGCTGGTTTATCTGTTTATGCTGGTCAACACGTATTTAGAGTTGGAACAAGTGGCGAAGGTATGCGTCTTACCTCTACTGGCTTGGGAATAGGCACTTCTTCCCCAGCAGCCAATTTACAGGTTAATGCTTCATCTTCGCCCGGAATAGCTTTTAGTTCAACTAATAGTACTACAAGTGGTTCAAGGGGTGATTTATCGTGGTATAATTCATCTATTTCAACTGTTGCTTTAATTAGAGGAACTGCTATAACTGACAACGTAGGAACACAATTAGAGTTTTATACAAGACCTGCCGCTGGAAGTCTAACACAAAGAATGACTCTTGATGCCTCTGGTAATTTAGGTTTATCGGTAACACCAAGTGCGTGGAACCCAGTATATAAAGCTATAAATATAGGATTAAAAGGATTTATTTATAGCAGAACAGATACTGAAGAAACTTCATTTGGGGTCAATTGGTATAGAGATGCTGGAGGTAGCTACCTATATGCCACAAATGGTACTGCACAATATTATACCCAAAGCGGGGGTTCTCACTATTGGTTCAACGCTCCTACAGGCACAGCAGGTAATGCTATATCCTTTACACAAGCTATGACCTTGGATGCTTCGGGAAATCTTTCCATAGGCAATACCTCTGCATCGGGTAAAGTTCATATAACTGGAGGTAGTAGTGGTGCTGATTTATTGTTTATGAATACAAGTGGGGCAAATACAAAGTTTGCTTTTAAAATAACTGGTTCAACTACTGATTATTTTACACTACGCAGAAATCATCCTACTGGTGGAGATTTAGATATAATGTCTTGGACTTATGGTGGCAACGTAGGTATAGGTACAACTTCCCCGACAGAAGGAAAATTAGTAGTTGCAAATTCAGGCCCTTCTATTATTTATAACAAAGAAACTTCAGTAGGTGTAAATTCTTTTTGGAATGCAAGTGATGGTTCAATAGTACAATTTGGGGTAGCAAGTAATCACCCCTTAATAATGTTGACTAACAACACCGAGCGAATGAGAATAACAAGTGGGGGAGAATTACTAATTAATACAACTTCAGATGCAGGGGATTATAAATTGCAAGTGAATGGAGCAATTTATGGCACATATGATATAGCATTAAATGCTTATCCAGGGTATGGTACTGGCTCAAGCAATTTTTACTATAATGGTACAGATGCAAGATTTGTATTTAATTCACCAATTAAAGCAACAAGTTTGATAACCACAGCACCTTCTGGTGGAACTGCAAAGCCGTGGAAGCTAGGAGCTAAAATAACTTCCGGATGTTCATTCAGCACTTCGGGATTTACAAATGATTTTATTGAAGTTGATGTTGATGGAACACTTTATCATCTTGCAGTATATAATCCTAATTATTGTTAAAATATAAAATAAAATAAAATGACAAATTATTCTTGGACAATTTCACAACTAGACACCGCTCCACAAAGTGAGGGTTTGACAGACGTAGTAAAAACAGTTCATTGGCGATACGTAGGCGAAGACGCTGATTATAGAGCTGAAATTTATTCAACTTATTCTTGCCCCTCGCCTTCGGCTACTGACTTTACGGCTTATCCTGATTTAACAGAGGCAGAGGTAATCGGATGGCTTGAAGCTGGTTTAGACGTGCAAAGCTTAAAAGATAGCATTGATGCACAAATCGAGAACGAAAAGAACCCACCGATAGTAAACTTGCCGTTACCTTGGCAAAATTAATCGAATAATCTATTTAAAATAAAACCTATATGAATTTGAAACTACACGAAGTAATCGCCCTCTATTACGAACTTAACGGAGTAACAAAACAAGGACAAGAAACGGAAGTTCTTTCTCAAGGAATGCTCAAGCAAAAAACTTCTTTAAAAACGAAAGTTTATCTACAACGATTAAACAAAGTAGTTAGCGAAGAAGTTAAATTGTACGAGGAAGCAAAACAAGAACTTTTTAAAAAGTATGGCGAAGAAAAAGAAGGACTTATTGAAATACCTTCTGAAAAGATTGCCGACTTTAATAAAGAGTTGCAAGATTTACTTACGGCTGAAAAAGAAATCAACGTAAGTGAGTTATGGGGTGCTGACCTTAAATTAGAGCATTTAGAGAGTATTGAAACTGAAGAATATTATCCTGCATTATTTACGTTGATAGATTCGAAATGAACAATTTAGTTATTTTTTTAGCAGGACAAGCCGTAGCTATTTTAACCGGCTTAATTGGAATTTATGTAAAAGTATCTTTGAAATTAAAAGAACTTGAAATTAGAGTAGCGGTAGTAGAAAAGCAAGATGACCAAATAAGTCGCAAGCTTGATACTATCGCCTCTCAATTAAATGAGTTATCTATTCAATTACAAAATAAAAAAGACAGAGAATGAAATCAGCATTTTTAAACTTGAACGGAAAGGATTTATTAAACGGCTTTGTCGTTGCATTCCTTTCTACTGCTTTGACTGGAATTATCGCTACTTTAGATTCGGGCATTCTTCCAACATTGGTTGAACTCAAAGCCGCTGGAGTAGTAGGTTTAACTTCAGGATTATCTTATTTGTTAAAGAATCTTTTGACGAATAGTGATGGCGAAATCCTAACTGCAGAACAATGAGATATTTAATTCTGCTTTTATTGGTTTCTTGTACGGCAACCAAGATACAGAAATCGGAAGCATTCCTTGCACGTCAAGGGGTGCTCCCGCAAATCTGTGCCGAGCGTTTCCCGGTTGTTCCGAATACAGTTATCATTAAAGATAGTGTTGTTAAATACGACACTTTAATTTCTACCGAATACCTACACGATACCTTAGCTTTTAAGGACACTATCTATGCCGTTAAATACCAACCCTTAAAAATTGTAAAAGAAGTTACAAAAGTAAAAACTGAAGTTGTTGTTGACCGAGCAACTGAAGCAATACTAAAATCGCGTATAACGCAATTAGAGGCTCAAAATTCGACTCTAACTGCAAACGTGAGTAAGTATAAGGGTAGAGCAAAGATGTTCTTAAATTGGCTTATAATAGCCGTAGCTGCAGTAGTAGGTTATTCCATTCGTAAACCCTTTACAAGTTTAGTGAAATGGTACTTTCCGAAGCTCAAATTATAAGTAAATACGGCACTCCGGGTAATCCGGATAATTTCGTTACAATAGGTATTCCCTATCCTATGCGAATAGCGTGGGATACAAAAACTATTATTAGGAAAATGCAATGCCACGAAGAGGCTGCTATTCCTTTTATGTGCGTTTTTGAGGATTTATTAAAGCATTACGGCTTACAAAATATTCAAGCTTTAGGGATTGACTTGTTTGGCGGTTGCATAAATGTTCGCCCTATGCGAGGCTCAAAAAATAAATGGAGTAGACACGCTTGGGGAATAGCTATTGATTTAGACCCAGCACGAAATGGCTTAAAAGTTAAATCCCCGATAGCTCAATTTTCTAAATTGGAGTATCAACCAATGATTGATATTTTCTATAAACACGACTTTATTTCGTATGGTCGAGAAAAAAACTTTGACTGGATGCACTTCGAACTCGGAAAATAAATCTTAAAATCTACCTACCAATATGAAAACGAAACGAAAGCGTTTGTACTTCGATATCGAAACATCGCCCAATATAGGCTTGTTTTGGAGTTCCGGGTATAAACAAAATATCGACTACCACAACATTATTAAAGAACGAGCCATTATCTGTATCTGTTACAAGTGGGAAGATGAAAAAGAAGTTTACGGTTTAAAGTGGGATAAAAACCAAAACGATAAAAAGCTTTTAGAAGATTTTATTAAAATCGCTAATCAAGCTGACGAACTCGTAGGGCATAACGGAGATAAATTCGACTTACCTTGGATAAGGACTCGTTGCCTATTTCATAGGATTGATTTATTCCCACGTTACACAACAATAGACACGCTAAAAATTTCTCGTAGTAAGTTTAGGTTCAACTCTAATAGGCTGGATTATATCGCCTCTTATTTAGGTATAGGAAAGAAAATAAAGACAGAGTTTAACTTATGGAAGGATATTGTATTGAATAAGTGCGAAAAGTCAATGGTTAAAATGATTGACTATTGTAAGCAAGATGTAAAACTTTTAGAGCAAGTTCACAAAGAATTAAGGGTTCACGATATTGCTAAAACACATTACGGAGTTATATTCGGTCAAGATAGAGGCACGTGTCCTGAATGTGGAAGTGATGACTTAATAATTAACAAAAGAAAAACAACCGCTACCGGATTAAAGAAGATTCAATTTCAATGCAAAACTTGCCATAAGTACCACGAAAAAACTGACAAATGAGTAAAATATTAGACGAGTTAATTAAAGAATATGAAAGCCGAGAGGGTAGAGGATTTTTAAAATACGGCACTACAATGGATAGGGAAGACCTATCTTTGTCAGAGTGGGTACAACACGCTTTAGAAGAGGCGATGGATTTAACCCTTTATTTAAAAAAAATTAAAACTAAATTAGATGACACACAAAGACGTTCCAATTATCAAGAAGCAGATTCAAGAGTTAATGAAAGTATTAACACCGGTGGAAAGATTGACGATACTAGAACCCCTTTGTGATAAATACCGAAAACAATCGAGAGCGGAAATAGAACAAGATGTAATTGAGTTTGGTAGGCGAAATAAAATACCTCGAATAAAAACGGATTATTGATGGAAGAAACAACCGATATTCCAATTAATCTTACACCGCACGAAGATATTGCAGCGTGTACAAACGCTATTAATGCGTTAAGCGAATTCGATTATGGTATGATGGATGAGGAAGAAAAAGAAATTTACAGACAAATAAAATTGATGGCTCTTTATATCATACACATTGGAATAAAGGAAATCTATACCGCAAACTTTTATGGAGAAGAAGATACATCAAGTAGTGCATCGTAAACTTGGAAAAGAACAAGCTTATGGTATTGCCTACACCGAAGAAAACAAAATGGAAATTGATTCTCGTTTGAGAGGTTATCGGTATCTTCTTTATTTACTACACGAGCATTTTCATTTAAAGCACCCTGATTGGTCGGAAACAAAAGTTAGAAAAGAATCAAGCGTTACGGCTCGTTTTCTTTGGCAAATGGGATTTAGATTGGTTGAGTTGAAATAAATACATATCATTATAATATTGTTTGCCTAATCTAATTTCATCATCACAGCCAGTATTAAAAGCATCTATTATTTGTTCTTTTTCCATTTGTTTTGCTCTTTCAAAATATTCTTGAATTTTCCATAATGAACTATTCATTTTTTTATTAAAATAAATATTAAGCCTTTTTTCCAACCATTCTACTGCGGTCATATTATTTGTTTAAAAGGTTTTACCAACTACAATAGTATCTTCGAAATAAACGTGCTTCCATTCGTTTTTGCCTACAAATAGATTGAAAAATGTTTCAGGGTGCGTATAGTATGCGTTTGATTTTTTAGCACACTTTTTGCAAGTTTCCCTTCTTTTACCTTTTGTCAAAGCAAATTCTTCTTCTTGTTTGGTTTCTTTGCAAGTAGTACATTTAATCATTGATGTATAATTGAATGAATTATCATTAATATTTCATTAAAGCTTTTTTTATCTTGTTCGTTTAAGTCTTGTTTGTTTACCCACTTACTAAAATCTTTTCCTTGTGCTTTTACTTCTTCGAATGCTCCGATATATTTATAAGTAAATACTATCCATTTGCAAACTACTCTGATGCTCTTGTGCCTTAAATAACAATTTAAAAATGCTTTTGGATTTTCTTGATAGCTCCTTGCGTAGGTTAAGCTTATTTCTACAAAAGAGTTATTGGTTATCTCTTTAAATATTTCATACTTTTCGGTAGCAGTTAAATTATTCATTGGTTTTCTTTATGAAGTAAATTTGATTTAATCCTTTCATTTTGCAATTCTCAAAGTAATCTTTCAAATATCGTTGTTTAGCTTGTTGTACGTTTTCAGTATAATAATTTAAATACGAGTTCATTTCTATTTTACTATCTACCATTAACCTATCATAAATATGCTCGTGCATTTCATAAACAGATACACCATTAAGATAAGCAGTAAAAGCTTTATTAACTTCTTTTAGCCAATCTTCTGTTCGTTGTGGGTAACGTGAATCGTAAATACTAACGTCTTTCGTTAATAATGGAGTTTCGTAATAACTACGCTCTGAACCTTTTTTAATTGTGTGTTTACGAATCCACTCTAAAATTGTTTCAGGGTCGGCTGAATATATTTTACCGAACTCTCCAGCGATTCCATTTTCAAAGATTGTAACAAGTTCATTAACGCTTATCTCGGGATATTTCTTTTTTACAAATTTAATTACGAGTTCTTCTGTTTCATCGGAAACCTTTTTGAATTGCCGTAAGTATTCAAATGCTGGGTTATTCATTTCTTTTTGTGTTTAATTGGTTGTTTATATTTTTCATCATTAATAAACCCCCCTTTATCCCAATTTTTTATTAATTGTTCTTTTTCGGGGTAAAGTTCATAAATCTCTTTTATCTTTTCATATAAAGATTTTTTCTTTTTCTTTTTCATAGTTCAGATAGTTTTTTATTTCCTAATGTCATTATTTTAGTTCTGATATTATCTTTTGATGGTTCTATTTTTGCTCTGTTAATCCATCCTGAAACTGCGTGTTTCCAAGATTTCATTTTGTGCTTACCTACAAACCAACCAACACTTTCGTAGTAATCAAAGAATCGTTTTGCTTGTTCGATAGCGTTTCTTTCATTAACTTTTAAAAGCATTTCTTGTTTTATTTCTTCAATCGTTGGCGGTTCAAACTTATTCGAATATACTTCTTTTGTTTCATATTGTATTTCGTATTTACTCAATAAGTTGAGTATTTTCTTATGAATAGGCGAAGAAGGATTCAGTTCGCTTCCGTACTGGAATTGCACAAAATCTACACATAAGATTTTACCATCGGGCAAAACTTGGAATTGATTTCCATTATCTATTCCTATTAAAGTTTCTACACTTACTTTTTCTCCTATTACATACGAGGCAAGAATAAAGTTAGGCTTCCAAATTCCGGCTATATCGCATTTATCCCTTACATACTTTACTAAACATTTCTCGGTTGGATTTAATTGCATAAACCATTCCTTTTCCCAAATGTCGGTATCAACAAATCGTTTTGGCATTTTCATAGTATTTTATATTTTCTGCAAAATTGGTGTCGCTTTCGTATCTCATAAATGGAGTTACGTTTGTGTGCATTCTTTTGTATTCCATTGAAATATTAAGCTCTTGAGCTAAATTAATTAAAGATTCGTAATAAGGCATAAAGAAAGCATCATTATTTTTTATATAACTTTCTACTACCTTACGCTGCGAACTAATTGGCGAATGGTCATTGTAACCAACTATTTCAGCTACTTCTTTAATCCGTAAAGGAAAGTGCATAAATATAAAATAAGCTAAAGCCATACGCATCGTTGAGGTATTAACGTGAGCGTCTTTTTTAACTATTACTTTTGCTGGGTAATATCTGTTGTTTCGTTTTAAATTGTTTGTTTTAATTCCGTAATGTTTACAATAAAATTCTATTAATTGTCTTGCTTTTTGCGGTGTATTCATACTATTTGGTTTATTGGTATTAATATTCCCTTGCTTGAATCATTATCGCCACCTTTTACTATTTGTCCTAGTTGGTAAGCTATGCGGCAAATTTCTTTTAATTTTTCGACATTAACAATTATTGACCCTATTTTATTATCAATAACGAATATCCAATAGTTCGCCTTTGTTGTAGCGATTCCCGAAAACTTACCCCTTGATTGATATTCTACATAAATATTTCCACTAAGGTGAGCCATTCGGTCATATTTAACTTCTATCTTTTTGCCATCCGAAAAGATATCGTTTAAATAATCTTCTGCTTTCTCTCCAAAATCTAAATCATAGTAAAAGCTATTTGAGTGTTTCATTTATAGGTTAATATTATTTGTTCAAGTTCTGCTCTACTCCATTTTTTAAGCTTATTATTTTCAGCTTCTGCTTCTAACTCTTTTACATAATCTTCCCCGTAACGTTTAACCAAACCTTGCCGGTATTTAATTAAGTTACCGGATAGATACATATTGCAGCGAATACATTGTCCGTTAGTATTGTGATACGCAAACGTATGAGGCAAACCGAATCTTAAAGCCGAGTGTTGCCCTTGCGAGAAATAGTGTCCGGCTTGTTGTACTTCGCCATCGCAAGAAATACAACCTAAATTCTCATCTCTTTCTCTTATGTGTGCGTTAAATACTTGTTGAGCTTTTTGAAGTAGTTTCGGAAGTGGAGTTAGTTTCTTTGCCATTAGAATGGTAAATCGTTTGCCGGTGTATTATCGTGGGTAAAATTTGATTTACTTTCTTCAGGCTTCCAAGTATCAACTGAAATTGAAACGTCTTTTCCGTATTGGTCGGGTTCGCTTTTTAGATTGATGTTGATTTTTACAAACTTGTTTCCGTTGTACTCTTGGATGTAATCTTTGATTTTGTCTACGTTAATAGTAGCACTTAACCAAGTGTCGTTTCTTTTTTTACCACTTCCGCAGTAGATTTTTTCTTGTTTCATTTTATTTTAATTTAAAGGTTTTAAAAGAAGGGGGAGTTACCCCCCTTGTTTAACTTAAAAGCTTCTTGCGAAACTCTAAAGCTTTACGTTGGCTCGTAAACGATTTGCTTACTCGCTTTCCGTTTTTCTGTACTCTTACTCGGTAAGAGCCACCAACTTTTTGAATGTTGGATTTGTTTTGTGTAGGCATATTGCAGGGATTTAGTAAATAAATTCTTTAAATTCAATTTTAGATAACGCTTCTTCCACCATATTATTCGTAACCCAATTCGGAGCTTCATAATGTTTTATTTCAAAATCGTAATCGTCATCCTCTCCTATTGGGTCAAAAAATGAGGGTAAAGTTCCGGGATAAAAATGTAAATCAAAATAAACTGAAATATCTTCTATTTCTTCAGTTTCAGGATTTTCAATCGCTAAAATGGTATGAAGATTTTTCTTTGTCATTTTACTGATTTTTTTAGGTGTGTATTAATATCTTTTTGTGAAGGATTTTTAATAGCATCGAATACCTGATTGTTTAATAAATCCGTTTTAGCTTTTTCGTATTCATCTTTTGTAAGTATTCCGGTTATCCGAATATACAACTTTTCTTTCACTTTTCCTTCGTAAGAAGAAGTTTCCAAAAGAGCTAATAAGAAATCCCTTCCGTCATCGCCTACCTCGTCTTTAATAAAATCCATTTCTTCCGCTGGTGTTGCTTCGAATCCGGCTGCTTTCATAAGCCAAGCAAGAATGTTTCGATAAGCTTTCCCTACTGCTCTTGTTTGTGCCATTGAAGCAATAGCGTATTCATCGAATCTTCTTTTGGAGTTTTCTTTATTTGAGCAAACTGCATAACCTCTTGAAAGTACAACCGAATCAGTTAATCTAATAACCTCAACGAAAGCTTCGTATTTTAATTCACTATCCGTAGAAAGATTCTTTACTTCTTTGACTACTGGAATAAGTCCTAATTGAGAACCGGCAAATTGCCAAGCTTCAACTAAGGGATAATTCTTTCCTTGAATATTAGCGGTCAATTTTCGTTCTGTAACGAACGTTTGAAGAGTAGAAGCAACTTGTAGAGCTTCGTTTGGTTTGGTTAATTCCATAGTTTTATTTTAAAGCGTGATGAATAGCTAAGGCAAAAAGAAAAATTAATACTATTAAATGTAAAATTAATATTTGAAACATAAAAATAAATTTTTAAAATTAAGGGGGGAAACCAACCAAAACCCATTTGAATTATCTCCCCCCTTTGCCGTTCATATTAAAGACCTCTGCGGTATGGTCTGTTCCTTTCTTGGTAAATGTATTGTACCCATTCTCCGTAATCTTTAGCGTGTTGTTTGGGTTGAACAGTTTTAAAGGTTGTGGGGTAGGGTTTAGCTTTTTCTTTAGAAGGCTTGTTCGGTATAAGCGTAATCTTCTTCAGTAGGTTTTCCATAGTTCATATTTTTTTTAAGGTTATCTAACATATAATCTTGACCGAGTAAAAACATTAAAGTAGCGATGTTGTCAATACTTAATCCGGTAACGTCTAAAGTAAAAACTATTTCGCCATTGGTTTTTGCCTCAACAAATGTTGGCTCGTAATTCTGATACTTTTGAAAGTATTGAAATTTCTCTGCGGTTGTTGAAAGTGTGATTTTCATTTTGGTTTGGTTTTAAAGTGAATGAATGTCTTGAAGTAAACCGAATACATACATTACAATCAGTAGAACAATTCCGAGTTTGATTTGTGGTTTCATTTTGTTTGGTTTTATTGGTTTGTCAATCAATTACAAAACGAATATATATACCTTTTTTACACAAACCAAATATTTTTACAACTTTTTTTTAAATATTTTCTAACTCTTTGATTTATAATAATATAGAGTATTCATTTTAAGGGTATTGGATAGGTAGTCAATAGGTATGCCATAGAGTATATAGTACTCTGTAAGAAGAAGAAGAATAAAAAGAATAAGTATAATATACTATATTAGGAGTGTGAAACGCGATTTTATTATATCCTTAATGTATAATTCGCCCGATATAAACGAGGCTATCGGTAAAATGCAGCCTTATGAATTACAGGACGATTTAAGACAGGAAGTATTTTTGGTTCTTTGTGAAATGAATGAAGAAAAATTATTTGAAATGTATGAACAAGGATATTTAAAATATTTTATTGTTCGAACTATTTTGAATATGGCAAAGAGCGATAGAAGTAATTTCTATAAAAAGTTTCGCCAACTATATCAGGAAATTCCTTTATCTTATGAAGTAAAAAAAGAAGAATACGATGAAACGCTGGTTGAAAAATTAGAAGAAGGAATGCAAGTGTTACATTGGTACGAAGCCGAACTATTAAAACTATATGCCGAGAATGGAAAGAATCTTTTGGCTATTTCAAGAGATACAAAAATACCTTATCGCTCATTATTAAAAACAATTCGCAAAGCAAAAATTTTACTAAAATATAAAATTCGAAACAATGTTGATATTTAAAATTATTTTAGCAGCAAACTTTTTTAGTTTTTATTTTATTACTCAAAATAGATTTCCCTTTAAATGGGGAATAGATTTTAAGCCTTTTAATTGTACCTTATGTTTAACGGCTTGGGTTGCTTTAGGATTATTTTTTCTTCCCGAATTAGTAACCGATGGAGTTCTTTGTATGTTCGGTGCTGGAGTTATTTCGCCATTCTTTAAAAACTTTTTAAATAATCTATATCAGAAATGAAACAACAAGACATTGATTACTGCAAACAACACATTATTAATTTTGAATCTGTAAAGCTAGGATTCACTCGTAATATTCCCTTTGATGTATTAGGCGAATACGAAAGAATGTATCGTGAGTATTTAGATAGACAATTCTCTTTGACTTATTGGTGTGGCGAGTGTGTCTTTGATATGCTTAAAAGATTAATCGTATTGTTCGAACAAAGTCAACTTATAAGTGAACAACCGCAAAGTCAAGAAGTAAGTTTACCAACAAAGAAAAGAGGCAGACCAAAGAAATGAGAATACTCATTATAACACAACAAAACTCCGGTGTAGGTTATCATAGAATGATGCTTCCGGTTTATTATTTAGAAAAAACCTATGCTTATTTTACCGATGTTCTTAACGAAGAAGCTTTAAACGAAGGCTTTGATATTTTACTTATTAATAGATTTTGTCCGGGTACACCTATTGAAAAGCTTTTAGAATATAAAGAGAAATACGGATTTAAATTAATAGTTGATATTGACGATTATTGGTATTTAGATTCTTCACATATCTTATTCTCGGTTTATCCTACGCAAGAAATAATCAATCATATAAAGATTGCGGATTTAGTTACTTGCACAAATGATTTGTTATGGGAAGAAATAAGACCTTTTAACTCAAACGTGGCTATCTTACCCAATGCTCTTCCGTATGGTAATGACCAATTTACCGATGTAAGAGAGCAAAGCGATAAAATAAAATTTGTTTATACTGGTTCAATAACACACGAAAACGATATTAAGATTTTACAATACCCTTTAAAAAGAGTTGCTTCGGATTCTCAATTAAGTAAACAAGTATTTTTTGAACTATGCGGATTTAATGATGAAGGTGCTGGAAGTGCTGCCATTTGGCATCGTATGATTTCAAACTTTACTTGTGGGTTAAAATTAGGCGGTACTCGTAGATATCTTCCTGTTACGGAGTATATGAACTTTTACAATGATGCCGATGTTTCTTTAGTTCCGCTGGTAGATACGAAGTTCAATAGAATGAAATCTAATTTAAAACTCTTAGAAGCCGCTTGTAAAAAGATTCCGGTTATAGGTTCAAACGTTCCACCTTATAAAGGTTCGCCAATGATTCAAGTTAATCAACAAGGAGATTGGTATAAAGAAATAAAAAAAGTAACCCAAGATGCTATTTATAGAAGTGAGAAAGGTTTGGAGTTGTTTGAATGGGCGAATGAGAATTATAATTTATTTAAAGTAAACGAGAAAAGGAAACAATTATATGCCGGTCTTAAA
>Ga0129336_10001865_pt1 | contig 12926 bp, 13 predicted proteins | sample CPB6_02_DNA_FD_96878 | JGI IMG/M metagenome (GOLD analysis project Ga0129336, IMG submission 96878) | Freshwater to marine salinity gradient microbial communities from Chesapeake Bay, USA - CPBay_Sum_0.6_0.2_DNA | ecosystem: Environmental > Aquatic > Marine > Coastal | place: USA: Chesapeake...
GGACGACGAAACGGAACGTCATCACGCTGTCGGCCATTGTCAGCGCGTCGGTATGGCGTAAGTCAATTTCGTGCTGGCTCGGTGCGTCTTCGTGGAACGAGTATTCGACCGGAATGCTCATCGTCTCGAGTGTGCGGATGGTCTCCTTGCGCAACGAGCTGGCGACATCGGTGCTGGTCAGATCGAAGAAACCACCGTTGTCGAGAGGAACCGGCTTCGAACTGTCTTGCGGTGGCGCAAAATAGAAGTACTCGATGTCCGGCGCAACATAGAAGGAAAAGCCTTTGTCGCGCGCGACACGCAGATTGCGGCGGAGCACTTGTCGTGGATCGCCATCGAATGCGGTGCCATCGAGGTTGGCGATATCGCAGAACACGCGAGCCTCGGCACTCTTGCCATCAACCCAGGGCAACACTTCGAAGGTGTTGACATCAGGAATGGCCAACACGTCACTTTCTTGGATGCGGCTGTAGCCGTCAATTGAGGATCCGTCGAACGACATGCCGTCGTTCAGAGCGTTCTCCATTTCGGCTGGCGAGATGGCAAACGATTTGAGATTGCCGAGGACGTCAGTGAACCAGAGGCGGACGAGGCGAATCCCGCGTTCCTCGATGGTGCGCAGCACGTAGTCGCGTCGGTGATCCTGCATCGAACTCACCCCCTCAGTGTGCCGAGTGGAGCGGCGGTCGGCACCAAGCGGGCCGACCGCCTACTGCACTACTTCTTCTTTTTCTTGCTTGGGGACTTCTTGGCTTTTGCAGCTGCCTTTGCCGGCGCCTTCTCGTTGGAACAGATCGTGTCCAGTAGGAGACGGGTCACGGTGTAGGGATCGCAGTTGGCGTTCGGTCGACGGTCCTCTGCGTAGCCCTTCTTGTCGCGGGCTACCGACCAAGGAATGCGCACCGATGCTCCACGATGAGAAACGCCAAAACTGAACTTGTTCCACGGAGCAGTTTCGTGCTTGCCGGTGAGGCGACTCTGGATGTCGTGACCGTAATTGGTGACGTGCTCGTTCACTTTCTTGCTGAGCGCATCGCATGCTGCTTCGATCGCGACATAGCTCTGACGCATTGCCTTGGTGGAGAAGTTGGTGTGTGCGCCTGCGCCGTTCCAGTCGCCCTTCTGTGGTTTTGCGGCAAGCGAAACGACGACGTCGTAGTCCTCCGCAATGCGATCCATCAACCAACGTGCAACAGTGAGGTGGTCGCTCACTGTGATGGCATCAGCAGCACCAATCTGGTACTCCCACTGTCCAGGCATCACTTCGGCGTTGGTGCCTTCGATCATCAGACCGGCTTCGATGCACGCCCAGGTGTGCTCCTCGATGATCTCACGACCCATTACACGACCCGCTCCGACGCCGCAGTAGTACGGACCCTGCGGTTCCGGCTCGCCACTCTCCTCGGGAAAGCCCAACGGCCGACCGTTCAAGCGCATGAACGTGTATTCCTGTTCGATACCAAAAATCATTTCGTGGGCAGCGAACTTCTTGGCCGTCTCCACGAGTGCGGCACGGGTGTTAGTGGGGTGTGGGGCGCCTGTCTGGGCAAGCATGACCTCACACAGCACGAGGATGTTCTTGCCGCCTCGGATCGGGTCCTTGCAGGTGAACACCGGCTTCAACATGCAGTCCGATTTGTCGCCGGTGGCCTGCTCGGTGGAGGAACCGTCGAATCCCCAGATCGGTGGGGTCTTCACGCTGTCTTTCAAGATCTTGGTCTTGGAGCGCAGCATGGGGGTGGGTTGATGACCGTCGATCCAGATGTATTCGGCCTGATACGGCATGGTGATCCTCTCGTGAGCAGTGGACCCGTGTGGGTCCGTTGATTCGAAGTGGTCATTCTTGCATTGCACAGTTTCTCGGCCATTGCCCGTTTGTAAACGGCGTGTGAAGTTTCCCCCGAGTGCAGAGCCGTAGCCTGAAACTCGTGACGACGCTGCGAGTCGCCCTCGCCCAGATGAACCCCGTGGTGGGGGACTTGGTGGGCAACGTAAAGGCATTGACAGAGGCATACGAGCGAGCGTCAAGTGAGCATTGTGATGTCGTCGTCTTCGGCGAGTTGTCGATCACGGGCTATCCGCCCGAGGACCTCGTGTTGAAAGCAGGTTTTGTGACTGACAACCTGCAGATTCTCGAGCAGTTTGCGGCCACGACGAGGACATGTGCTGCGGTCGTCGGTTTCGTCGATCGGGACAAGGAGTTGATGTACAACGCGGCAGCAGTTTGCGCCAATGGCAAGGTAGTGGGGATCTACCGCAAGCATCTGTTGCCGAACTATCGGGTGTTCGATGAGGAGCGCTACTTCGAGCCGGGCGAGTCGTTCTCGCTCTTCCGTATTGGTGGCGTCACCTGTGGTTTGACGATTTGCGAGGACATCTGGTTCGCGGAAGGGCCGGTGCAGGCCCAAGCAAAAGCCGGTGCCTCGGTCATGCTCAACATCAACGGTTCGCCTTTCCACCGAGGCCGTATTGGCGAGCGGGAAAAGTTGATCGTCGATCGTGCGCGCGCCAACGAATGCGCGGTGGTGTATGTCAACCAAGTGTGCGGGCAGGACGAACTCGTTTTCGACGGCGGAAGCATGGTCGTGGCGAGTGATGGTTCGCTGGTCGCGAGGCTGCGCCAATTCGAGGAGGACTTTCGAGTCGTCGACATTGACGCCTTGGCCAAGTCGGTGACGGGAAATGTGGTGAACGTCTCGGATGCGGCGCCTGAACGTCAGAAAACAGATGCGCACAATCTGGAGCCTGTACTCGATGAACTGGATGAGATTCTCCAAGCACTGATACTCGGTACTCGCGATTATGCGCGCAAGAACGGGTTTACCGATGTGGTGATCGGTCTCTCTGGTGGAATCGACTCTGCGCTGGTGGCAGCTATTGCGGTCGAAGCACTCGGTGCAGCACACGTCCATGGAGTATCGATGCCTTCGCGTTACTCCAGTCAGGGCTCGCGTGACGATGCTGCCGAACTTGCTCGCAATCTTGGAATCGCATTCGACACGATCGAGATCGAACCAGCCTTTGACGCCTACTTGCGGATGACCAAGCCGATGTTCGCTGATCGACCACAGGATCTGACCGAAGAAAACCTCCAGAGCAGGGTGCGTGGTACGACTCTGATGGCATTGTCCAACAAGTTCGGCTGGATGGTCTTGACCACGGGGAACAAGAGCGAGATCGCGGTTGGTTACTTCACGCTGTACGGCGATTCGGTGGGCGCCTATGCCGTGATCAAGGACGTGTTCAAGACCACCGTGTATCGGCTCTGTGAGCGGATCAACGAACGTGCGGGGCACGAAGTGATACCTGCCTCGACCATTTCAAAGCCGCCGTCAGCTGAGTTGCGCCCCGACCAGCGAGATGACCAGTCGTTGCCGCCCTACGAGACTCTCGATCCGATCCTTGCGATGTACGTGGAGGACGACCTGACGATCCAAGAAATAGTGGCCAAAGGATTTGACGAGCAGTTGGTGAAACGGATCGCTCGTCTGGTGGATGCGAACGAATACAAGCGTCGACAGGCGCCTCCGGGTGTGCGTGTGTCGACGAAGGCGTTCGGCAAGGATCGGCGAATGCCGATCACGAACTTATTTCGCGGCTGATTGTTCGCGAGTGGCGAGTCGGCCGTGCTGAAGGATGAGCGCGATCGCAATTACGGCGAGAAGAGGCCCGAGCAGCGCGGCGATTCGGATGCCATGATCCTCATAGACGCGTGTTGACACGAGCGACATCGCCGCTCGACCAAGTGCGCCAGCACCAAGAACCCAGCCGAAACCAACGGCCGGATTGTTCGGCACGATGTTCGAGGCGACGGGGAGCAGGCTGACGACAGAGAATTCGAAACCTAAGAGATAGATGGCGATGCCAACGAGGCCGACGAGAAGCGCATCGGAACCGATGGCGAGCAAGAGACCACCTGGAATGATGAGGAACGCGCCGAGCGCGATGCTGCGCTCTTTGCCCCACCGATCGGTACGTGAAGCGCTGCCGAACGAAGACACGAGTTCGACTGCTCCGAGTGAGAAACCGACAATCGTCAGTCCCGCTGCATCGAAGCCGAAATCGTCGCTCAACCACGATCCGAAGGTGACAAAGAGGTTCTGGGCAGCCGACATGATGCAAAACATCGTGAACACGACGAGCCAACCGCGTCCGCGGATGGCGGCCCCTGACCGTTCGTGGTGGACCTGCGTTCTCGGTTCGTTGGTGACGCGACGGGCAATTGAAATCGTGAGCAACACCACCATTGCGACGGCCACGAGATAGGCAACTCGCCAACCAGCGACTGCGGTGACGACGCCGAGAACTGAGACACCAACCAACAGGCCGAGCGCCCATGCCATTTCTGTGAGGCCGGTGATGCGACCACGCTGTGCGTACGGAACGTGATCGGCAATCCATGCCCCGAGGCCGATGTCGAACGCCTGCTTGGTGAAGACGAGAACCGTGATGCCAACTGCGAACCACGTCAGTGAAGGCGCAACTGCTGCGATCGCACAGCCTGTGCCCGTGCCGACGAGCCCGATGACCATGCTCGCGCGATGTGAAATGCGCTCGGTAAACCGACCGACCATCGGCGAAAGTAACCCGGTGAGCTCTGAAAGAAAGATGGCAAAGCCGGCTTGGGAGAGTGTGACATCAAGGTCCGTGACGATGATCGCGAGAAATGGTGGAGCGAAGCGATAGCAGGCATTGGCGACCAATCGCGCAAGCGTCACGATGGTGATGTTGCGCTTGATTTCGCCAACAAACGAATCGTCGAGAATGCGACCGATGACCATGATGACTAGAGCGACTCCGGAGAAGTGGGGTGCTCGATGACCGAGACGACTTCTCCCGCCTGAATCGTGCCGTCAGCGAGAACGTGAAACCACGAACCACCAAGGTTCGGCAACCGGGGATTGTCGACGTTCAACAGATGCCGCAGCGTGCGAATCACGCCGGAGTGACTGACGATGAGGGCGGTGCCATTTGCACACCGACCGCCGAGATCGAGGAATGCCCCGGTCATGCGGTCGAGGATCTCTTCGTCACTTTCGAAACCCTCCGGCTTGCGGCGCTCCTGCAGGTAACCGGGCCAACGCTCTTCGATCTCCATGCGGGTGAGACCTTCCCACGGACCAACGTGTGTTTCTTGCAGGCGCTCATCGACTTCCACCGGACCGATGCCGAGGTGTTCGGCGATGATCGAAGCCGTGTGCCGAGCTCGCTCGAGATGACTCGAGGCGATGAGTTCGAACGATCCGAGGGTCTCGGCCGCCTGCGACGCCTGACGGACACCTTCGTCACTGAGTGGAATATCGGCGCGACCTTGCCAGCGCTCTTCGACGTTCCACAAGGATTGTCCGTGTCGCAAAACCAACAATGAACTCATGATCTCGCGGCCTTTCACGGCAACGCAGGGTAGTGCCAAATGTACGATGGGTTCGTGGCTCGACTTCGCCTGTTCGCATCGGCACGAGAGGCTGCCGGTACATCGCAGGAAACGCTTCCGGGAACGACCGTGGGCGAGTTGTTGGAGGTGGCCAAGCGCAAGTTTGGTGCCAACTTCGAAGCGGTGTTGCCGACATGCAAAGTATGGGTGAATGGTGAGGCAGCCGAACTGGGTGCTCAAATCGGCGACGATGATGAAGTGGCAATTCTGCCCCCAGTCTCCGGAGGGGATCGATGACCCAACCCAACGAACTCTCCGTTGAGCAATTGCGCGAGGAGCGATCGCGACTGCAAACGTTGGAAGATGCCGTGTCGTTCGTTCGCCGTGTGGCCCAGGGCCGCCTTGATCTGGCGCGGGACGAACGAAACCGGCGAAACGAAAACCGACCATCGGTGGACGTGACGACCGACCTGGCGGCGCTGTTCGGCCAGGAGCACGGAGGTGGATCATCGCGCCCACCGCGAGATACGGCAGTGTCCCTCGATCATCCGTTGGTGAAGGAACTCGACGCACTGTGCGATGAGGTTGGCTTCGGCGCACTTGCCTCACTGGATGTCGATTCATTGGATGCAGCAATCGATCGACTCGCTGCATTCGAGCGGACGTGCTCGAACGAACGACGATCGTTGTTCGACCGAATCGATGCACTCACCAAAGAGTTGGTGGGTCGCTACAAGTCGGGCGGAGCAAGCGTCGACGCGCTCTTGGGCGAATAGTCACCGCGCAATTCAACTCCCGCCATCCCTTTCTGTTAGCGGTTCGGAATAACACCAGCCGTAGATAGGTTGCAATGGTGATGCAACGCGTAGCCGTGCTGTCGATGCACACTTCTCCGTTGGCGCAGGCCGGCGTCGGTGATGGTGGGGGCATGAACGTGTACGTGCGCGAATTGGTGTCCTCACTTGCCAACCTCGGTGTGGAGTGCACGACCTATACGCGCAGGTGGCGAGACGATTTGCCACGTGAAGTACAGATCGAGCCGAATCATCGCGTAGTTCATGTGCCTGCCGGTCCGCTGGATTTGCCCAAAGAAGGTCTGATCGGAGTGGTGGACGAATTCACGGACAACGTGGCACGTCACATCACCAAGACCGGTGGTACCGACGTGGTGCATGCCAACTATTGGCTCTCCGGTCTTGCAGGACATCGTTTGAAGCACGAGTTGAATCTTCCGCTCGTCACTACGTTCCACACGTTCGCCAGGGTGAAGAGCGCCGGTGGCGATCATGAATCCGTTGAGCGCGAGGCGGCCGAACTCGAAGTGATCGGGTGTGCGGATTCGATCTTCGTGAGTTGTGAACAGGAGCAGCAGCAGTTCCAGTCCTTGTATGGAAGGGCTCCCGGTGCAATCGATGTGGTGGCTCCGGGCGTGGAGCGAGCCTTCTTTTCTCCCGGCGACCAACGAGGTGCGCGCAAAGCACTCGGGTTTGGCAACCATCCAATCTTGCTATTTGTAGGGCGTATCCAACCGCTGAAGGGGTTGGACGTGGCGGTGCGCACGCTCGCCGAGCTGGGTTGCAGCGATGCGCGACTTGTCGTCGTCGGTGGGGCGAGTGGCACCGAGGGCTCGTCAGAATTGGCGAAAGTTCATGAACTGATCGAGTCACTCGGGCTTGGCGATCGCGTCGAGTTTCACCCCCCTCAACCGCACCACATCCTGTCCACTTATTACCGTGCGGCAGACGTGGTGGTGGTGCCTTCGCGGAGTGAAAGTTTCGGACTCGTGGCACTCGAGGCGGCTGCTTGCGGAACCCCGGTCGTAGCCAATGCGGTCGGAGGACTACTCAACCTCGTGGAGCACGCGCGCACCGGCTTTCTTATTCCCAACCGCGACGTCACCGACTTTGCACGTCATGTTGCGTTGCTCTTGGATGATCACCTGCTCGCGATCCAAATGGGCACGGCGGCGGCGGAGCGGGCGAAGTCGTACTCATGGGCCGCAGCGGCACGCAAAGCGCGTGCGGCATATGGCGCACTGCAGGCGCGAGATCTCGTCGCCTGCGCCTGATCGAGGGACGGCATGAGTGAAATTTTTGACCCGTCGGGAATCGAGCGGTTGCGTCAATCGATCGATGATTGGTTCGAGCATCAGCTCGCGAGTAACTCGGCGATCGTGGCGATCGACCGGGGTGAGGGCGATGAGATTCGCTGGTTCGTGCGGATGCATGGTGAAGAGAAGGAGTTCACGACTCTGTGGTTCACGCTCGGTCAACGAACCCTGCGCTACGAGACCTATGTGATGCCAGCCCCAGAAGAGAATGCCGAGCACTTGTTCGACATCCTGTTGCGGCGCAACGACCAACTCGTCGGGGTGCACTTCTCTATAGGCGCTGAAGATGCGATTTTCCTTCGCGGCGAAATGCCGAATCATGCATTGAACGAGGGCGAATTGGATCGCATCGTGGGCACCATGTTTTCGACCGTGGAGAGGCTCTTTCCTTCGCTCGTCCGCATTGGATTCGCCAGCAGATTCGTCGACTGAGGCACGTCGGTAGCCTGACGTCGTGTCCACGAACGAACACCGATCGATCACCTTCGTCGGTGGCGGCAACATGGGTTCGGCGATCGTGGCCGGTCTGCTCAAAGCAGGATGGCGACCATCTGACGTGACGATCGTCGAACATCTTGCCGATCGCAGCACGGTGTTGGAGGGGATGTTCCCCGGCGTGCAGATCGTGGGCGAAATCGGTGAAGCAGAAAACGCCGTGATCGCGGTGAAGCCCGGCACTGCCGCCGAAGTGTGTCGACAACTGGCCGCCAATGGTGCAACGAGGGTGCTCTCTATTGCGGCTGGTGTTTCGGTGGAGACGTTGCAGAAGGCTGCAGGCGAACACTGTGCAGTAGTGCGCAGCATGCCGAACACCCCCGCTTTAGTGGGTGAGGGTGTCTCCGCCGTATGTGGATCTGCTCGATGCACCGAAGCAGATGTGCAGTGGGCCGAGGCGATCCTCGGTGCGGTTGGCACCGTGGTGCGGGTGGAAGAACGTCTCATGGACGCCGTTACCGCCGTCTCGGGATCTGGTCCGGCTTATCTGTTTCTCGTTGCCGAGGCCTTGATCGATGCGGGCGTCAAGGAGGGGTTGTCGCATGACGTGGCTGATGCGCTGGTCCGTCAGTTGCTCGTGGGTAGTGGTCGACTGTTGCAGCAGACGGGCGAAGACCCCGTGGAGCTCCGTCGTAAGGTGACGTCACCGAACGGTGTGACTGCCGCCGCGATCGCCACGCTCGAGTCGAACGGATTGCGCTCGGCACTTGAAGAAACCGTCCGATCTGCCGTGAAACGCAGTCGGGAGATGGGTCAGTAGGTCGCTAGGGTATGCCACAATTCACATACTCCGGAAGGGGTTTCACCCCCTCCGGGAGCCGCGCTCGCAAGAGTGCGCCGTTTGGGCCGGTGCCGTCGGGGGGTTGGCACCGGCCCATTCGTTTTTCCCGATCGACCACGTGCCTAACGAGAAAATGACAATCGACACCGTTTCTTTTTTTTCCGACTACGGAGTGCGCGACGAGTTCGTCGGTGTCGTGAAAGGCGTCATCGCCGACATTGCGTCGCATGCTCGAGTCATCGACATCACGCACGAGATCCCCGCATTCGATGTGCGCGCCGGTTCACTCGCCATCGCTCGATCGGTACCGTATCTGCCTTCAGGCGTGGTGTTAGCAGTGGTGGATCCCGGTGTTGGAACCAGTCGCAAAGGCATCGCCATCGAGGTTCCGGGCGGTGTGTTCATTGGCCCAGACAACGGTCTGCTGGCCTCGGGTGTGGCGCTTGCGGGTGGGGCCTTGCGTGCTTTCGAGTTGAACAACCCCGACTACCAACTTGCTGCACCAGGCGCGACGTTCGCTGGTCGCGATATCTTCGCCCCTGCTGCTGCGTACTTGTGTAACGGAGTTGCATTGACTTCACTTGGAACAGAGATAGACCCTGCATCGCTGATGCCTGGACTCGTTCCACTGCACCGCACCGAAGGTGATCAAGTGCATTGCGAAGTCACCTGGATCGATCGGTATGGAAATTGTCAACTCAATGTCGGCCCACAAGATGTTGAGCAGTTCGGCTCACCGTTGCAGGTGAAGATCGTTGGTGACGATGCCACGAAATCAATCGTGCGCTCGGCGCCGGTGGTCAGAGCATTCGGTGAAATTGGCGGGGGGCTAGGACTCGTCGTCGATTCATACGGAATGTTGGCCATCTGTATGGACAGGGCATCCGCGGCCACCGAGTTGGATGCGGCAGTGGGGATGGGAGTTGTGTTGTCTGCCTCGAAAGACGTCGGCGTGTCGGCATCGATACGTCTCACGAACAAGACCCAACAGGGATCCAACTCCTAACCTGATCTCATGCGCCCTGCCACCACGCTCACCGTCGCCTTGTTGGTTGCCGCCATCCTTGGCGCGGCAATTATGCAGTTGGTGTTGCGCTAGTCGCCGATCAGAGCGAGAGCGGTCGTTCGCTTCGCGCGGGCGAGCGAGTTTGAAGCCACGAGAAAACCGACGAAGAGCACCGTGACCCCGGTGAGCAGGGTTATGGCAAAGGCCTCGTCCTTTCCGAATCTGCCAGCAAGTGAACCACTTCCAGAAAGAACGAGCGTGCCCAGTGCGATCAGCGCGTTTCCGATGACGAGTCGTCGCGGGGCATCGACATGACGGTGCACTGATGAGGTAACGGTTGGCGAATTGCCGCGCATGATTCGCCATGCCGACCACAACGCACCACCAATGATCACGAGCGCGGGAACTCCCGAGCCGATTGCAGCCAATGCCCGAGAGAAGGGGCCGAACACTTCGCGTCCGGTGGGAAGTTCGTGGCCGCCAACGCTGCTTCTGAGAGGAGCAAACAACACCACGCCTGAGGCGAAACACGATGCCGCAATCAGCCAAGAACGAACGACATCGCCTACGCGTCGACCGGCAAGCAGGTACACGGTGCCGAGCGCAAGCCAGGCGACATTGAGAACTGCACCGGTAAGAAAGAACAGACGGAACGCAAGTGTGTTCCAGCCCACCGATTCACCGAACCACATGGCAAGTGAGCCGACGGAGAACAGTCCCATCGCCACCGACCAGACCAGCTCGTGAGGCTGTCGTCGATTGAGAAAGCGATCGAGACACATCAGCGCGAAGGCGAGTGCGATGAGTGCAGCAGCCGCAGCAAGTACAGCGGTGAGAGAGTCTGATTCGGTCATGAAACCTCGCAGCCAGACATCGTGAAAACCTGCACGAGCGCCTACCCTAGAGCGCGTGAGAGAGCCAACCCCCGTCAGAACACTGGATTCTCGGCGCAAGATTCCGGGTGCCGCCGTAGCCAGACTGCCCGTGTACCTACAGATCTTGAATGGTTTGAAAGCGGAGTCGGTGGAGCAGTTGTCGAGTGATCAGCTTGCTGCATTGGCCGGCGTGAATGCAGCGAAAGTTCGCAAAGATCTCTCGTATCTCGGCAGCTACGGAACGCGAGGCGTCGGATATGACGTCACGTATCTGATCTACCAAATCAAGCGTGAGCTTGGTTTGCTCCACGAGTGGAAAGTGGTGGTGGTTGGTGCCGGAAACCTCGGCAACGCGCTGGCCAACTACAACGGTTTCTCATCACGCGGATTCCCCGTCGTGGGAATCGTCGACACGGACTCGTCCAAGGTTGGCCGCAAGATTGCTGGTGTTGCAGTTCAGCACCTGGACGCTCTGCCAGGAATCGTCAAGGAATTCGGGGCGAGCATTGGTGTGATCGCCACGCCGCCCGATGCAGCACAGACTGCCGCCGACGCCCTCGTCGCCGCCGGGGTTCGCTCGATTCTTAACTTCGCCTCGGTGGTGTTGAACGTTCCCGATGAAACGTCGGTGCGCAGCGTTGACCTCGGTGTTGAATTGCAGATTCTCGGTTACTACGAACAGTTGTCGCGCGAGGCGCTCGAGGCCGGGATGGCCCCTGTGGGACGCCGCGGCTGACTCGTCGATCAGTGAAGTCCTTCCTCTCGCTGCGCTCGTGGGCGGCTCTCGGATCTTTGGCAGCGGCATTCGTCGTGTTGCTCGGAGCGTTCATGTTGTTGTGTGGAGGTTCAAGCAGTGCCGTTCCCTCCCCAATGAACGTTGAGTTGGTGGCAGTCACCGAGTCGATTACCGCGTCAGACAACTGGGCAATCGTCGCAGGCAAGACGACGGGAGAGGCAACCATCACTCTCGATGACGGTCGGGCGGTGACCGTGTTCGATCAGACACGCGGCGAGATCACCTGTACCGACTACGCGAATGGATGCGTGATGCTTGCTGACACGCTCGGGGAGGCGGTCGTATGGTTCGCTCTCGTACCGAAGGACCCCGAAGACGGTGATGTTCGACTCGCGCTTCCCGCACTCGTCGACATGCGAGACGGTGGTGACTTAGGAGTGCTGCAGAACGGATGGGTGGTGCGCTTGACGGTGGGAGTAAAGCGCACATGTGACACTGAGACGACCTCGTTGCGTGACTTCATCAACAAGTTTTCGCCGGATCGCAGCACGACGATCCTCGACCTGATCACTGACGAAGTGACCGAGGTGATCTGCTCGTAGCGCGTCAGGCGTTCGGCGCGAGCCGAACGATTGCAGCGGCAGCTTTGTAGGCCGCTTCTGCAGGGCCGATCTCATCGGGCCGCAAGAGGTTGGCCATGATTCGCAAGACCCACTCCATCAAGGTGCGTGAGTGAATGCCGACTCTCGAAAGTTCTCGCATCAATGCAGGACGACCAATCACCTTGGCGAACAACCGCGCCACCTTGAAGTACTGGCCGTACTCGGCATCGAGCATGGCGGGGTAGCGGTCGAGCACACGGGCATCGCCCGTTGCCACTGCTTCGGCAATCAGACCGGCGGCGATGCGGGATGTTTCGTATGCGTAGTCGATTCCTTCACCATTGAAAGGATTGACACTTCCCGCAGCATCACCCACCACGACGAACCCGTTCCCGATCTTCGGCCCCACCGATCCACCCATCGGGATCTTTCCAGCAGTCGCCTTGCATTCGGGCGAACCGGGATCGATGCCCCAACTATCGGCGATCATGTGCGCGTAACTGTCGAGCAGGATGGTGGTATTGACGTCCTTGAATTTTTTGAATGTGGACAGAAGTCCAACACCGACGTTGATCGTTCCATCACCGACGGGGAAAATCCAGCCGTATCCCGGCATCGAGTTGCCTTCGCGGTCCTTCACGTCGAGCGCCGATTCGATCCACGGCTCGGCATGACGCGGGCTCTGCCAATACGTGCGAATGGCAGTGCCGTACGGCCATTCCTTGCGTCGTGCGGTGCCAAGTGAACGACCAAATCGACTGTTGGCGCCGTCAGCGACGACCACATGCTTCGCGCGAATGGTGATTGATTCGTCAGCGTCTTTGTTGAGCACTGTGGCGCCGACGAGTTGACCTTCCTCGTGAATCGGAGCTGACGCTTCGTGTCCTTCGAGGAGGGTCGCCCCTGCTGCTTGGGCATTGCGTGCAACCATTTCGTCGAGCTCTCGA
>Ga0129336_10001866_pt1 | contig 12914 bp, 15 predicted proteins | sample CPB6_02_DNA_FD_96878 | JGI IMG/M metagenome (GOLD analysis project Ga0129336, IMG submission 96878) | Freshwater to marine salinity gradient microbial communities from Chesapeake Bay, USA - CPBay_Sum_0.6_0.2_DNA | ecosystem: Environmental > Aquatic > Marine > Coastal | place: USA: Chesapeake...
CTGTCCGTCCTCAACTACCTGCACTCCGAGCTCCGACCCGAGCGCTCCCTCAAGGCCCTCGGTCCCATCCTCGGAACCCACGCCTACCCCAAGGAACAACTCGACCGAACCAAGAGGTATCACGATGCACGAGATCCCGAACTCCACCGCTACAACGCAGCCGACACCCACAACACCCTCCTCGCCTGCGCCGAACTCGCCCGCCGCATCCGCGCCGACTACCCCTCCACCCCCAAGCTCGGGCCCGAGTGCATCACCCACTATTCCGACACGATCTGGACAGTGGTGCGCATGTCGGAATCAGGAGTGCCTATGGACCGGGCTGGCCTACTACGACTGGAGGGGGAAGTCCTGTCCCGCATGCGGGATGCTGAGGATTCCGCTGCCACCCTCGGACTCGTACTCACCGGGCCAGGAAGTGCCAAGTCCAAACTGGCCCTGATGCAATCGACCTGCAGCTGGATCGAGGCCCACGCCAACCCGGACATCCGGTCCCACCCCCTCTTCCAGCTCACCGAAACCAAGAAGGAGATCGCGGTCAACGACGTGAACCGCCAGCTCTTCCTCAGCTACCAGCCCCCCACTGATCTCGCTGCCCAGCTCAACCTGCTCGGCACCTACTCCTCCAACCAGAAGCTCCTGTCCTCCTACCTCTACCCGCTGCTCCGGCACCAGCGGATGGACCCCGCCAACAAATCCTCCCGCCTCGTGCCCCGACCCGGTGGATCAGTGGGGGTATCCTATCCCACGTGGTTCGTCACCCCCACTGCCTCGAAGGATGGAGCCGGCGGCGAAGGCGGTACCCTCCAGGGCCGCATCACCTGCAAGAACTTCCGGCATCAGACCGACCCCGACGAAATCAAGAAGCACTACCGCAGCCGCTGGCCCCGTGGCCACATCGTCGGCTACGACCTATCGCAGATCGAGATGGTGGTGGCCGGCCTGCTCTCGGGAGACGAGGCCCTGTGCTATGCGTTCCGTGCCGACCCACCCCTTGACCTGCATACCAGCCGGGCAACCCAGGTCTTCGGGCCCGACATCCTGAAGGACCCCGACTTCAAGAAGGTCTACCGCCAGGCCGCAAAGGGCGCCAACTTCGGCGACCTCTTCCGTGCCGGCGCACCCACCCTGCAGACCCAGGTGTTCAAGATGACGGGCGTCGTCGTACCCATGTCCATCTGCGAGAACATCGTCAAGACCCGGGCTGCCTCACGCCCCGGCCTCTGGTCATGGCAGGAACAACTCATCAAGGAGACCCGTGCCCGTGGCTACGTCGAGCTGCCCTTCATCGGTCAGTCCCGCCGGTTCATGGGCGGCGACGCTTACGACGTATCCGAAATCGTGAACATGCCCATCCAATGCACGGCCGGCAACGTCCTCCTCCGCATCCAGCACCACCTGCACCACACCCTGCCCTCGATCAACGCAGCAGCACCCGACATCCTCATGTTCCTCAATGTGTACGACGCCATCTACTTCGACTGCCGTAGCGACACCGCTGTTGACCGGCTCGACACCCTGTTCCGTGACGCCTTCACCTACGTGACAACCCGTGGCTATTGGGCTAGACTGTGCGAGAAGCTGGGTCGATCAGTACCGATCCGCTATGAACGCACCATCTACACCTGAACCATGCAAGCCAACCATCGCAAAGTCATCGCCCTCCTGAACCGTGGATGCAACGCCGCCGAGGTGGCCACCGAGGTCGGGCTCTCGCGCAAGCGCGTGTTCGACCTGGCCCGCCGGCACCAAGCCCCGACCAACCCGGTCGTGAAGCCGGGCGGTCGGATCGAGAAGCAGATCGTCCGTGCCTCCCGTGTCCTCACGATCCCCGAGATCGCCACTGCATTCCGCATCGCCGAGTGCCAGATCAAGAGCATCCTCGCCCGGGTCGACCGGGAAACCAAATCCCTGGTCGGATGAAGCGCAGCTGGACCATCCTCCAGGACGACCGGGAGAAGACACCCCTGATCTTCCCCGCCAACATGGTCATGCTCGACGATGCCCATGTACCCTGCGACCGCCGGTCCTGCACCGTTTCACTTACGGTCATCAAGAAGCGCTTACCCACGGGCGACTACGCCCTAGAAGGCTTCGAGTCCCGGGTCCTGATCGAGCGGAAGAAGCACCTGCCTGAGCTCTTCGCGAACCTGCTCACCCCCACTGGCCGGGAGCGCTTCGTCAAAGCCTGTGACCGCTTGCGATCCGAGTGCGACCATCCGATACTCATTCTCGAAGGGACGATCGGCCACCTGGTCAGGACCGCCCGAGCCCAGCTCGATGTGGACCCGTGGCTGGTGGTCGACGCCCTTCACCGCATCTGCCTAGAACGCCACATCCAGATCCTCTATCTACCCGCAGCTACCCCCGAGCAACGCAGATCAGTGGGGGAGGAAGTCGCAAGACTCCTGATCAACGGAGCCCTGACCCATGCCGAACACCCCACTGAAGACATTCCGAGCAGTTGAACCCGCGAACTGGGGCTTCGGCTCGACCGCCACCCTTGCGTCGCAGCCCTTCGTCCTCGCCCACAACTACGTCACATACACTTCCAACGCCGCTACCGGCACTGTTACGTCCACGGCCAGCACTGGAACTACCGCAACAGGTGCCGGATGGGAAAGCCAAGCGCCCGGCAACATGGCCGTCAACGCCAACCGCTGCTTGCCGTGGCTGGCCCGTGATCTCGACGGCATCTACCCGGTCGCCGTGCCCAACGCCTACGACCGTGTCTACATCTTCCCGATGTACACGATTCAGGGTGCCGCTGCCAGCATCGCCTTGGCCAGCACGACGATCGCTCCCTACATCATCCCGTTCGGCCTGGCTCCGGATACCCGGGGCTACACCGACGTGAACAAGTTGAACCCGCTCATCGCTCGGTTCCCCGAGGATCTGATCGGCGCCCTCACTCCACCCACTGGTGGTGCAGCGCACGGCGTCAACTTTCGGACCAACGGTGCATGGGTCCCGCTGCCCCCCTACGCCTCGAACTTCGTCAGCGCCAACAGCACCGTCGACAACAGCTACGCGAACAGCAGTCCTGCGTCGTTCGCCCGGGATATCGCCGGAAAGTTTGGTGCTGGATTCCAGCTGCCGGACGACGTGACCATCAGCACCTCGACCACGACTGTGATGAACGCAACCGCTGTGCAGCATGCGGCCAGCCCCGTGATCGTCGGTGCCGGCATCGAGTACTCGACGATGGGTTCGCAGGAGATCGTGGCTGTGCCGATGACCCACCCGTCCACCCTCACGTGGAACGCAACCAACGCCACCCAGTTCCGTGTGCACTGGTTCCTGATGGGCATGTTCCTGGGTTGAACCATGAGCTACCGATCCAAGTCACGCCGTTCCTCAAAGGCGATCTTCTTCGCTCGAAGCCGGCGCATCGCCACGCCTTCGCTTCCTCCGGGTGACTACACCCCCGACCCCGTCGTGTTCAACCCCACGGACATGAGCTATGAGGACGGGTCAGCGATCCAAAGCAACACCTCAAGCCCGGGCATCACGGGAACGACTCAACCGATTGATGTCCAGCTGGTCCTGACCTCGGGTAGCGGCGGCACTGTCTACTACCGAACGACCTCTGCCCGTCTCAGCCCAAATGACTACCAGTCCAGCCCCGGCGCTTGGACGGTGTTGAACTTCACGCTGAACCAGAGCGCCACCATCACGGTCAACCCGAACTTCAAGCTCGGTTTCGCCGTCGATGTCATTGCTCCCGGCGTGACCAACACCTACCAGTTGCGCAACCTCTCGGACGCCAACACCCTGCTGACCACGTTCACGGCCACCCGGGTCGCCCTCTCCTTCAACTACGGGACGTTCGCGAACCCCACGGGAACCAACCGCGACTACATCTACGCCTTCAACGAAGACTTCAACGTCATCCCATAAGGACACATCATGCCTCTTCAGATTCGACGCGGCCTAGCTGCTGATCTCTCGTCGGTAACTCCCGCCGAAGGTGAGCCGCTCTACACCACCGACACCAAGCAGCTGCGCTTCGGTGACGGGACCACGGTCGGTGGCGTTGCGCACACTCATGCCATCGCGGATGTCGCCAACCTTCAGACCACATTGAATGGAAAGGCTGCTTCCTCCCACACCCACGCGGCAACGGACATCACCTCGGGGATCGTGAGCACCGCCCGACTGGGAACGGGAACGGCAACCAGTGCCAACTTCCTGCGCGGCGATGGAACATGGGCCATCCCGAGCGGAGTCACAGACGGTGACAAGGGAGACATCACGGTAGGCGTCAATGGAACATCATGGCTGATCGATAACAACGCGGTCACGACCAACAAGATCGGCGCGACAGGCACACCCAACAACACCACCTTCCTTCGGGGAGACGGGGTATGGGCCGTTCCTGCTGGCGGTGGTGGCGGTGGATCCGATGGCACGGTCCCGCTGATCACTCAGGCTTACGCAGTCACCGAAGGCTACGGCCTCGGATCCTTCAATTCCTATACGCTTGGAAACGGGTTTGTTCGCCCGGTAATAAATCAGACCTATGGGGCATTCGTTGATCGAGCTGGTGCTTATGAAGTAGGCATAACCAGCTGCAACGTCGGAGCCACAGGAATTGTTTCCAACAACACGGCTTCCATTGGTGGCTTCAGTGTTTCTGGTGGAACTATTTTCAGGTGCTCTGCATCTCAGGCACTGGCAAGCAACACCATCACCGCTGTTGTACGTGTTCCCTCGATCCCGTCAGGAACGGCGCTTTTCGAGGTAGGAGTCTGCTTCACAGACGCGGTGGACTTCTTCTCCAATACCTTCGGGTTTGGATCAATGGGCATTGTTGTGTACATGAGCAATGCCAACGCGAACTGGATGGTGCGCTATACCGGAGGAGATCCAGACACCTCCAACCTCACCACCGCAGAGTTCAGCACGGGCGTCGCTAAGAATACGGCGTGGCGCAAGATCGAGCTGATCACCAGCTACTCAACAAGCACCTTTGTCACGACTTACACCATCAAGATCGACGGAGCTACGGTGCACACGATCACGAACGCCACGCTGACCGTTCAATACGCAGTCGAAATGAATATGGCCATGCTTCTTGGACCTCATGTCTGCGTTCGCTCGGGAGCAACCTCTACAAACGGAGGGTCTGTGCAAGTTGACCATCTGAGCATCCTTTCGGAGGTGACGCGATGAGTTGGTACGCCTACATCAACACCACGACGAACCTCGTACTTGGCATCAAGGAACATGATGTCGCTCCTGATCCGGCTCCGAACAAGATCGAGCTTCAGGAAGGCGAGGAGCTCGACCGAGGCTGGACCTACGTTCCCAACGGAACTCCGCGCTTCAATCCTCCCGTCGCTCCCCGTTCGTGGACTGCGTACCAGTTCCTGCTGCGGTTCACCGAGGCCGAGCTTGCCGCGATCCGCACTGCCTCCGTCACGGACCCGATCACTTGGCGGTTCCTGACGCTGGCCACCGCTGCACAGGAGGTCAACTCCGACGATCCCACCACCATCGGTGGCATGGACTACCTGGTCAGCCAGAACCTCCTGACCCCGGAACGAAAGGCCGAGATCCTTGGGTAAGCCATGACCGACCAGAAGCAAAACAACATCCTCGGGATCCTCCAGATTCTGACCATGCTGATTGGCATCGCGGCGGTGCTGTTCACGTTCGGGGGAAAGACCGAGCAGCTGAACCAGACGCGCACCGACATTGACAAGCTGGCTGCTGCCGTCAATGATCTCGCCAAGGCGCAGGCATCAGCCGCCGTGACCGATGCGCTGCACAACAAGACGCTGGAGGAGATCCAGCGCCGACTCGAGAACCTTGAAAGGATCAAGCCATGAAGAGCTGGAAGACCACTACCGTCGGCATCCTCGCCGGACTCTCGATCATCCTTGCCCAGGTCTCGTACCTGCTGGACGCAGACCCGCAGACCGTGTTCTCGCTCGAGGTCGTGTTCAGCGCGCTCGGCATCATGGGCATCGGGTTCTTTGCCCGTGACAACAACGTCACGTCCGAGCAGGCAGGGGCCGGTGCTTGACAGGGTCATCGCACAGGTCGCACTCGCCCTCTTCTCGTGGCTCGAGAAACGCATGGACCGTGGCTCCGTGGCGGTCGATGCTGACCTGGATCGCGCTACTCTTGACCGTGCTGGTGCTCGCATCCGCGATTGGATGCGCAAGCAGGACGATCTTCGTGCCCGAGGAAAGCCCGATGAGGGCGGGACCACACGCCGAGATGAGGGTGTACCACCGGGTTGACGGTACCTGGGTGCTCTCGAACAACCGCATCCACGTCCCCGAAGGATGGTACTTGGTGCCGCCATCCTACGTGAAGGAGTGAGGGGGATGAGGTGGCACTCAACCGGAGCCGCAACGCCCAGGACCACATCGGATTCCTGACGCTCTGGGCCTACGATGCCCACCGCAAGCGCCGGTTCCCTGCATGGGAACAGGAGGAGATCCTCGCCGAAGCCTACATCCAGGCGCAGCGTCTCCTCTCCACCGTCTACGACCCCGACAAGTCCACCGTGGTCACGTTCCTCAAGGGCTTCCTCTGGGGTGCGGTCCACTACGCCTACTGGACCTCGCAGGGATACCGCTTCACCGATGACGGACCCCGCTTGAAGATCCACATTACAGATGATACACTTTGTGAAGACCTCTCCGTCGAGTTCCGCATGCTCTCCATCGAGCTGCCCGAACTCACCGACGAAGAGTGGACCATCATCCGTCTACGCCATGACGGGTACACCATGACCCGCATAGCAGCGGTCCTCGGACTGAAGTCCCCGCAGTCCGTGTACAACCGCCTCGTCAAGATCAGGGACAAGTTCACAGGACAGGAACAAGATGCCTCCCGAAACACAGCCGCTCCCCCTCCCGACTGACCGTGCCAAGACAGCCCGGCAGTACCTCGAGTCCGAAGGGCTCGTCTCCCGGATCCCGTCGATCCGATCCTCCGACTACAGCTCTGCGCTCTCCGATCCATTCGGCTACTACATCCGCCGCCGGCTCGGCCTGATCCCCGCGCTCTCGTACTCGGAGGCCCTCTCCCGTGGATCCTACTTCCACACCCTCTTCGCCCTCTACGACCGCGACGATCGCTGGCAGATCTTCAAGCGCCAGTGCGCCGCCCGCCTGACCGAGATCAACAACATCTGCAAGGAGCTCCGCATCTCGGAGACCGCCCGCACCGACGCCATCCAGAACGAGCAGGTCGACCAAGCCTTCGCCTCCGCCTGGTACAACGCCTTCGAGAACCTGCCCTGCATCAACGGGCAATCAGCGCTCGACCTCCTCTCCGACAACTACGTCAAGCTCGGCGCCGAGGTCCGCATCACGTGGATCGACGAGCGGTTCCCCAAGACCCGGCAGGTCGCCCAGTTCGACCTGCTCCTCCTCAACCGCAAGACCAACAAGCTCTGGATCGTGGACGCGAAGACGACCGCGTCACCCCCACTGATCAGGTTGTCGACGGTGAAGGAGGAGTTCCAGACCATGCACTACCTGCACGGGCTCAAGTGGTTCTTCGACCGGGGTCTGCTTCACAAGCAGTACAACCTGGCACCCAACGTGCAGATCGGTGGCATGATGCACGTCGCCATCCTCAAGCCGTCGATCCAGTTCGGGCAGTCCGACCGCGACTTCCACTGGGAGTCCGACGGCAAGCGCACCGGCATCGCCGGCCGGATCATGCGGTCGCCCGTCAACCTGCAGGACCAGGGCGAGTACGTCATCAAGTGGACCCGCAACCAGCCCAGCCCCGAGCCGTGCTGCGGCACACTCGAGGAATGCCTGCACGTGCTGCACGAGGTCACCGGCAAGAAGCCCGAGAAGGTGTACCAGGGCGAACCCTCGCTCACCAACTACATGGCCAGGTGCATGCGCTGGTACAAGGGCGAAGCTGAGTACCTTGACAAGGCCCCTGATTTCGTGAACGACCCACCGATCAACATTTCTTTCACTCACGAAAGCGTGATGCTTGACAAGGATTGGTGCATCGACTATCTTTCCCGTGTTGCCATGATCTACAACATGGCAACCCTTGAGGCGAACCCATGCAACTTCCTGAAGAACATCGACGCAATCCGGATGGGATCGAAGCTGGCGAACTACAGCCCGTTCTACCTGACGGAGCCGAAGGACTGGCCGGCGCTGGTCCAGACGCAGCAGTTCCTCGTCGCTCATCGAGACGCGGGCGATCTGCCCGTGGAGCCGGAGCCGCACGAGTTCGACGGGATGATCGAGAGCCTCGAGCCCGAACACCTCACGTGATGTTCGAGTCGGAGTACGTGCTCCTCGTCATCAAGCCGAAGATCGACCTCATCCTCGAGGACGGGGTCGAGTCACTCGGCGACCTGACCAAGAAGTTCAACTCCACGTTCGAGTGCAAGGTCTCCAAGAACCGGGTCACCGAGTGGCTCAAGGTCCTCGGATACCGTGTGTCCCGAACCGTGCAGATCGACCGGCCGCATCAGCCGCGTCCTGCTCCCGCGCCAGCGCCCGCACCTGCGGGCCCGCGCGCGTCCGAGTACGACCGGATCGACCAGCCCGCCCGATCAATGCCCTTCAACTTCCCGGCACCTGGCGCTGTCTTTAGCAACGTCCCGATGCCGGGCTTCCAGGAGTAAGAGATGTCAGTGACAACAGCAGCAGGGAAGCTACCGCAGCAGCGGTACTCGGGCCTTGGATTCCAAGGCATCAAGATGGTCCACCCGCCGGAGAAGCTCTTCGGCCTGATCTGCGGCCTGCCCGGAGAGGGCAAGTCCCAGTTCATCCAGAGCCACCCGGACGCATGGATCTGCAACATGGACTGCACGTCCACGCTCGGTGATCCGCAAGCCTGCGTATGGCCCGGCATCAACGCGCAGGGTCAGTCGATCGACGTGAACAACGAGCCGCTCACCCTCACGTGGGAGGCCGTCACCGCCAAGATCGAGCTGCTCAAGCAGCTGGCCAAGACGAACCAGCCCCGCCCCGCCACCGTGTTCTTCGATTCGCTCGGCACGTGGATCCCGCTCCTCAAGGACTGGATCACCAGGTCGAACGACAAGAAGGACTGGCGCGAGATGGACGGCCGGCGCTCGTGGGACCAGCTCTACGACATGGTGATCGACACCTGCCTCGAGTTGCGCCGGTGCGGTTACGGAGTGTACATTGTGTGTCACGTCGTGAACGCGAAGATCCCCCTGGGCGACGACCGCTACGTGTTCAAGCCTGAGCTCACCATCACCGACGGCTTCTACAAGCGGCTCTATCCGCTGTTCGAGATCGTGGCCGCCATCTCCTCGGAGTGGGTCACGGAGCAGCGGGAGATCCAGCAGCCTCCGATCGTGAAGGACGGCAAGACCGTGGTCCTCAAGCCCAAGGTCGTCACCGAGAAGCGCAAGCGCCACATCTTCTCCGTGGACTCCGAGACCCTCTCGGGGATCACGAAGCACCGGGTCAAGATGCCCGGCGAGTTCGAGCTGCCAGAGAACGGCGGCTGGTCAGAGTTCGTTTCCAAGTACAACACCAACAGTGCCAGCGCGTAACGCTGGCCCAACTTTCAGGAGTGTCAGAGTCATGCCAAATAGCAAGATCAGCGCAATGTTCGCAGCCCAGAAGGCAGCCTTCGGTGACGCCAACCCGGATACCGGCGTCGGTGGGCTCGGTGAGTGGCCGACGGAAGGTGAGCACGACTGCTACGTGCTCGGCCTCGAGATCAACGAGAAGGCCACGTACCGCTTCAGCACCGACCAGGGGCAGCAGCTCGAGCTCTCGGCCACCGAGTTCCGCTTCCGCTTCCAGCTCCTCAACGACGAGACCAATCCGGACTCGCCGCTCGTGTGGGGTGGCGCTCCGTTCACCTTCCCCGACAACGCCGGCGCCGTCACCGCAGAGGGTCGTCGCACCGGCCTGCAGATCGAGCGCAACCGCTTCTGCGGCCATCTCTCCACCATCCTTGGAACCAAGGTCGGAACGGCTGATGGTCTGGACGTGGCCGACGCGATCGAGAAGGTCTCCAACCTCCTCGGCTCGGACAAGCAGGTCGTGTGCACCGTCCGTTGCCAGTACCGCAAGGGCAAGGGCAACGCGGCCAACAAGGTCTACAAGACCGAGTTCCTGCAGAAGCTGCTGTCCGCCTAACAAGCACCCCCACTGATCGAGGGGGTGGGGCCCACAAGCTCCACCCCCTCCTCACAGTCCATCCTCCTCTCTGGGTAGACCGGGGGTGCATCCTCGCCCTCCGTATAGGACAAGCTCGCGATTGTCTCCGCTTGAAAGCGAAACGATGGATCGGTCCTACGAGCCCCCGGTCCCCTTTGAGGAACACCGTGCAAACGTACGCATCACGGATCAGAACGGCGTCCGCCGTGTATGGTCCATGCCCGTGCCCGTGAGGGTGAAGCATTCCGGATTCCTTGGTCTGGGGGTCTATGCACCCCCACCCCCCGACCGACCCCGAGAGTGCTTCGCCCTCCAGTTACGGGGAACCCCATCCATCTTGACCTACCCCAACGGCAAGCACTGGCTGGTTACGACGCTCACCCTGCCGGACGGCTCCACTCCGACGGACCCGTTCGCCAACGAACCGCCCCACACTCGCGTGGATGGGGCGGGCTGCAAGGGCTACATGACCTTCTCCTCTGCGGGGAAGGGCTACATGATCAACGTCGATATCAGCCGGGCCACTCTGGGTGGGATGACGGCCAGGGTCCTGGAGTCTGAGCCTGATTCCAGGATCCTGGTCCGTCTGCTCCCCCGCCTAGCCCGTGGCGCTGTCCGCCTGTGGCGCCCCCTTGGGTGCCTCCAGTTCTGGACCGCCATCTAGAACCCGGTGAACCCCTCGAACGCCTGCCCAGTCTCCTGGGCCATCACGGCCTGCTGCTCTGCCGTAAGGGGCAGCGTCCCGATCTGGCGGGCCTGCATCCTCTGGCGGGCCGTATCAGCCCCCATGATCGCCTCGGCCCCTACGCCCATCTCCGGCGCCCTGCCGGCCGCCAGCTGCTGGTACTGCCCGCGCATCTCCGGTGGCATCCGGTCCATGATGCGCTCGGTCCTGCTCACCAGCCGGTTCTTCATCGCCTCATCCAGCTGTTCCTTGCTGATGGTCAGATCGACTCCGAAGCGCCTCCGGAACTCCTGCTTGATCCCCTGCATCTTCGGGATCTCGTTGCTCAGCAGGGCCGCAATCGCCCGCCGCCGGTAGTCCACGATCTGATCCCGGTTCTTCAGCAGGAACGCATCGAAGTCTGCCGTCTGCTTGAACGTCCCCATGTCGACGCCGAGCGCCTTCGCGAAGATCGACCCAGGACTCTGGTAATCAATCAGCGTCCCATCCGCCTTGTACACAGGGATCCGTCCATCCGGGGTCCGGGTCTTCGGGTCGATGTACGTCTTCTGCAGCGAACCCGGCAGCCCGAACAGCGGGCCCTCCATCAGGTTCGGCATCATCCCCATCACCCGTGCCGCCGCAATTCCACCCGGCACCAGCCTCGGCAGATTGTTCTGCAGCAGGTCCCGTTGCCCCGGATCAAGCGCACCCCGAATCAGGTTCATCGGGATGTCCACCACCGGGGGGATCGGCACGTACTCGTTGCCATCCTGGAAGAACCGATCACCACCCACGGCCTGCGTCAAGCTGGCTCCGAACAAACCCGGGCTCAGGTCCACGCCGAACGTGTTCTTCCCCATCTCGTAGAACATGGCGCTGATGCCCATGCCCCGCACGAAGTCCTGCCCGATTCCCTTGAACACCCCGCGATCCGCAAGCCTCGGGCTGTCGTACGCCAGCGTCGTGACCGACCGCAGCGGGAAGCTGAGGAACTGACGGAACACCGGGTTGTTCGCCAACCGCCCGAACGGTCCCGCCCCCTGGAATGCAAGCGGCGTATTCAGCGTGTTGCCGCCGAACTGCGTGGCCGCCACCATCTCGTCCACATCCCCCACCATCTTGTAGTACCCAACCGTCCCCGGCTTGATGTCGATCCTTGCGCCCCGGTACATGTTCTCGACCGCGTGTGCCGCCACGTTGCGGTTCATCCACTCGGCCTTCTCGAACATCTTCATCGGGTAATCGAAGAAGTAGCTCTCCCTCCTGCTTCCGAGCCCGAGCTTGTCGCTCTTGAACGAGATCGTGTCGAGCGTCGAGAACGTATCGCGCCCGATCTGCACCAGGTTCTCGCCCTCCATGTTCGAGAACTTGAAGTGCTTCCGGATCAGCGACTGGTGCTGCTCATCCGTCAGCGCCCGGAACCCGTACGTCCCCACGCGCTCACCGATGTAGCTGCCCATCTCCTTGAACGCCGACGCATACGCCTTCGCCACGTTCCCCAGCCCGCCATACACGCTCGCATACAGCAGCGGCTGCATCAGGTTCATCGTCACGCTGCTCAGGTTCAGGCCCAGGTGCGTCACGTAGAAGTACTTCGCCAGCTGGCCGCTGAAGCTCTTCGCCTCGCCGAACGTCAGCTCCGACTTCGCGACCCCATCCAGCTTGTCATACAGCCCCTGGCCCCACTTGCCCGCCATCTTCATCCCCTGGCCCACCGGCGAATCCAGCATCGCCCGGATGCCCTGCTTCCCCCGGATCAGCGCCATGTGCGTGGCCACGTGCTCGACCTTCTGCACCCCCACTGCTCCGCGCAGCATGACCTCAAGGGCTTCCTTCGCCGCAGGATCCTCGAGCAGGTAGTGCTGCCGGTGGAACACCTCCGCCAGCGACTGATCCCCTCCTTCCATGATCTTGCTGCGCTCGAACGCCTGATCCAGCTGCCCCAGCTTCTCCTTGTTCGCGTACTGCATCGAGTCCTTGATCGCCTGCTGCAGCCTCGGGGAACCCTTCGTGGTCTGCACGAACATCGAGTACGTGAATCCCGTGTCCCGGAAGTGCCGGCTCAGCGATTCCTGCGCGTTGATCCTGTAGACCCGCGCCGTCTC
>Ga0129336_10001867_pt1 | contig 12906 bp, 8 predicted proteins | sample CPB6_02_DNA_FD_96878 | JGI IMG/M metagenome (GOLD analysis project Ga0129336, IMG submission 96878) | Freshwater to marine salinity gradient microbial communities from Chesapeake Bay, USA - CPBay_Sum_0.6_0.2_DNA | ecosystem: Environmental > Aquatic > Marine > Coastal | place: USA: Chesapeake Bay...
AAATAAAAGTGATATCTTCCTTCTTCAAAGTCTTTTTCGCAATCCACTTTATCTGGTGCTCTTCTATCTTGGCAATATATGGCAACATATTCTTGTAAATTTGATACGTCACCATATTCTGGGGCAAATTGGTTTGCAATTTGTCCAACTTGTTGTGCTGTAAAATCAATATAATTATTTATGGATTTTTCCATACCTAAAACATCTGAGTCAAGATCGTTCTCGTAAGAATCAAACTTATATATTGTAAAATTTATACTATTTAATCTGTTTCTGTTTTTTAATGCATTTGAAGTATCACATCTATTAGATAATAAATCATTAATTAATTTACTTGATAAACTACGAATAAAATATAATAATGGATATACATCCCTTCCCTGTGAAATGACTTCATTGACAAACCATTCCGTGAACCATTCGACGCTAACAGGAACATCCAAAATATTGACATATCTCAAAACTGATGGATTAGCAATATCTTTATAAAAAGCAGTTCCAAAGATAAATCTTGGCAAATCTACATCATTATTTACTTCTCTCGTAACATTACCGCCATCATCAATATAAATGCCTGTTCTCATTTTTTGATACATTCTATTAATAGCTAAGGCAAATAAATCCCCTAAATAAAAAAATGCTAAATTATATTTTCCTTCAACATTTTCTGGAACTAGATTGTTTAATTTATCATTTGATTTGTTTTCTCTATCTACTTCTGCAACTGCTTCTTGTGCAGCTTTGGCTATTTCTGATGGATTTGGTTTCCATGTTATTGCTGTGTCGCTTGCAAGTGCTTCTGCTCCGTACTCTAACACTCTATTTCTTAGTTCAGTATATGTTTCATTATTAACTTGAATATAATATATCGCTTTTCTTGCTTGCAAAGATTCAATTATACTTCTAAAAGATTCTTTATTTAATTCATCTATTCTTGATTCATATTCTTTAGTTAATTGTTCATATTCTTGTTTTGCGTTGTCTATTTCTTGTGCAGTTGGACCATCACTTGATTCTGAGTCTGCGGATAAAATAGAATTTAAATTATGTAATTTTACTCTTTTTTCATCAATTTCATGTTGTTGTTCTGATGTTCTAAGGAAATCTCCGTCTTCATTAGCCATAATGCTTTCAAAATAAGCTCTATAATTTATTTCAAGTTTTAATGAACCATCTTGGTCAAAATCAAATTTATGGTCAATTAAAGTAAGAATTAATGTTGAAGTATTTGCTTTTAAACTTTCAATTTGTTCATTAGAAAATAAACTTGTATTTTCTGTTTTCCAACCAACTTGTATTTTAATTCTGTAATATCTTGGGTCATACTGTCTAGCATCAGTAAATTTTTTATTACCTCTCAAAATTAAATCTGCATATCTAAACGTTATAGCGTCATATTCACCAGATGATGAATTTGGTTTTATACTGTATATGTTAAATTGCTCTATAATATCATTTAAACTTTTTGCAAACAAAACTAATTTTGCTTTTATATCAACTTTTGATGATACTGGATTTGAACCTTCAAATTGCCAATCAAAACTTTTTAAACCAACATTTATTGGAGCATCAGATAGTTGGCTAAGAGAGCTATTTTGTTCTGCATTCCATATTCTTCCGCTTGTAGATAAGCCATTTGTCCAACCAGCATGAGTTGAAAATGGAATCAAATAATCTAAATTTGTTCCATCGTCTAATTGCTGAACTTTGTAAAGTCTAACTACTGGTGTAATTGAAGAAAGTTGAGCAGTTGTAAAATCTAAAAATCTTGACTTTTTTTCTGAGCCATTTATAAGAGAAGAAAATATCTCTCCATCACCATACATACCTATCATGTATGGATTATTTGGGCCGCCGCCGCCACATGCTGCGTCTTCTGTGTCGATAGAATTTTGATTATCTTGAGATGTTCTCCAATTAAAATTAAGTTCTGCAAGATTAGATATAAAATCTATCAATATACATTGTGCGTTTAATCTTTCGTCTGTTGCTTTTTCTCCAGCAGTTTGTTGTGGAGCAGTTGTCGGTGGGGCAGAAGTTGAAGCAGCAGTTGGGGTAGCGGTTGCTGTGGTGCCAGAAGTTCCTGCGTCTGGAGGGTCCGCGTCGGGTAATGATTCGCCTAAATCTGGCTCCTCAGTTGCGTCAGATTGTTCAAGAGAATCCCAGACTGATTCTGCTCCATCATCAACTGATGTTCCATCTGGTTGATTTTCAGCCATATAATCTATCCTCTATAAAATGATAAAATTCTTTCAAACGGAATTGGAATCAAAACAACATCGCCTATTGATAAATGTGCTTCTGTTGGTTTATTATTAAATCTTGCAATAATCCACCAATATGATGGGTCTTGATAATACTGCGTTGATAATTTATGATATTTATCGCCAACTTTCCAAACGTGTTGCAATACTTGTAGTAAATTTAATTGACCACTTGTTAATTGTGTATAATTTGGTGTGCTATAATGAGTGATAGAATTTTTATCTCTTAAATCTTCTATCATATTTCCAGTTGTTGTAATTGTTCTTGTTCTTGAATATCTTGACATTATTTACTATCCTCTATAAATTCATATTTATTAGCAACTCTTTCGGCTTCTTCGGCACTTGCTGGCGTTCCATATTCGTCTTGTCTTTGTGCGGAAAGGTCACCTGCCATATATGCTTGAGTAGCACCCTCTCTTCTGCGGCTTGGGTCTGAAAGTTGGTCCGTAGTTTCAGAACTTGCAAGTTCTGGGTCTGCATAAATTTCATCAATTTCACTAGTTGGTATAACAACGCTTGGAAGTGTAGGACCGCGGATTCTTTCGGGGGAAGTTGGTGTTGTTTCTGCTGCATTTACTCCACTTGCTTCTGCTTCTCTTTTTGCCTCAGCATCTCCACTAGGACCGGTACCGGCAGCAGTAGTCGCTGTAGCAGGAACAGGAGCGCCGGTTGTTGTTGCTGTTACACTTGCTACGCTAGCAATAGAGCCACCAGCAGTAGTTGAACCCCAAGGAAATATTCTAGAATTTTGCTGTTCTGTAGATAAATTGCTTTTAAGATTACCAATCCATTTATAACTATTTCCAGATTTTATCCAGCCGGGTGTTTCTTCGTGCAAAACAGTAAAATTCATAGAAATTTTTGTTTCTTTTGGAAATAACATATCATTATCGTCAGAAAAGAAAAAACCTGTTTCTAAAACAGGTGCAAAATTAAATGTTGTTGGTGCAACCAAAAGACCATTATCTTCATAACTGCTACCATCATGTACATTTTTTTGTATTAAATTTGCAAATCTAACTCTTAATAATGGAGATTCTCGTATTCCCAAAGCATCAGCACAAGTATTTCCAATTTTATCATATACAGGGTATAAAAAACGAGCTAGCTGAGATAAATGTGCGAGTATTATAGATGAATGATCTTTATCATATGCTGGTAAAACCCAAGTAACTGATACTGTTCTTGTTGTATTTTGGTATCTCTGTATTGCATCCATACGACCATAAACATTTTCTGCTGAAAACGAAGGTTTAAAATCTTCAGAATAGTTTGTTATAATGGCAGGAAATTTAACAATATATTCTGTTGGAACATGAATTATATACAAACTTGCAACTTCTTTATTGCCATAATAAGAAAAATAATCCTCCGGCGAACCTTCTGGGGTTGAATTATCTTTTTTTAAATACTCAGAAATTGGGGCATTTATTTTATTTTTTGTATATGAAAAAAATGGCATAAACTATATTTCCTTATCTATTGTATTGAGTAGTAACTTTATTTACTTCTTCAGAGAATTTATTACCATCTTGATAAATTACTTGTTGAGTTGTTGATTTAAACTTATCGCTTTCAAATACTATCTTTTCTACTGTGCCTTTGAAACTTGTATTATCATCAAATTTAATATGAACTTCTTTCATAACAATAAATTTTTCTGGTACTTGTGAAGTTGCAGGAGAAGTTGCAGTAGGAGTTGTTTTTGTAGTAGTGGCAAATTGTTGAAGCGATAATAAGGCTTCTTTATCGCCAGTAATGCGAACATCAATATTGACAACAAATGTTTTACTCGATAATTCTGTTAAAATTGACACTATTTCATGTAATTGTAATAATTTTTGTGTAAGATTGTCTGTTCCTAAAAGAGCAAATGTGGCACCAATATTTGTAAAGATTCCGGCTACTGAATTAAAAATATTGCCTACTGATTCTATGATAGGACTAAAAATTGTCATAAATGAATTAACGGCATTAGATACTGAATCAATTACCGAAACCAAAGAATATCCAAATGCTAAAACAAGACCTGCAATCGCAACAATCGCTAATGCAACTATTCCAACTATTAAAACAATTTGTATTGTTACAGATGCTAGTGCTAATGAAAACACTAAAGTTGCTGCTGCAAGTTCTAGCATACCTCCTGCGGCTGCTGTCAATCCTCCAGCAGCAACGCCTCCAGCGGCTCCAGCAAGAGCAAGTCCAGCACCTAACGCTGCCATTGTTGGAATTGCTGCGATAGCTCCTGCTGCCATTGTGGCAAGTATTGAAACGAAAGCAGCAAACCCAAGAATAATAACCCCAATAATAAGGGAAATAACTTCATGTTCTTTAGAAAACAAAGCCAGATATTGTGTATATTCAGCAATTTTAGCTGTAACGGCATTTAATAAGGTGAAAACTGGAGTTAATAAAGAAAGTAAGTTTTTAAAAGCATTAGCTAATTGTTCCATTGCTGGCAACGAAGCAATAAGCGCATCATTTAATCTTTCTTGAATTTCTGCATTCTTTAATTCTCTTTGCTCTTTATCTGCCAACATTCTTCCTCTTTCGAATTCGTCAACATTTAAAAATCTTAATGCTTCTTGTTGGTTCTTTAACCCAAGCGTGCTTTGAATGGTGGTTAGCATGAACTTCTTTTGTATTGGGTCCATACTTTCTACAGAAACACCAGCGTCCCTAAAAGCCTCGGAAATCATTTGAACTTGTTCTGCTGGTTCTGCGTACATCATTTCTGTTACGGAAAGATAATCTGCTCCCAATAAAGCATTTAATTTTCCAACTTGTTCCGCTGCTGATTCAAATGTATTAAACTTTTGAGATACTCCAACTAAAGTGTCTAATGCAATTCCAGTTGCTGTTGCTTGTCCTTGTAACGTGACAAGCGCATCAGTACCAAATATTAAAATTATATCAACATTTCTTTGTATTATTGCAGCAGATTCAGTTAATGAACCATTCATCGTTTTTAAAGCAAGAGTTGTTTTAGCCATTTCATCAGTAGCAACTGCGGTGCTTGTTGCGTTAGTTCCCATTGAATCTGATACTAATCTTATATTTTCTGCGCTTGTTTTTGAGGAAATACCTAATTGCTCCAGTTGTGCTACTGTAGTTGTTATATTAGTTAAATTCTTTTGTTGTGCATCGCCAAATGAATTAACTCCGTTAATTGCTTCAATGTACGCTTTTGAAACTTGCGGAATTGTTGTGCTTACGGCAATCATTGCATTTGAAGTATTTACGCCAAATATGCTAATGTTTTCAGAAGATTCCCTCATAACTTTTGATAAATCACTAAATGTTCCAATTACATCGCCAGTTGATTTTACATAATCTGCTCTTGATTTATCATAAGCATTTGCTAGTTGTTGGCTTGAACCAAGAATAGAATCGGATATATTGTTAAGAAGATTTGAAAAACCTTGAAGTGTTCCAAATGTTTTTGTTACAGCCTTTGTAAGATTCAGTAATCCTTGACCAGCAGAATCAGTTTCTTTAGTCAAAGAACCAAAAGATTTAATTAAATCAACATTTGAAGAACTTAATTTATTAAAAGATTCATTTGCTTTTTTAGCTTTTTCATTAAGCTCAGACATTTGCTGATTGGTTCTTGCAACAGAATCCGTTACGGCAGCAATTTGACTAATATCTGGAGTATCTGCCATAGGCGATTATATTCCTTCTTTACAATAAATAGAGAACAAATAAAAAATGCAGGATTGCTCCTGCATTTAATTATTTTGTTTTTCGTGCAGCTTCTTCAGCTTCTTTGTTTTCTTTTTCAATTTGTTGAGATAATCTCTTGACAAACCAATTTCTCAAACCAATTGGAAGATTATAAAATTCTGTAAAACTCCAGCCACTATAATATTTCATATAAAAGAAATTTTCATAAATTTCTTCCATGTATTTATCACTTAGGCCAAAAAAACTCCGCAGTAAGCGGAATATCAACCTCCTGTGAGTGAGAACAGAATGAGCATGAAAAATCATATTTCATATCAAGAGAAGGAGAAACTTTCTTATACATTGTTCTAAGATATTTTGCATCCATTGCTCTTAATGTGGAAATAAATCTATCTAAAGTTTGTTGGTCTGAGATACCATTTACAGAAACAATAGACATTTTTAATTGGTCAGTTGCGGCAGATTCAAGAAGATTCTTTCTTTTTCTATTTTCATTTAATTCAAAAAGGAATTTTTCGTCTTTTCCACTAAGCAACTTCATTTGAACTTTATAATTTAACTTTGGAATGGTTACAACAAATGTACCATCTGCCAAATAATCTACTTCTCCATCTTCATGGTTTTTGCCGTTATTGACAACAGATGTAGAAAGGTCATAGTTAATTTCATTTTTGGAATTGCATGAAGGGCAATTAATTTGAAACTTATATTCTGGTCCATAACCTGTTATTCTTGAAGCAACAATCATAGCAGAACGGTCGCAAGATAATACAGAATCTATATTTATTCTTTTATCTACTATGATATTTTGCAGCATCTTATCTACAGCAATACCCTTTTTAATTAAAGTTTGAGAAGTTAAAATATCTTCTTCTTTTGCTGTCATATATCTAATTTCTATTTGCTCTTTCCCATTAAGCAAATGATTAGACGCATAAAAATTACCACCAGATGGTAAATCCACATAATCAGTTGGCACAACAAAGTCTAATGTTGCAGTTGTGCTTGGGGCTGATTCATCGTGTGGAACATCTGGTGATGTTTGAAATCTATCACCATTATTACGCAATATACACCTCTAAATTAAAACGTAATTTACTCTATAAAACGCTTTGCTGTTCCATTTGTTGGAGCATAAGCTTTGATTGTTTCTGTTTCATCTGCACCAACTCTATTAATTGTGCAAGTAGCCCAATCGTATTTTAAAGATAATTTAAGAACATTTAAATCATCACCATCGTATTTATAGGCACCCCAATCAATTTTAGTGACAATTGGTTGGTATAACTCCCAAGTTTCCAAAGGCTGTCCTTGGTCATCAATTTGACTAACAGAAATTAAGCCCAAAGAAGTTGTTGTTTTTCTTTTAGAAACATTAATCAAACCACCAGTTGATGCGTCATCTGGGATTTGATAACCCATAGATTCCAGAAGTTGTGCAAGAGAACCAGCGGCGTCAATTGGGTCAGTTGGGTCAATCATATCAATTGTTATTTCATTCCACTCAACAGAACCCGGATAGTTAAAGCTATGATTCAAATATCTGTGTGCAGTAGTTTTGATAGTTGCTACAGGCTTGGTAAATGATTTAGCATACCATACTGTAGAGCCGTTAGTAGAATCGTTTAGTGATTCAACAGAAACTACAAATCTAGAAACTCTTTTTGGGTCTTGTGCTTTTCCATCAACTCCGGTCCAAAATGGCATTTTATTAGTTCTCCCTTATATTTCTAAATATAAATAGTATTAAGTACCTAAAGTAGCACCAGAACGTGTAATAATAAAGTCAATTGCGATAAACTCTATTGCTCTGGCTGGTTTGATATAAACTTTTGCGTACATAATATTTCTGTCAATTAAATCTGGTGTTGTTGTCTTGTTATCAAGAACAACTTTGTAATCGGTTATGCCACCGCGAGTTGCGACGTTACGTAAGAATCTTTCTGTTCTATTCTTGAATTGATTCCAAGTAGCTTCAATGTTTTGTTGGAAAAGAATGTCTCTTGAAATTCTTGTAACTTCTCTCTTAACAAACAACATTAATCTACGAACGTTAATTCTGTCAAGAGCAGATGGTGTAATTTGAAGAGTCTTTTGTCCATATACAACCAAGCCTTCTGATGGGAATGAAGCAATTGGATTGATGTTTGCTTCATAGAGTGTATCTCTTTCGTCAGCGTTTAATCTGTAAGAAATACCGACAACATTCAATCCTGCTGCTCCAGCAGACAATCCACCACGAACGAATCCTGCTGGTGCAAACCAAACTTCGGAAGCTGCTTCGGAGCTAGCTAAAGTTCCAAGTGCTATAACCGAAGGTGGCATAAACAATTGTTGTGAAGTACCTGTATCTTCAACTTTGACGTATGGGAAGAATGAACAACCATAACTTGAATTTATGTTTCTAGCAACCAAATCATCTGCTGCTTGTTGTGGGTCTGGTCTTCTTGATTGTGCATCTTGTGAAACATTTTCATAAACTGGAATGTAATCATATTTAAGGTCTATAATTGCAAGAGAATCAGTTCTGCTTTCACAAACTTTAATCATATTCTCTGTCAATGTAGAATTTTTAACGCCGGGCATTGCCATAAGGTTACATTCAACAAAATCAACATCATCTACAGTATCTAATGCTCTTTGAAGAGAATAGAAAGCATAGTTTGTTGTTTCATTCGCGTTTGTGCTATCGCCAAGTATTTCGCTGTTTATAATTGGTTCTTTTTCGGTTATATCAAATCCGTCAAAACCACCATAGAATGAAACTGTGAATCTAGGAAGAACATCGTTTTGGAGAACATAAGAATATCCACCAGACAATGCTGTTGCTGAAGTTCCTGCTACTCTTGCACCTTCAGAATAAGAAACGCCAGTTACGTTTCCACTTGAATCTCTTGTAACGATTATATCATCAAGCGAGAACTTGTATGAATATTCAGTTGCTGATGATGTAGTGTCAAATGTGGCAAAATCAACTGGAAGTGGGTATGATAAATCAGAAACACCAGTATCAAAAGTTGTACTTGAATCATTTCTTTGATAATCGGCACCAAAATATGTTCTCTTGGCAACTCTTCCGCCGTGGTCTGTATAATCTGCACGTTTTGCATATGATGGGAATATGAATGAACCAGTAAAATCAACATTTCCAACTTTCATAAATTCGCTAGCAGTTCCCTTAGAATGTGCAATTGTATTGTTGCCTTTAACATATACATCGTTAAATTGAGAAGAAGCAGAAGATACAGAACCAAATGTAGATGCATAAGCACTACCAGAATGTACAGTAAAGCCCTTAAACTTCATGCCACCAAGAATACCGAATGGAAGATATCTGGTATCTGTTGCGCCAGCATCAACATCTTCATTCATGACTACTCTAAGATATTTAGACTTGTTATCGTAATTACCGTATTCATCAAGTCTCTTATTTACTTCGTCCCATTGATAATATTTATCACCAATTTTTCTAGCAATATAAGATTCTGCATTTGGGTCAAGAGTTAGGCTGCTAAATGTTTCAAGAACTTGTGGGCTTCTATCTATATCAGATGCTACTCTTACTTGAATACCAAATGTTCCATATGGATAAATGTCTGGATTTGATGCCTCTTTAACATCTATGATAGATACTTTGATATTCTTTTGTGTCCATTCTCCTTCATCAAGCGAAACAAGTTTGAAGAGTTTTGCCATATTTACTGGATTGTATGAGCCAGAATTTGTTGAAAGGTCTTGAGAAATAAACCAACCAGTTTCTGCTGCTTGGGATTCCATTCTCATGCTACCCTTATTAGAAGAGCCGCTTTGAAGAGCAAGAATAACACCAAATTGCTCTCCAGCAGTTAAGGATGAAATATCACCAACTGTTTCTTGTATTGAGCGTTCGAAAGATTCACCTAACCAATATATTTCGCTATTTGTTGTTGTGGTTACGGTTGAGTTTGTAAATATTGGATTGGTATTAAATACTTTTCTAATATATAAATCAGAAGCAGGATTAAAGTTGAATGAGCTTGTTAAAATTGCACCATCAGAAGAGTTCTTTACAATTGCTGTAAATTCTGCGTTATCTCCAGTTGAGCTAACAAGAATAGCACTACCAGTTACATCTAAACCAGCACCTGTTCCTCTTGAAGCACCAGAAAGAACAATAGAACCACCGTTATTAACATACCAAACTGCGGCAAGTGTTCCTGTTAAATGAGTGGAGCCAGAACCAATAATAAATAATCCGTAAGCACCACCATTTTGTGCGATTGTTGCACTAGCAGTTGCCACATTTGTTTGCCAACCTGCTTTACCAGCATCAGTTGCATTGCTTGCATTCTTACCAGTAATACGGAAGAAAGTAACTGGTCCTACGTTTGCATTTAAGTAGGCTTGTGCTGCATAAGGAGCGTAAGTTGGTGCTGTGTAGTTTCCTGTTCTCCAAACATCACCACCAGCATTACCGGGAATTGGTTCTCCAAAGATTTGAACAAAATCATCGTATGAAGCGACTTGAATTGGACGCATTGAAGGACCATGTTCTGCTCTACCAATTATGATTGGTCCTACACCAATTTCTGCTGCTGGGACAACGGATTTGTCAATCTCATTAATGTAGATGCCGGGAGAAATAAAACGGAAACTTGATGCAGCCATATTGGATGAACTCCTTTGAATTTAAATATCTGGTAGTAAATAGTCGTAAAAAATACAAAAACCCATTGTTTATTTAAGAGAATTAATAATAACTGATTCTCTTGGCATTTTAAATTCTACGACAGTTTCTCTAATAATTATATTTGGAGCATCATTGGTATCAGAATCAGAAAAAATATATCCAAGAACATCAAATTTAATATCTGTTACATATACTCTTTCATTATTCTGCATGTTTTTGGCATTATTATTCATTGTAGCGACAGAATCATTTGGATACATTAATTCATAACTGTGACCATCACGACGTATTGAGAATATTCTTGATTGTCCATTCACAGCAATAAATTGTGTAATCATATTATTCATTTGTTCTATATAATAACTTTTTAAACTTATAGTATAGGAACACTTAACATGCACAGGAATTGGTGCAGATATTATTTCATAAACAATTTTTTTGTTTTTAAACTTATCGTTAAATTGCTGTGCTTGCTTAAATGCATCAACATTAGCAAAATCTGTGCTTTTTGCTTGTTGAATTAACTTATCTATTGAGATTACACCAGAACCATTATAATAATCAAACTTGGATGGTATAGATGCTTGATACTTTCCTCTAAAGTTTGCTGCGGGCGTTGTATTTGTTCTTTCAATTGAAATTAATGGAAGTATTAATCTTCCAGAATTATCTCTTAAATCTTTATTGTTTTTAATTTGGAATGCGCGTTCAGCAGAAGTCCAAATAATTGGAACTTTTTTATAACCTTCATGCGTAACTAAATGAACATTTATTCTTTCGTTTAACCAATCATAAACTGCAAAATCAATTGTTTCTAATTTAGATGGAGACAAAGGAAGAGAAAATGTTCTTGGGTCTATTGGTCTTTGCATTTAGTTATCCCACAAATACCAATGATGGTATTTTCTGTCCAACTTTTTGAAGATTATCTGATAATGTACCTTGTTGCTCAATAATCTTTGGATAAGTCATTTCAGCAAGAATTGTCTTTAATTCATCGCGCAATTCTTTCTTTTCCGCTGCTGCCTCTGTTAATAAAGCAGTACCATTTAATTGTACAGATTCGCCGGGAATTGGTATTATATTGAACTTAGAACGAACGTGTCCTAATATTTCCTTGCAAACAGCAAGTGCATATCTTCTAATCCATTGCTTACCAATTGAATTTATGCTTTCATATGGTATATTAGCGAATGGAAGAGTGTTCATATTATTGACGCCATTTACACCAGTATCGACTCCTTCTTCACTTTCTGTCCAAGGGTCTGAAGGAATTGTAAATTCAACCCAGAACTTTTGTGGAGTTGCAATATTTGGTACTGGAAACAATCTTAACATATTGTTTTTGATTTCAAAAGAATAGTGTGAGTTTCTGGTATATATTGCAGTTTCGTATGCCATTGCTTGAAGTTTGTTTTGCCATGTTGGAATAACTTCAAACGTTGAATCATCAGCATATTGTCCATAAGAAGACATATTGCCAATTGTATTTAAACCACCATAATAACCAAAAAATCTCCACATCGATTGTGGAGTTTTGTAGAATACTCTTCTTATAACTACTTTCTTTGAACCTACTTTACCTGCATATGGAACATTGTTTCCATTAACATCTATGCCACTAATTGATGCTGATTCTATTATGTTTTGTAAATCATAATCTTGAACATCAACAACTGTACTTAATGAAGCTGAATATATTGGGTCATTTGATGATAAGCCCCCTTCAAGAGCAAATGCCTTGCCGTAGTTTCTAAAATAATCTAAAGAATACTTTGGATACTTTAAGGCAACATTTAAGGCACCAGAAACAATTTCACCATCTTGGTCAAATGAACCAGTTGATTTTCCAAGCATTGATGGTAGCGCATTTGTTGCTTGATGTAAATTAACAAGATACGAATATTCTAATACTGCTTCTTCGTATGCAGCATACACATTTCCAGTTGTTAATTCAATATCTAATATGTCACCACCAAGTTTTTTATAAACATATGCAACTTGGTCTGCCGCACCAGATATAAATGCTGGCGAATCGGAATAAATTCCAAATGGTAATGCTACAGCAACATCGCTAAGATTACCAGCAGAAGGAAGGACAATAGCACTTAAAGTGCTTGCAGGGGTTAAGGTAGGAACAGCCATACAATAAGTAGTTAAATAACTTGATAAATACAAACTAAACTTTAAGTTTAGATTTGGAAACAAAAAACCCCCCGATATTTCTATCGGAGGGCTTCTTATCGTTAATAACGTTTAGTTATTAAGCGCCGGATTCTC
>Ga0129336_10001868_pt1 | contig 12897 bp, 8 predicted proteins | sample CPB6_02_DNA_FD_96878 | JGI IMG/M metagenome (GOLD analysis project Ga0129336, IMG submission 96878) | Freshwater to marine salinity gradient microbial communities from Chesapeake Bay, USA - CPBay_Sum_0.6_0.2_DNA | ecosystem: Environmental > Aquatic > Marine > Coastal | place: USA: Chesapeake Bay...
CGTCCGAGCCAGAAAAGATTTTCAGCAGAACGGCTGGTGACCACACGTTTCTGCTGGGCCAGCGTGAGGGTACTGCTGGCCTGACGCAGCAGACTGGTATCGTCCGGTTCGCCATCGGAGAGGACCCAGCAATCGGCACTGCTGCCGCCACGCTGCATTGAGGCAATCATCTGGCCTTGCGGGGCCAGTCGAACAATGCCGCCGGGCAAAACACGCCAGGAGTCGGGGCCATCGGCCAGGGCAAATACCCGCAACATGGTGGCACGCGGGGCAATGTTTCCATCGTGCCAGGTCGGGTTGTGTGACAGGGGCAGGTAGGCCTGCAAGGTATGTTCGTCGGGTCGGTGGACAATGCGACGCGCAAGTTTCTCAAGTGAAACCGCGTCCAGCGTGGGGCCAATCAGGGTTTGACTGAATTTGCCGCTGTAGTTGTTCTTGATCACGCTCTTATGCAACATGGGGAGCGCGTTTTCCAGGGTGGCTGCCTCGCCGCACCACCAGGTGTCCAGGGACGGCAGCTTCAATGGCTCACTCAGCAGGTGCTCACAAATGGCGGGCAGAAAGCCCAGCATGGCGCTGGACTCCAAGGGGGCTGAGCCAGGGGCGTTGGCCAGCAACACATTGCCAGCCTGGACAGCCTGCATCAATCCGGGCACACCCAGTGCCGAGTCGGGACGAAGTTCCAGCGGGTCCAGCCATTGGTCATCCAGGCGCTTGATCAGCACGTCCACCGGCTCCAGACCATCCATGGTTTTCAGGTAAACATGCTGATCACGCACGGTCAGGTCATGGCCTTCCACCAGGCTCAGACCAAGATAGCGAGCCAGGTAGGCATGTTCGAAATAGGTCTCGTTGTAGGGTCCAGGTGTCAGCAGGGCAATCCGCGCGTTAGCGCCCTTGGGCGAAAGGGTCTGCAAGCCTCGCATCAGCGCCTTGTAGCTGCCGGCCAGTCGCTGGACTTTCATGGCATTGAAGGCGGCTGGAAATTCGCGAGAGATGGTGATCCGGTTTTCAAGCAGGTAACCCAAGCCCGAAGGCGCCTGCGTGCGGTGCGACACGATCCACCAGCGTCCATCCGGCCCATGTGCCAGGTCAAAGGCAGCGATATGCAGCCAGGTGCCTCCGGCCGGCTGAGCCCCTTGCATGGCTCTCAGGTAGCCAGGATGCCCCTGCACCAGCGCAGCAGGTAACAAGGCTTGTTCCAGCAGCTGCCGCGGCCCGTAGATGTCAGCCAGAATCCTGTTGAGCAGACGCGCCCGCTGCGTGACCCCCGCTTCAATGGTGGCCCAATTCTGCGCCGGAATGATCAGCGGAAAAAGATCGAGCGACCAGGGACGCGGTGTGCCTTCAGCATCGGCATAGACGTTGTAGGTAACCCCGTTGTCATGCAGTTGACGCACCATGCCCTGCTGGCGCCGGTTCAGGTCGGCAATTCCCTCGGGGCCGAGCAAGTCGAAAAAACGAGCCCAGTACTCTGTCAGCGCCGGGTCTTTGCCGTGCAGTTCATCAAGATGACCCCTGGGGGTGGGTCGGGCGATGGAGGCAGCCAGCGCTGAGCCGCTCAGGGACAGGTCGTTTTGAAAAAGGGATTGCAGGGCCAATGTCTTCGCGATCAGATCAGATTCAGCCCTGAAGTATGCCTGTTTCTCACGGTCGTCCTAGCGCCGCAGGTCCAGGGTGAAGGGGAACTCGCGACTGGGTTGAGCGGGCTGGACCACAATTTGTCCCGGTGTATGGCCCATCTGGAAAAATCTTGCCAGACGACGACTCTCGGCTTCGTAGGCATTGATCGGGAAGGTGTTGTAGTTACGCCCACCCGGATGGGCCACATGGTACTGGCATCCGCCCAATGAACGCTTCATCCAGGTGTCGACAATGTCAAAGGTCAGTGGGGCATGCACGCCGATCGAGGGGTGTAGGCTGGAGGGCGGATTCCAGGCCTTGTAGCGAACCCCGGCCACATAGTCCCCTGCCGTGCCAGTGGGCTGCAAGGGCAGGGCGCGGCCGTTGACCGTCATCACATAGCGACTGTCGTTATAGCCGCTGACCCGGACTTCGAGCCGCTCCAGGGAGGAGTCGACGTACCGAACTGTCCCGCCCACCGCGCCTTCTTCGCCCATGACATGCCAGGGTTCCAGGGCATTACGCAACGTCATTTCGATGCCACGGGTCGCCAGTTGACCAATCAAGGGAAAGCGAAATTCGAAGTGGGGATCGAACCAGCTCCTCTCGAAGTGATAACCGAATTGGCCCATGTCTTCGAGGACATCATCAAAGTCCATGCGAACGAACGTGGGGAGCAGAAATCGGTCGTGCAGTTCGGTCCCCCAGCGGGTTAGCTTGCCATGCCAAGGGTGTGACCAGAAACGGGCAACCAGAGCGCGCAACAGCAGTTGCTGTGCCACACTCATGCGGGCGTGGGGGGGCATTTCAAAGGCTCGCAACTCCAGCAGGCCCAGTCGACCGCTGGCGCTGTCAGGGCTGTAGAGTTTGTCGATACAAAACTCGCTGCGGTGGGTGTTGCCCGTCACATCGATCAGAATGTTGCGCAGCGCCCGATCTACCAGCCAGGGTGGCATATCCTGACCATGTTTATGCCGGTTTGCCGCCATCTGGTTGAGCGCAATTTCAAGCTCATAGAGCTGATCGTTGCGGGCTTCATCCACGCGGGGCGCCTGACTGGTCGGGCCAATGAACAGACCGCTGAAGAGGTAGCTCAGGGACGGGTGGTTGTGCCAATAGGCAATCAGGCTGCCCAGCAGCTCGGGTCGGCGCAGAAAGGGACTATCGGCGGGTGTGGCGCCCCCGAGCACAAAGTGGTTGCCGCCCCCGGTCCCAGTATGTCGGCCATCGGTCATGAACTTCTCTGCGCATAGATGGGTCTGGTGGGCCGCCTCATACAGAAATTCGGTGCGTTCAACCAGTTCGCCCCAATGATGGGCAGGGTGGATATTGACTTCGATGACTCCAGGGTCTGGCGTGATCTGGAGCATTTTCAGACGTGGATCGCGGGGGGGCGGGTAACCTTCGAGCACGATCTTGACGGCCAGTTGCTCAGCGGTTGCTTCGACAGCCGCCAACAGGTCGAGGTAGTCTTCCAGGCGCTGCAAGGGCGGCATGAAGACATACAGATGCTGGCTGTTGCCGCCATGGTGTTTCTCTGAGTTGGGACCATTGGCACGTTGCGGATCCCGGGCCTCAACACACAGTGCGGTACGGATCTGGCCTGAGGCAGATTCGCCACGCCGGGGCCAGGGGGCTTGCGCGCCTGTTGCCGTGGTGGAGCCCCAGCCAGACATTTGCGCACCGGGTTGGCCATTGGAGTCACCTGCAGGATGCCCTGAATCGGCGCCAGAACCTGATACGGCTCGGCTGCTTGCAAACTGAGTGTTTGACGGGTCTTGCGCTCTGCTGAGGGACACGTTTTGGCCCGGCCTGAGCCCGGTGTACTGATGCACCAGTGTTGCGGCGCTGGGCAAGGCGCCGCGTGGTGCGAACGGGTCTAGCGGCATGGGGTAATCGGTGTCACCCGCGGCCGCCCAGGGCAGAGAGTCCAGGGGCAGTCGGTAGCCCATCGGTGAATCGCCAGGGATCAGGTACATGCGCTCATCACGCAAAAACCACGGACCGGTTCGCCAGCGCGCACTGCCCGTCGTGTCATCATGATGGGCCTGCAGTGGGAGCACGTAGCCCACGGCGGTCTTGAGGCCCTGGCTGAAGACCCGAAACAAGCGCTGACGTTCCAGGGCATCGTCAAGCTTGGCATCAAAAGGGTCCACATTGACCGGCAGCCGGCGTTCACGCCATAGAAAGTACCAGGCATCTTCAAAACCGGTACAGACATGTTGGTCGGTCAGGCCCAATTTGCTGGCCAGCAGCCGGATGAAATTCTGGGCGTCCTGCGAGGTGTATTGGGCAGACTGTCGCTCGTCAGCAAATAGATCCGGGTTTTGCCAGATGGTTTGGGCATCGTCTCGCCAGAACAGTGACAAGGCCCATCGGGGCAGTTGTTCGCCCGGGTACCACTTGCCCTGACCCAGATGCACAAAGCCACCAGCACCGTACTGATGGCGCAAGCGATGCAGCAGCTCAGTGGCGTAATTTCGTTTGCTGGGGCCCAGGGCATCGGTGTTCCACTCAGCAGCGTCCCGGTTGCTGGTGGCCACAAAAGTAGGCTCGCCCCCCATGGTCAGACGGACATCGCCTTTTTGCAGGTCTAGGTCCACCCGCTGGCCCAGCGATTGAATCTCTTGCCACTCCTCGTCGGTATAGGGTTTGGTCACCCGGGGCGACTCATAGATTCGAGAGACCTGCATGTGATGGCTGAAGGACACCTCGCACTCGTCCAGGGCGCCATCGATTGGCGCCGCACTGGAGGGCTGAGGGGTGCAGGCCAGCGGAATATGGCCCTCGCCAGCCAGCAGACCTGATGTCGGATCCAGACCGATCCATCCTGCCCCAGGAAGGAATACTTCACACCAGGCATGCAGGTCGGTGAAGTCGTTTTCAGGCCCGTTGGGGCCGTCCACCGATTTCACATCGGGTGTGAGTTGGATCAGATAACCAGAAACAAAGCGTGCCGCCAGGCCGAGGTGACGCAGCAGTTGAACCAGCAGCCAACCGGTATCCCGACAGGACCCAATGCGTTTTTCAAGTGTTTCTTCAGGCGTCTGGACACCCGGTTCCATACGGACGGTGTAGTCAATGTCCTGTTGCAGCTGCTGGTTGATCTGAACCAGAAAGTCAATCGTGCGCTGTTTCTCGGTATTGACCTGGCCCAGATAAGCCTTCAGCAAGGGCGTCAGTTTGTCCTTCACGAGGTAAGGCGCCAGTTCTGCCTGCAGTTCGGCTTCATAGCTAAATGGAAAATGCTCGGCCGTTGGCTCCAGGAAAAAGTCGAAGGGGTTGTGAACAGCCATTTCAACCACCAGGTCCACGGTCACCTTGAATTGGCGCATGGGCTCGGGAAATACCAGACGGGCCTGGTAGTTGGCAAATGGATCCTGTTGCCAGTTGATGAAGTGCTGGGCGGGCTCGATTTTTTGTGAATAGGACAGCACCTTGCTGCGGCAATGCGGTGCAGGACGCAGGCGCACAACCTGCGGCCCGAGATTGACGAGCCGGTCGTACTGGTAGTGGGTGACGTGATTAAGGGCGACGTGGATGGCCATGCGCAACTTTCAGAAGGAAGGTTTTGGCTTCTTGAGGGCGGACTTCATGAAGCCATGGGGCCTGAAAAGGCCTTCCAGTCTCAATTTTCCATGATTACGGACGGGCATGAAAAAAGGCCGTATAGCGGGGTGGACCCCAGTATTAGCCAAATTGCTATCATGGGTGGACGAAACCCTTCCCCCACCAGGCCCATGTCATGACCCGCCACAGCTTTGATGAGATGTACGCAGCCCCAGAGCAGGTCAGGGAGCACTACAAAAAATATGCGGCCTGGCTTGCCCAGCAGCCGCCCGACATCATGGCCGCGCGCAAGGAAGAGGCTGAGATGATATTCAGGCGGGTGGGCATCACCTTTGCGGTGTATGGTGACAAGGACGAAGAGGGCGCTGGAACCGAGCGGCTCATTCCGTTTGACCTGATACCCCGGGTAATACCGGCTGACGAGTGGACGGTCATGGAGCAAGGTCTGGCTCAGCGGGTGACGGCGCTGAACAGATTTCTGCATGACATCTACCACGACCAGGAAATTCTCAACGCCGGTCTGGTGCCACGGGAGCAGATTGAGGGCAATGTCCAGTTTCGCAAGGAAATGCTGGGCGTGGATGTGCCCGGCGGTGTCTATTCCCATATTGCTGGCGTCGATATCGTGCGTGCGCCCGTGCCTGGTGGGCAAGGCGAGGCACAGTACTACGTGCTGGAAGACAATTTGCGGGTTCCCAGTGGGGTGAGCTACATGCTGGAAGACCGCAAAATGATGATGCGTCTCTTCCCAAGTCTGTTCACCCAGAACCGGGTGGCGCCTGTCGCCCATTACCCTGACCTGCTACTTGAAACCCTGCGCGCCGTTAGCCCCGCGCACACGGCTTCTCCCACAGTGGTCGTGCTGACCCCGGGCATGTACAACAGCGCCTATTTCGAGCATGCATTTCTGGCCCAGCAAATGGGCGTCGAGCTGGTCGAAGGCCAGGACCTGTTTGTCAAAGACGGCTTTGTCTATATGCGAACCACCCGTGGGCCCCAACGGGTGGATGTGATCTACCGACGGGTGGACGATGATTTTCTGGACCCCTCGGTGTTCCGTTCAGACTCTGCGCTGGGCTGCGCTGGCCTGCTGGATGTCTACCGCAAGGGCAATGTGACTCTGTGCAATGCGATTGGAACAGGCGTTGCAGATGACAAGTCGATCTACCCCTATGTGCCAAAAATGATCGAGTTCTACCTGGGGGAAAAACCTATCCTTCACAATGTCCCCACCTTTATGGGGAGAAATCCGCAGGACCTGAAGTACATCCTGGCTAATCTCAGGGATCTGGTGGTCAAGGAGGTACATGGTGCCGGAGGCTACGGCATGTTGGTTGGGCCAGCTTCGACGCAGGCGCAAATCGAAGACTTTCGTCAGGCGGTGCTGGCCAAACCCGACGGCTACATCGCTCAGCCCACCTTGAGCCTGTCAACCTGCCCTACTTACGTCAAGAACGGGATTGCCCCGCGCCATATCGACCTGCGCCCCTTTGTGCTGTCGGGCAAGACGGTACAAACAGTACCTGGCGGCCTGACCCGGGTGGCTTTGAAAGAGGGGTCGCTGGTGGTGAACTCGTCTCAGGGCGGTGGCACCAAGGACACCTGGGTCCTGGAACCCTGATTCGGAAGGCAAATCATGTTGTCAAGAACCGCCGATCATTTGTTCTGGATGTCGCGTTACACCGAACGTGCCGAGAACACGGCTCGCATGCTCGATGTGAATTACCAGACTTCCTTGCTACCCCAATCTGTGGCTGTGGACCAGTTGGGCTGGGAGGGCATGCTGCGCATCAGTGAACTGATGACGCCTTACCGGGATCTGCACGATCAATTGAACGCATCGGATGTCATGCACTTCATGGTGCGTGAGGAAACCAACCCATCCAGCATTGTCTGTTGCCTGAAGGCGGCCCGCGAAAATGCGCGTGCTGTGCGTGGCGCCCTGACCACCGAGGTCTGGGAAACCATCAACGACACCTGGCTGGACCTGCAACGAAAGCTCAAAGGCAAGGAGTTTGAACGCGATCCGGGAAAATTTTTCGAATGGGTCAAATTCCGCTCTCATCTATCCCGGGGCGTGGCTATCGGCACCATGCTGCAGGATGAAGCTTTCAGGTTCTACCGCATGGCCACCTTCTTGGAAAGGGCTGACAACACGGCCAGGCTGCTAGATGTGAAATTTCACGCCGTACACAGCGACTTTTATGGTGCCGCCAGCCAACTCGACCAGGAGTACGACATCTACCATTGGATTGCGATATTGCGAAGTGTCAGTGCGTTCGAGGTGTACCGCAAGGTTTACCGCGATGTGATCGCCCCTGAGCGGGTCGCCGAATTGCTGATCCTGCGCGCCGACATGCCGCGCAGCCTGCACGCCAGCCTCAAGGGCGTAGTGGGCAACCTGGAGCAGTTGGCCAATCAGGCGTCTGGGGAAACCGAAAGATTTGCCGGCAAGTTGTTGTCTGAACTTCAGTACGGCCAGATCGACGAGATCATGTCGTTCGGCTTGCATACCTTTCTGACGCAGTTTCTCACCCGTATCAACCAGCTCGGTACGCGCATCAGCCAGGACTTTCTGCTTCCAGCCTGATCGGCCTGAAAAAACAGGATCCGGCAAACCTGGCAGGTGGCCAGGTCAAGTTGTCTTAAGACCTTCGCGCTTCAGGCCCCGTGCTTGTCTGCCTCGCTGGTGAAGGAATCGGCAAAGAACTCTTCTTCGGGCAAGCCAGCCAGACTGACATAGTCGCGCCGGGCCGAATCGACCACGATGGGCGCCCCACAGGCATATACCTGGTGGCCCGACAGGTCAGGCAGGTCCTGCAAGACCGCTTGATGGACAAAACCGGTGCGACCTTGCCAGCCATCTTGAGGCAGCGCATCTGAAATCACAGGGATGTACTTCAGGTTGGTCATCTCCCTGGTTTTTTGCAGCACCCAGTCGTTCAAGTAAAGGTCGGTGGGTCGTCGGCCGCCCCAGTAAAGGACCAGGGATCGGTCAATCGCTTTGTGCTGAATGTGTTCGATGATGGCCTTGATCGGGGCAAACCCAGTCCCTGATGCCAGCAGCACGATCGGTTTGTCGGAATCTTCGCGCAGGTAGAAGCTGCCAAGCGGCCCTTCGATGCGCAGGATGTCCTTCTCTTTCAAGGCGCCAAAGACATGGTCGGTGAATTTGCCGCCTGGCATGTGACGGATATGCAGTTCAATGGCGGGGCCCACGGGTGGGGTGGCATCTTTTTGTCCGATGCCCAAGTGGGGAGCTGTGGCCATCGAGTAACTGCGCCGGGTGCCGTCGCGCAACAGAAAATCGACATATTGCCCGGCATGAAAGGCAAAATTGTCGTTGGCGGGCAACTGCAGCCGCAGCAGCATCACATCAACAGATTTTTTATCCAGCTGACTGACTCGAACTGGCAGCTTGCGTACCGGATAGGACCGCTCATCGGTGACCTGCCGCGATTCCAGCACCACATCGCTTTGCGGGACGCCACAACAGGCCAGCACCATGCCCTGGGCCTCTTCATCCTGACTGAGGGCCTTGGTCTGATGCTGACCATGGGTCACCCTACCTTCTAGTTTTTTGCATTTGCAAGAGCCGCAGGCGCCATCCTTGCATCCGTAGGGCAGTCCGATGCCTTGGCGAATGGCAGCAGCCAGCAGGGTTTCGCCCGGCTGCACGACAAAACTGCGGCCACTGGGTTGAACGGTGACCTTGAATTCGGCCTGGGGCAGTGATTCATTGGCTGACATTTTTTTGTATCCTTCAGGGGTTCGAACACGCAAAGCCTGAGATTGTGCCTTCAAATCAAACTCCACTAGGCGCCCTGCCGGCCCGTTTCCGTCGCCCCCGACTGTTGATCATTGGTTGTGGTGATGTAGGCCTTCGGGTCGTCCGCGAGCTGGCTGGCCGGGGCAGGGCGCTGGCTCTGACATCATCGCCTGAGCGACTGCCCCAACTGCGCAAGCATGGACTGGTGCCGCTGGTGGGTAACCTGGATCAGCCCGCTACCTTGCGTCGGCTGGCGGGGCTGGCTACACAAGTGCTTCATCTGGCGCCGCCGCCGGCGCAGGGCTGGACCGATCCCCGTACCAAAGCGCTGGTTCAGGCCCTGAGTCGGCGCTGCCCGCCGGCAGAATTCGTTTATGCATCGACCAGTGGTGTCTACGGCGACTGTGAGGGAGCGCTGATCGGGGAGTCACGGCCCGTCAAGCCGCATACCCAGCGTGCAGTTCGAAGGGTTGATGCTGAGCGTACGGTTCGCTTCTTTGGCCGGTCAGCAGCACTTCGCACCAGCATTCTGCGTGTGCCAGGAATTTATGCACCAGATCGGGAGGGGGGAACGCCGCGCAATCGCTTGCTCAAGGGTACGCCGGTATTGCAGGCCAGTGATGATGTTTTCACCAACCATATTCACGCAGACGATCTGGCGCGTGCCTGCATTGCTGCGCTTTGGCGGGGACGACCCCAGCGCGTGTATCACGTCAATGATAAGACTGATCTCAAGATGGGAGACTACTTTGATCTGGCGGCAGATCTCTATGGTTTGCCCAGGCCCCCCCGGGTGGCTCGCAGTACCGCCCCTGATCAACTGCCTTTGATGCTCCTCAGTTTCATGAGTGAATCGCGACGACTGGACAATACCCGGTTATTGACGGAGCTGAACCTCAAACTGCGGTACCCAACCGTTCGGGAGGGGCTGATAGAGCGAAAAGCGCTAAAAGAGACAATGCCGTGAGTATTCTCAAACTTTGAGCCCTGGGCGTGCCAAATTAACCTTGTGAAGCTGCTCTGGCAGGATTAGGATGTTCTTGCAAGTTCCTCAAGTGGCGCAGGAAGTCGGACCGACAACTCAAATTTCATTCAAATGGGCAGCACAGTCAGAAAAACAAAGCTGAAACCTGAGCAGCATTCGGCCCGACCGGTGAATTCGGCGACGTCGTCAACTGGACCTGCCTGGAAGACTCAAGAGGTCACCATCATCATGGCGGACATCCGTGGCTTTACCACCATGTCAGAAACCCATGCGCCTGATGTGGTGGTGGAAACTCTGAACCGTTACCTTTCCAAAATGAGTGAAGTGGCGGTTGCCAATGGTGGGGTCGTTGACAAATTCATGGGTGATGCGGTGATGCTGCTTTTTGGGATTCCCAATGCTGCGCCCGATGATGTACAACGGGCTCTGATATGCGCGGTGCAGATGCAGATCGCCATGAAAGAGATGAATCGTAAGAACAAGTCACTGGGTCTTCCTGCCTTGTTCATGGGCGTTGGCATCAATACTGGTGAAGTGATCGCTGGTACGCTTGGTTCTGCACTGCATTCAGAAAATACCGTCATCGGTAATGAAGTCAATGTGGCGGCGCGCATTGAATCCTTCAGCTTGCGTGGACAAATCCTGATCAGTGAATCCACCTACGCACGCTGTGCAGATTTTGTCCAGGTTGAGGAACCCATGGAGGTTCACATGAAGGGCAAAACCCAACCCGTCACCCTGCGGGAGGTGTTGGGGATTCCCTCCTTGTCGCTACAGGTGCCTCGACAGGAAATTCGAAAGAGTCCACGGGTGGAGGTGCGCTTGCCCTTTGTCTACCAGTCCGTCAAGGGCAAGGTGGTCATCCCTACCGAACACAAGGGACTGGCCCACGACCTCAGTTATGAAGGACTGCTGGCCGAAGTGTCCCCGGACGTGATGGAGCATGATGAAATTCTGGTCCGCATGGATTTGTCCCTGATTGGCAGCGATATGCAGGAACTCTATGCCAAGGTGCGCAGTATCCGGGAAGTTGACCAGCATCGAATGGCGGGTATTGAGTTCACCACCGTCAAGGATGATATTGAACGTGACCTGCACCGTCTGGTCCAACTGCTGATGCAGGGTTCCAGCCATAAATAAGTTGTTGGCGGCAAGCTGTTGCGTTTAGGGTAAAGGCTCAAGATTTCAAGGTTGGTGTCGATAATGAAGCTGGTCAACAGTAATTACAGAGCTCACTTTTGAAAAATTGCTGCTGGGATGCTGGTTGTTCGAGCTCTAATTAAAAGCTGACTTCAGATTTCCCTGAAGCCCTCTGAAACATAGGAATTTGGCGTGTCTAGAACCTTGTCTGTTCTCTTGAGCCTTGGACTGGTCTGGGTGCTGGTGGGCAGTGCCTGGGGCCAAGCCAACAGGCCACAAGGTGCAAATCCAAACGCCAACGCCAAGGCAGCCTGTCTGGTATCTCATTTCAGGGCGGTAGCCCTGGGCACCCATGATGTTGAGTTGCGCGCCAGCCGCGCCGAGCAATGGCTGACAACCTATTCGCCCAACTGCACCTTGGAGCAACTCAACGCGATCAAAGGCAACAGTTCAAGTTGGCTGGGTCATGCCTTAACGCCGCAACTCAGCGGGATTATTGAGGGGCTGGTTGAGGCCAAGATAGCGGGAAAGCCCGAGTCGATGGCACAAATGTATGAATCGGTGGGCAAGGAAGGTAAAGTGTCCAACAATGTGACCCAGACGCCGACACCACGTCCTCCAGTCACCGTGCCCAGTTCGATGCAGGTATCACCGGTTTTGCTGACGGCGCCTGTTCCTGCGCAGATTTGTCCGCGCTGATTCAACTGTTGTAGGGACGGGGTGCTAAACCTTCGAGAGGGGTTTGGCAAGATTCGGATTAGAGATTCATCCTGGTGCCCGGGGCCGGACTCGAACCGGCACGCCTTGCGGCGGGGGATTTTGAGTCCCCTGCGTCTACCAATTTCACCACCCGGGCAAGGGGAAAAACAGAGCCCGGATTATGGCACAGTGTGGGTTATGAATTACCCAACCATTGAAGACGCCATCGGTAAAACGCCGCTGATAAAACTGCAGCGAATCGGGCAGCCCGCCTGCAGCGAGAGGGGCAACGTCATTCTGGGCAAGCTGGAGGGAAATAACCCGGCCGGATCAGTCAAGGACAGGCCTGCCCTGTCGATGATTCAGCGTGCCCAGGAGCGTGGCGAAATCAAACCGGGTGATACCCTGATCGAAGCTACCTCTGGGAACACGGGCATTGCCCTGGCCATGGCGGCCGCCATCAAGGGCTACCGCATGGTGCTGATCATGCCCGAAGACCTGTCAATCGAGCGCGCACAAACCATGAAAGCCTTCGGCGCCGAGCTGATCCTCACACCCAAAACGGGGGGGATGGAGTACGCAAGAGATTTGGCTGAGCAAATGCAGGCCAGCGGCAAGGGCAGGGTGCTCGACCAATTTGGCAATCACGACAATCCAAGGATTCATTATGAGACCACGGGCCCGGAGATCTGGGAGCAAACCGGTGGGCGAATCACACATTTCGTCAGCGCCATGGGAACAACCGGCACCATCACCGGTGTGAGTCATTTTCTGAAAGAGAAAAATCCACACATCAGAATCATTGGCGCACAACCTGCTGAGGGCTCTCGCATTCCTGGAATTCGCAAATGGCCGCAGGAGTATCTGCCCCAGATTTATGATCCTGCCGCGGTGGATGAATTGGTGCTGGTCAGTCAGGCCGATGCTGAAGAGATGTGCCGTGCCATGGCGCGGGAGGAAGGCATCTTTGCTGGCATTTCAGCCGCCGGGGCATGCTGGGTGGCGCAACAGATTGCTGCGCGTGATCAAAATGCCACCATCGTGTTTATTGTCTGTGACCGGGGTGATCGATACCTCTCCACGGGCGTCTTTCCCGCCTAAGCGGGCCTGC
>Ga0129336_10001870_pt1 | contig 12888 bp, 14 predicted proteins | sample CPB6_02_DNA_FD_96878 | JGI IMG/M metagenome (GOLD analysis project Ga0129336, IMG submission 96878) | Freshwater to marine salinity gradient microbial communities from Chesapeake Bay, USA - CPBay_Sum_0.6_0.2_DNA | ecosystem: Environmental > Aquatic > Marine > Coastal | place: USA: Chesapeake...
AGGTCGCCATGGGTCCTTTATCGAGGACTGGTTGCCGTCATCACCCTAGCCATCGCTGGAGGTCTGCTCTTCGCGGTCTTCTCCTAAGGACCTTTGGGCATCGCCCTTGGTCTCAGGCGAGAGGGAAGACAGCGCGCCTGGCCGGGGGAGACCCGAACATCGAGAGCGTGCGAGTCTGACTCCCCAGAGTTCGCTTCCCATCGCGAGCTGACTGATCATTCGGTGTTCGCATGCGGACGGGATCCCTGGCTGGAAACTTACGCTACCGTAGGTTACGCTAGCGTAGGTTTACTGAAGGTGGGGAGTTTCGATGGCACTCGAGCGTCGTGAAGTGGATCTGCACGGCCTGCGGCTTGCCTATGCCGAGTCCCCGGGCATGGGTGTCCCGGTGGTCCTTGTCCACGGAGTGGGATCGAGCATCGACTCCTGGGGCGAGGTCGGGGACTCCCTTGCTGCCGCCGGGCGTCACGTCATCGCTGTGGACCTCATCGGTCACGGAGCCTCTAACTCCGGCAACGGCGACTTCAGTCTCGGCGCCAACGCGTCCGCGATCCGCGACCTGCTCGACGCGCTTGACATCGACCGGGTGCATCTCGTCGGGCACTCCTACGGCGGCGGCGTCAGTCTGCAGTTCACGTACCAATTCCCCGAGCGGGTAGCCTCGCTCGTCCTCATGTCCAGTGGGGGGCTCGGCGCAGACGTCCACTTCGGCCTGCGGGCTGCGAGTCTCCCGGGATCGGAGCTGGTCCTTCGGGCTGCTGTCAGCCGGCGCGTGGTCAACACCCTCCACCGGACCCGGGCCGCTCTGGGCAGGGTCGGCCTCGGGCATCGCGGAGTGAGTGAGCGAACCCTGGCCAAGCTGCAGCGTCTCCAGGAGGAGAGCCGCCTCACGGGCTTTGTCTCTACAGTGCGAGGGGTTATCGGCCCTGAGGGGCAACGCGTCCAGGCGGTCGATCGCCTCCCGGGACTGAGCCCCGAGCACGTCCTCATCATCTGGGGCGATGCCGACGGAATGCTCCCGGTCGAGCACGGCCGTCGGGCGCACGACATCTTGCCGGGCAGTCGATTCGTCGAGATCGCTGATGCTGGTCATCATCCCCACGATGACGCGCCCGATCGCGTCTTCCTCGAAATCCTCGGGCATCTCGCCCGAGTCGAGACTGTGGCGCCTCCTGTCTCCGCCAGCGTCATCCCCGGCAGTGGCGTCAGGCTCGGCGCACAGCGCTGACCGATGACACGACGTCGGCTCTCTTCATCCTCGACACGCTCGACCCGATGACGGACGCGGAACTCGACACGGCCACCGAAGAGATCGTTGCACTGCTGATGCAACTGGGGCCGGACGTGCATGCGGCGCATAGGCTCGTGCGGGTCTAGATCGACACCTGCCTAGATCGACACCTGGCCGTCGATGACGGTCACGCACCGTCCGCCGATCCAGATGTCCTCGCCCACGCGGTCGACCTGGACGCGGCCGGCTCTACCCATCGCCGTGCCCTGAGCTGCGACGTATCTCTCAGGTGCTCGCCCGGAGCCGATGAGCCATTGAGCCACGGCGGCGTTGAGTGACCCGGTGACCGGATCCTCGGTGAGTCCGGAGTTGCCTGGGAAGAACGCCCGCACCTCGAAGTCGACATCGCCGGATGCGTGCGGCCCGACGACTCCGACATCGAGGCCAGCGAGCAGTGCCGGGTCAGGCTCCAGTGCCAGCACCTGGTCGGCACTCTCGAGGAGCACTGCTTGCCAGCCGGGGCCGTTGTCGCACCATTGGTGGTCGACGATATCGGCCCGTGTCAGCCCAAGGCCGCGCGCGATGCGATCGACATCAGCTTCATCCAACGGTCCGCTTCGCTGTAGTGGGGGAGCGGCGAAGGCGAGCACATCGCCGGCCCGGCGGATACGCACAAGGCCCGCACCGCACTCCTGGACGATCACATCGTTCGCGGGCGCGCCTCCTGCCTCGAGCCAGGCGTGGCAGGTGCCGAGCGTCGGGTGACCCGCGAAGGGCAACTCACGGCCGGGACAGAAGATGCGTACGCGGTAGTCAGCTGCGGGATCGGTCGGCGGCAGCAGGAAGGTCGCCTCGGAGAGATTCGTCCAGCCGGTGAAGGCGTGCATCTGCTCGGTCGTGAGGCCTTCGGCGCGATGCACCACGGCCACGGGATTGCCGAGAAGGGGTGAGCCAGTGAAGACATCGACTTGGCGGAAGGGGCGTGCAGCCATCACAGGACTGTAGTGACCCGCGGAGTTTCCAACACCACGGCGGGTCCTGCGAGCAGGACCCGGTAGCCCTTATGCCCACGTCACGCGAGAAGCGCGGCCTAGCGGGCCGTGAAGAAGAGCGTCGCTTTCCTTGAGAACAGCAGCGCCAGGATGATGAGGGAGAAGATCGCACCGAAGAGCCCGTTCCAGCGCGCTCCGCTCACGAAAATGAGCTGGAAGATTGCGAAGAGCAGGCCTACGACGGTGACGATGCCAACCAGAAGGCGCGAGAAGTTGTTTCCATCGAAGAGCCCCTTGGCAACAGCGAGGTAGATCAGGCCGAGGACGAGCACCACAATGATGCTCAGCAGGCCCACGCTCGCGCGCAAATCGGCGTTGAAGATGGCGAGAATGCCGGAGATGACGTAGCTCAGCCCGGCAAGAATGACCAGGATTCCTACGACCGTGACTCCGATGGGGCGACCCATGGCGCGTTCCTTCCGTAGCAGCAGTGGTGCCGCGATTGTGGCGCACGCAAGCACACTTCCTTCCGCGACAGGCCGGGCACCGTGCGATTACTACCTCGGCGGACGTGATCGCTCGAGCGCCACGGCGTAGAGGCCGACGGTCGTGACGGCGACGAGCGCGATGGTGACCTCGGAGAGTAGGAAGGCGATGAAACCTCCTCCGACCGGCACCTGGGAGCGGTCGCCGAGCCAGATCCAGATCGCGAGAGCGGCTGCGCACACGAGGAACACCACCGCCGCGGCAAGCACGAGGGGCCGTTCCGGGGACGAAGGGGAGTCCACCGGCGTCCGACGTGCCACCGTCATCGCCGCGGCCGCCGCCATCCAGGCGAGGGCAACAGCCACCCCACCGAGGATGTCACTGGGACGGTGCCAGCCTGCAGCCAACGTAGCCATCGTGACGGCAGCCACCCAGAGCATCCCGATGCCTGCCACGGGAGTCCGATAGCGCGGGGCCGTCACGATGAGGACTCCCAGCGCGAAGGCCATCGCGATCGTCGAGTGCCCGCTGGGGTAGGTGTCGATGTTGCCGTTGTCGACGTAAGCATTGAGTTCCGGGGCGAGGTCGCGTCGCGGAAGGACGCGCTTGAGGATCTCGGCGCTGGCGATGGCGCCCCCGAATGCGACAACCGTGACAAGTGCCACGGCACGCTGTTTGCGCACGAGGCCGACAGCGAGCAGCAGCACCACCACCATGAGGATGATCGTGGAGATGCGGATGCCGTGGAGAGCGGAAGTGACCGCCTGCCGTGCCTCCAGGCTCGCAAGTTGCCCGCCCAGGAGCGCTCGATCGTCCCACCTTTGACCGATCGGCACCCTGACGAAGATCACATACAGGCCGACGACGCCGATGACCCCCGCTGCCGTGAGTGCGAGAAGGCCGCGAATGGGTGCGAGGCGCCCGGTCATGGCCTCGGTGAGTCGAACTCGGCGTTGATCTCATCCATGGTCATGGACCGCCGATCACGCATGCGCAGGAGCAGTGGGATGGCGATGAGAGATGCCAGGATAAGGAGGAAGGACGACGCGACAGGAGTGTCGAACCAGTCGATGAGCAGAGCCGCGACGAGCGGTGCCGTGCCGCCGAAGATTGCCGAGCCGAGGTTGTAGCCGACGGCGAGTGCTGAGTAACGCGCCTTGGACGGGAACTCCTCGCCGATCGCGGCGACGACCGGCCCGGTGTAGAGCATGAGGAGCACGAGCAGGACCAGACCGCCGACGATGACAAGGACAATGCCCTCGTTGGTCATGAGCCACAGCATCGGCGAACTGAGCAGCACGAAGCCGACAGCGGCGGCCGTGAGGGTGAGTTTGCGGCCGTAGCGATCCGACAATGCCCCGAAAGCGGGCGTGGCGAGGGCGTAGACCACGGTCATGCCCGTCGTGACCCACAGGGCGGTGTCCGACTGGATTTCGCTGAAGGAGTCCAAAATCGTCGGGACGAAGCCGAGGACGACGTAGTAGAGGATCCCGCCGTATCCCGCGAGGAGCGCGGCGATGATGACCTGCTTGGGAAGGTGCTTGAGGGCGTAGCGCAGAGGCTTCTTGGGTACGTCACCTGCGCGCTCCTCGTCGAGAAACTCCTCGGTCTCCGGCATCCGTCGGCGCATGACCAGGGCGAACAGGCCGAGGGCGCCTCCGACGAGGTAGCAGATGCGCCAACCCCAGTCGCTCATGAACTCACTCGACGTCCAGGTGGTGAGGCTGGCTACGAGGGCCGAGGCGAGGATGACTCCGAGCCCTGACGTGAAGACGGCGGTGGATGCGACGAAGCCGCGCTTGCCCGGTGGCGCCTGCTCCACCAGTTGGACCACCGTGCCGCTGTATTCACCGCCGGCGGAGAAGCCCTGGAGCAGGCGCATGGCGGTGAAGAGCAATGGCGCCGCGATCCCGATGACGGCGTACACGGGAAGGAAGGCGGTGAGCGCCATCGGTGCGGTCATCATGAGGATCGACAGCACGAGCGCCTTCTTGCGACCCAGCCGGTCACCGAGGCTTCCAAAGAATGCGCCACCGACGATGCGCATGATCGAGCCCGCGGCAAACACGCCGAGGCTTGCAATCGCAGAGACGATCGCGTCATCGGAGGGGAAGAAGAGCGGGGACATCACGGGAACGAGATAGAGGTAGAGCCCGTAGTCGAACCACTCGACCACGGTGCCGGCCGATCCATAGACAACGGCGGACCGGGCCCTCTTGTCCTCGGGCGTGCTGGCACGCAGGATCGACATCCCGGCACACTAGCGACGCTGGACGCGCCCAAGGTGCGCCTGCCGCGCTTGGTGATGTCTCTACGACATTCGTGCAAGGCTGTGCCGGTGATCGCCAGGCGTATCGGGCTTGCCCTCGGGGCTGGTGTTGCTGCGGCGGGCGCCGCGATCGCCTACACCGTCGCCCAGGTGCAGGGTCGGGCTCAAGGCGATGTCGAGGCCTACCTGAGCGGTCCTGTCACGGCCGATCCGCCGGTGGTGATCGCCGGAGCGAGCATCGTCCGCGGTCGAGCGTCCGTCGACTTCGTTCAGATGCTTCGCGATCGATTTCCCCGGCGTGCCTTCGTCAATGCAGGTGTCAATGGCAACGTGGCGTGGGAACTCATGCAGCGGATGGATCCGATCCTGGTGTGCCGGCCGTCGCAGATTGTCATCCTCATTGGCACCAATGACGTGCAGGCAACCCTGACCCCCGATGCCACGCGTGAGACCCGGACGTCCAAGGACTTGCCCGAGGATCCCTCACTCGGGTGGTACGCCGCGTGCATGACAGCGATCGTCCAGCGCAGTCAGCAGGCAGGGGCTGAGGTCGCCCTGTGCTCGTTACCTCCCATCGGTCAGGATCTGGGTGCGCCGGTCAACGCCGTCGTGCGCGAGGCAAACGCTCTTCTTGAGCGTGTATGCGCGACGACGGGTGCGACGTACCTGCCGGTGTACGAGGTCCTCACCGAGTTGCTCGCCAGCCAGCACGCGACTGACGGACCGGCATGGACCGGGTCGTGGGCCCCCGGTGCCCGCTCCCTGGTCGAGCACTTCGTGCTCAAGCGGAGTTACGACGCGATCGCCCTGGCCCAAGGCTGGGTGCTTTCCCCAGATGGTGTGCACATGGATTCCACGGGCGCGGGACTCATCGCCGAAGTGATCACGGACTGGCTCGTCGATCAGTCGAGCACGTCGTAGGCCGCGTCGCCGACGTTGACGGAGATCACCGGGGCCGCGGCCGGGTCGAGCCATCGCACCAGCCACTTCATGTCAGGGGCCGGCATCGAGATGCAGCCCTGCGTGGGCTTGCCCTCGCTCACGTGGAGGAAGAATGCCGAGCCGCGGCCGGCGATCACCGGATCGCGGTTGTAGTCCATGACCACCGCGTACCTGTAGGCGTCGATATCACCGAGCTGCTCCGACTTAGATTGGCGGAAGCCGCAGCGGGCACCCGGTGAGCAGATGCGCATCGAGTTGTAGTGCCGGCTCTTGACGTCGGACACCCACCAGTGGGAGAGGCCCACGCGGACGTACGGCACCTGCGCTCCGGGATTCTTGGCGCGACCGAATGCTTCCGTCAGCGGGAACAACCCTCTCGGTGTGCGCGAACGCCGCTCCGAGGCCAGGCCGACGCCGTCCTGACCGACGAAGACCTCGACGGGCCCACGCACGCGGACAAACTGACCTCCGCGCATCTGCCAAGCCTCCAGCGTCGCGGTGGTCGACAATGAAGAATCTGCGCTGACGGTGACCACCTGACGTGGGCCGTCGTTCGCAGGCGCCGCCGCGGCCGGCCCGAGGACAGAAGCGAACATGAGGCCGGCGGCACACACGGAAGCGGCGGCGAGGCGGTGGATCACTGCCTCAGGCTACGTCAGGAGTCGACGTCGAGATCAATTGCCGTGTCGATGCGGTGCACGTCATCGCGACGCACGACGTAGGCGCTTTGCCGGCCTTCGACGCGAAAGGTCCAGGGGCCGTCCTGTCCGGGATCCTCGGCGACGAGTGCCGTGTCCTCATCGATGCCGAGCATCGTCCCGCCACGTGACGCGAATGGCCGGAGCGCCAGGTCGGGCAGCCAGCGCGTGTAGCGGTCAAAGTGGGGGAAGACGCGCACGTCGGGTACGACACCGAGCCCTGACAGGGGTTCCTTGCCGGGATAGCGGAAGTGCTGCACCGTCCCACCCATCGCCATGGCTCCCGCACTGCACCCGGCAAGTCCGGCCCCGCGTTGCCAGGTATGGCGAATCGCCTGCCACACGGGAGTGTCGCGGAGGGTCTCCGTGAGGAAGGTGGGGTTGCCGCCGGAGAGATAGATGAGACCTGCGCTCTCGATGAGGGGGAGCCAGCGCTCGTCGAAGGCATCGTCGCGACGACGCACGTCGATGACAATCTGCTCGGCGCCGAGCCGCGCGGCCGCCTGTCGCCCGAGGTCGTGCCAGTAGGCAAGGCGGTCATGGCCCTCGGGGGCTGAGGCTGTCGCGAGTTGGACGTAGACGCGCGGGTTGTCGGCGAAGAGCCAGTCCTCGACGTCTCCCAGCACGGGCAGGTACTCGCCGCTGCCCACGAGGGCGAGTCGTCCAGCCATGGCGGGACTCTACGAGAGTTCACTTCGTCGGCACTGAGTGACCACCTTGCGCCGGTAGCGTCGGGGCATGACTGATTCTGCAGATGCCCCTATTCCTGAGGCCATTCCGTGCACCACCGCCTTCGAGGTCCCCGGCTACGTCATCGACAAGCACCTGGGCCTGACCTGGGGTGTCCTCGTCCGCTCCGTCGGGTTCGCCAAGGGCTTCACGGGTGGATTCCGCGCTCTCAAGGCAGGCGAGGTGCCGCAGTACACGGACGTTGTCGATCAGGCTCGTCGCGATGCGCTACAGCGACTCATCGAGCACGCGCAATCGCTGGGTGCCAACGCTGTGATCGGCGTGCGTTTTGATTCCAGCGATGTCGGCGGCGGGGATTCGGGGCTCAGTGAGATCCTCGCGAACGGCAGTGCCGTCGTCATCAGGCCGGTATAGAGCGGACTTACTATCCGGCGTCGGTGTGCGCGGCATCGTGGAACTCACAGAACGCGGCGTAAGCTCGAGGCGCCCAAATCGTGGCGGGTCCCCCGCCCATGAGGATCGTCACGCCGAGCATGTCGGCGGCTTCCTCCTTGCTCGCCCCCGCCTTGACGGCCGCGCGGGAATGGGAGGCGACGCAGCCATCGCACTCGGTCGCGACAGCGATGGCAAGGGCGATGAGTTCCTTGTGTTTGACCTCCAGGGCGCCGGGCGCGAAGGCCGCGCCGTGGAGTGCGCGGAAGCCGTCGTAGACGTCGGGGATGGCCTTGCGCAGGTCGCGGGTGAGTGGCGCGAGTTCGTCGAGGACGGCTTTGCCATGGTCAGTAGACATAGTGGGCAGTATACCCCGGGGGGTATATAGGGCTAGAGCCGTAGGTCCCCGCTACTCCTCCTTCTTGCCCTCGTCGAAGGCTTCCTTGACCTGATTCCAGTAGCCGGTCGCCTTCTGGGTGGCTTGGTCGGTGAGTTCAGTGGCCTTGTCGGTCACGGCGCCGGCGAGGTCCTCTACCTCGGCCTCCGCCTGCTCGGCAACACCCTCATCGCGCAGTTTGTCGTTGCCGGTGAGGGCCCCAGCCGCCTCCTTGAAGCGGCCCTTGAGATTCTTGTAGAGCGGATCCATGAGGTCTCCCTTGCTTTGGCCAATGCCCCCGACGCTACTCCGATCCGGAGCCACATGAGGGCGAGAAACGGTCCACCGGGCACGCATCGTTCGGGGCCGCCTCACCTGACTGGAATGGACGATCGGCGGCCGATGTTGCCAGCGGTAGCGTGATGCATGAGGAGGTGTCGTGTCCGAGAGCGTGGAATTGGCCATTGGTGGCATGACGTGCTCGACATGCGCCTCTCGGATCGAGCGCAAACTCAACAAGGTCCCGGGTGTCCGCGCGAGTGTCAATTACGCGACCGAAAGCGCCCACATCGATCTCGACACGCAGATCCCGCTCGCCGAACTCGTGCGTGTGGTCGAGCAAACGGGCTACTCCGCATCACCGGTCGGAGATGCGAGCGGGGGAGACGATGAGGTCGATTCCCTGCGCGTGAGGTTCTGGATCTCACTCGCCCTGGCCGCGCCCGTCGTCGTCCTATCGATGGTGACGCCGCTGCAGTTCCCCGGCTGGCAATGGGTGGCTCTCGCGCTGACCACCGTGATTGTGGGATGGGGAGCCTGGCCATTCCATCGAGCTGCTGCGCTCAATGCGCGGCACGCCTCCGCGACGATGGACACCCTTGTGAGCATGGGCGTGCTCGCGGCATACCTGTGGAGTCTGTGGGCCATCGTCTTCGGTGGTGCTGGCGTGATCGGCTACACGATGTCGCACGGTTTCGGCTCGCACTCATCGTCTGGGCTTCCCGATCTCTACCTCGAGGTCGCGGCCGCTGTGCCGGTCTTCCTCCTGGCCGGTCGCTGGTTCGAGGCCAGGGCCAAGCGCAGGTCGACGGCCGCGTTGCGAGCACTCGCGGACCTTGCGGCACCCGACGCCGCGGTCGTCCACGACGGGGTCGAGAAGCGGGTGCCGGTCGCCGATCTCGTGGTCGGCGATGTCTTCATCGTTCGCCCGGGTGAGCGCATCGCCACGGATGGTCTCGTCGAGAGCGGAGCGAGTGCGGTCGACGCCTCCCTGATCACGGGAGAGTCTCTGCCGGTCGAGGTCAACGTCGGTGATGCGGTTGTCGGCTCTACGGTCAATATCGACGGGACATTGACCGTGCGGGCCACACGTGTGGGAGCCGACACCCACCTGGCTCGCATCGCGCAACTGGTCAATCAGGCGCAGTCGGGCAAGGCGCCCGTGCAGCGCTTGGCTGATCGCATCTCCGCGATCTTCGTGCCGATCGTCATCGTCATCGCCATCGTGACGCTCGCGACGTGGTGGCTTGTGACTGGCGACGTCGAGGCCGCCTTCACCGCGTCCGTCGCCGTACTCATCATCGCCTGCCCGTGCGCGCTCGGCCTCGCGACGCCCACAGCGTTGCTCGTCGGCACTGGGCGCGGAGCGCAGCTGGGCATCCTCATCAAGGGCCCGGAAATCCTCGAGGACACGCGCCGGACGTCCGTCATCGTGCTCGACAAGACCGGCACGGTGACGACGGGCCGCATGGAGCTGCAGGATGTGCTCGTCGCACCCGGACAGGATCCGGTCATCGTCGGCTCCCGCGCCGCGGCCGTGGAACATCACAGCGAGCACCCGGTCGGCCGTGCGATCGCCAGCGGCATCGAGGTCTCGGCCGGCTCGGACTTCGTCAATCACCGTGGCCTTGGCGTCACAGCCCGCGTCGAGGACCGGGTCATCGCTGTTGGGCGCCCGGCGTGGGTGGCGAAGACCGTCGGCGCGGACGGCGTACCCCGGGAGTTGGCCGAGCAGATCGAAGCTGCGCAGTCCCAGGGAGCGACCGTCGTAGCGGTGGGCTGGGACGCTGCGGTGCGGGGTGCCCTGGTCGTAGCCGATGCGATCAGGCCCACGAGTGCCCAAGCGATCTCCGATCTTCGCGAACTCGGTCTGCGACCGGTCCTCCTCACCGGGGACAACCAGAGTGCCGCGATGGCCGTCGCCCGATCCGTCGGCATCGATGACGTCCGGGCTGAGGTGCTGCCCGCCGACAAGGTCGAGGTCATTGAGCAGTTGCAGGGCTCCGGTCAGGCCGTAGCCATGGTGGGGGATGGCGTGAATGACGCGGCCGCACTCGCTCAGGCAGATCTCGGGATCGCGATGGCCGCGGGCACCGACGCGGCCATCGAGGCCAGTGACATCACGCTGGTGCGCTCTGACCTGCTGTCCGCGGTCGATGCGATCCGGCTGTCGCGACGGACCCTGCGCACCATCAAGGGGAATCTCTTCTGGGCGTTCGCCTACAACGTCGCGATGATCCCGCTCGCCGCGGTCGGCCTCCTGAGCCCGCTCTTCGCTGGCGCCGCCATGGCGTTCTCGTCGGACTTCGTCGTCGCCAACAGCCTTCTCTTGCGTCGCTTCCGTCCCACCTCCTGAGAGGTCGGTCACGTCACACCCCGAGATCGCGCCGATTGAATCGCCAGATGCCGACGGCCGTGAAGCTGATGGCCAGGGCCACGGGTACGCCAAATGACACGAGAGTGGGTATGGATGTCAGCGGTGACGAGCCCAGGAACCAGTACCACGGCGACGTCGGACGGAGGTACTCCAAGGGCTCCGCGAGCGAGGCGAAGAGCTGGCCGAGGAACCCGATGACCACCAGGCCGGCGGCTCCTGAGATCGCCCACGTCCGTCGTCCGGTCGCTGCGCCGATCGCAAAGGCCGCACTCGAATAGAGCATCACCAGCGCCCACATCGACATCGCTGCTGACCACACTCCCCACCAAGGCAGGCCCTCGAGCAGATCTAGTGGGGAAGCGATGAGTGCAATCGCGGCGGTAGACGCGAGGGTGACGGAGAGAGTGGCTACGGCCACGGCGAGCACGCGACCCCAACCCAGCGAGATGCGCTGAAGCGGAGCGGCGAGCGTCATCTCCAGAGTGCCGTCGCCCTCGGCTCCGGCGATCGCCCACGAAGCCATGGAGATGCCGAGAATGAGGAGGAGGAGTGGGTAGAGGTTGGAGTAGAGCTGGCTCATGAGGTAGCCCTCGGGGCTGGCGATGCTTGCGCCGCTGATGCCGAGCGTTTGGCGCACCGACTCCGGGAGCGAATCGACGTAGGCATCAAAGTCGGCACCGGTGTCGCGTATGGAGGGGTAGAAGGCGGCCATGACGATGACCAGTGCGATGACCCCGAGTGTCCAGGCGAGGAGACTTCGTCGCCTGTCACGGAGGTACGCCCACGCGATGGTGATCACGGCGAGCGCTCCGAGGCCTGCTGAAACATGTCGTCCAGTTCGTGGGCCTGTGTCACGATGCGGTGCACGCCGTAAGGCGACAGTCGCCGTATCGCCTCGGCCGCCGAGCCGACGATTACCAGTGAGACTTCGCGACCTTGTATGGACCGCGTCGTGATCCCGGGGAGGCCATCGAGAAGATCGGCCGGCGCATCCTCCTCCAGGGTGATAGTGATCGACTGAGACGCTTGCTCGAGGAAGGCGGACAGCGGTGACTCCACGACGAGGCGTCCACGACTGAGCACGCCCACCCGGTCCGCCACCTCGGTGGCTTCGCTCAGAATGTGGGTGCTCAGAAGCACAGCCGCGCCCTGGTTGCGACGTTCGCGGATGAGGTCGAGTACTGACTCCTGCATGAGCGGATCGAGGCCGGATGTCGGCTCGTCCAGCACGAGGACATCGGGCGCTGCCATCAGCGCGAGCGCGAGGCCGACTTTCTGACGGTTGCCCTTGGACAGCGTGCCGAAGCGACGATTCAGTGGGATATCGAGGTGTCTGACTAACTCGTCAGCATCGACAGGCGGTCGGTCGGCGTGCCTCTGCATGACTCCACGGAAGTCGAGGATCTCCGCCACGGTCGCGCGTGCCGGGAGGCGCAGATCTCCGGGAAGGTAGCCGACCCGCGCGCGGATCGCTGTCTCACGGCTGCTGCCTCCCAGCGTCACCGCGCTGCCTCGGGTGGGCTTGAGGTAGCCGAGCAGGATGCGCATCAGCGTCGACTTGCCGGCTCCGTTAGCACCGAGCAGCACGTAGATCTCGGCGGGGTCTACCCACAGCGAGACATCCGCAAGGGCTCGCACCTCGCCGAACTCCTTCGAGAGTTGGGCGATCGCGATGCTGGGGTCTGCGACGGATGTGACGGGGGAGACGACCACGACTCGAGGCTACGGCGCGGCCCGCGACGTTTCTCTGTGCCCTTGCTCACAAAGCTGACCGTGTAAAGGTTTTCACGGTTTTCAGTGACTTGCAGGAACGGCAGGATGTCGAACAGTCGCCTCGGCGGCACTCGGACAACGGCGTTCGACGAAGGGACAGCGCATGACGATCCGCGGCCTCGACAATCCGCCCACCCGCAACAAGAAGTTGATCGAGTGGGTCGAGGAGGTCGCGGAGCTGACCCAGCCGGACGAGGTGATCTGGTGCGATGGCTCCGATGGTGAATGGGAGCGACTGACCGCGCAGATGGTCGATGCCGGCACCTTCATCCGACTCAACCCCGAAATCCGCCCCAATTCATTCCTTGCGCGTTCAGACCCGAGCGATGTCGCGCGTGTCGAG
>Ga0129336_10001871_pt1 | contig 12884 bp, 26 predicted proteins | sample CPB6_02_DNA_FD_96878 | JGI IMG/M metagenome (GOLD analysis project Ga0129336, IMG submission 96878) | Freshwater to marine salinity gradient microbial communities from Chesapeake Bay, USA - CPBay_Sum_0.6_0.2_DNA | ecosystem: Environmental > Aquatic > Marine > Coastal | place: USA: Chesapeake...
AAGGCATGGTAGACTGTTCTTCGATGGTTGGCGGTGCGGTTCGGACGCCAAGCGGGGAACGAAAAAAAATAGTTGACGGCACTCGCAAGGCATGATAGACTGTGTGGGTAAGGTTGAGAGAGGCAATATCGCCTCCCAACAACGCGCAAAAGCGCGGGAAGGATAGGAAGCAAATGGCTAAGGACAACGCTCTTGAGGTTTGCAAGTTTGTGCGCGAGTACGTTTCGCGTGAGGGTCGTGGTTGCCCGAAGGGTGTTCTTCTCCACGTCGGCGGTTTCAAGGCGAAGGACGTTGAGCGTGCAATCGACAACGGGCTTCTTGAGTCCGCTCGCGGTTCGGAGGGTGGTCTTTTCCCGATGGGCGAGCGTCCTGCCCCGAAGGGTTCGGGTGATACCTCGCTCAAGTCGCGTCTCGCGGATGCCCTTCGCGTGATTGCCGATGGTGGCGAACTCGACCGCGACTTCGCCCGTAACCTTGTTGCCGAGTATGATGCGGCAAATGAGGCGCGTCGGAAGGCGTAATATATAATCGGGTTCGGTCCCTCCCGATAATAAAAGGGACTCCCGAAAGGGATGCAATCCACCGAAACAGTAACCTCTAACTAAAGGATGCGATGGTGCTGCTGTTAGGATAAGCGCCTAAAGGGGAACGGGCGCAAACACAAATGCGATTGGTCCCCATTATATTTGAACATATTGCGAACCCCTATCGACCACCGTTTATTCGGTCGATAGGGGTTCTGCCGTTAGGGTATTCCCACGGTGGATATTATATCTCCAGAATAGTAGGGGGGGTCGGAACACTATGAAATCACAGCGCTTTTCCCAGCCCCCGCTGCAAAGCAGCGGCTGGTATTTTAGCATATCTGGGGTGTGCTGTCAACTAAAAAAGTGGGGGGATGGGACCAGGTCGATGCTCTGCAAACCCAGGAAATCACTCGAGAAATAGATGCAAAAAAGATGTTGACCCGTGACCCGACTTCGTGTAGAATGCTCTACATGATGAACACTGAGACTGAGGCTAAGGCGAACGGCACGACCACCATCATCAACGCTCGTGGCAAGACCATCAAGGTCTATGCGGACGGCACGGCTAACTGCTGCGATTGTGGTGGTGATTACCATCCTGACGACATGAAGGATTCCATGCTCTGCCTTGTGTGCTATGACGACAGGCACGCAGACGATTGGACGATGGACGACTGCTAAAAAAAACTTGACCCACAACCCAAACTGAGGTAGACTGTTCCCATGATGATGACTGAGACTAAGACGGTAAGCAAGGGTGACACGGTGCGTTCGGACAGGATTGGCGAATGTGGATTCGTCCATTACATTCTGCCCGATAGCATGGCGATGGTTCAGTTTCCCATTTGGGGAAGGACGTTCGTTCACACGCAGGAACTTGAAAAGGTGGAGGTCTAAATATGTCGGAAACGTACAACGGTTGGGCAAACTACGAAACGTGGAATGTTGCCTTGTGGATTCAGAATGACGAAGGCATCTATGACACCGCCCGAATGTTCCGTCATAGGGCGAATCCTTATTCTGCCTTTGTAGATTCGATGCGCCAGTGTGGTTTCCATAAGACTCCCGATGGTGTTTTGTACCGTGACCAGAGCATTGACCACGACGAACTTAACGCAATGTTTGAAGAACTCTAAGAGGAGAACTACTAATGCAGAACATGATTTGTCAGCAGGACGAAATGGGCATTGTGCAGGTTTATTTCGACGTGAAGGATGGAGACATTGTAAACATCTCAGCAAAGGATAATGGCAATCCCATTACTCTTGACCAAGAGCAAATGGAGGAAGTTCGTTCATACCTTGCGCGTGAATATGCTGCCTCTGCGATTGAAATGGCATTGGTCTATAAGAGCGGAATGGTTCCGCTGATGTGCTGAAAAGCCTAATAAAAGCGCGGGGTTCCAGCCCCCGCGCCGAAGGCGCGGCTGGGATTATAGCATCTGCCGAGGTGCCTGTCAACAGAAAAAAGCATCCCACCTACCGCCAGGGCGACATCCTGTAAACTCCCGAAAACACTCATGAAAAAAAGATGTTGACGCCAGACCCGACTTCCGCTATACTGTCTGCATGGTTGACGGTGACACTAACAACGGAGGCAGCGTGAGCGAGCATATGTGCGATGTGTGTAATGAGAGTCCTGCTATGTCCTACAATGAACAGCAGGGTGCGGTGTGCAGCGATTGTCGTCTTTTCGACAACGACGGTAACTGTGCCTGTGACGATTCCGCTTGCGATTTCTGCCATCCTGTGGTAGACTCGGACGCTGGCGCAGACCTTGACTATAGCGACGATGCCTATGCACTGGCAAGCGCTGGATTCGGCACCGACGAAGATTATGGTTGCTATGACAGCGGCGACTTCTAAAGGTGGAGCAAAAAAAGAACTTGCAAGCGGTTGCGGTTCGTGATAGACTGTTCTTCGTTCGGTGGTTGCAAGTAGCCCCGAAAAAAAAGTGAGAGCGGAACGAAAAAAAAGGTTGCAAGCGGTTCGACTCTGTGATAGACTGTCTGTGTAAGGTCGAGAGTGAATGTCTCACTCCGACAACGCCTCAAAGGGGCGGAAAGGAAGCAAAGGCTATGGCTACCAACATCGAGACTCAGATTCTTTCGTTCGTCCGTTCGTACATCGAGCAGAACGAGCGCGGTTGCCCGAAGGGCGTCCTGCTGCACGTTGGCGGTTTCAAGCAGAAGGACATTCTCGCCATGCTGGACGCTGGCACGCTGGAGAGCGGTCGCGGCAGCGAGGGCGGTATCTTCCCGAAGGGTGAGAAGCCCACGCCGAAGGGTGATGCTCCGACGCTGAAGGGTGAGGCAATGGCGCTCCTGCGAATCATCGCGGAGGGCGGTCACGTCGAGCGGAACGATGCCGCTTACCTTGTCCGTCAGTATGACGCGGAGTGTGCCGCCCGTCGCAAGTCCTAGCAATAGAAGGTTCGCGGGGTAATCCAAAAAACCCCGCACTCTTTTTGCTTGACGCCCGAAACGGTTTCTGATAAAGTAGTCTCACACGATGCGGCGATGGACGCTGCGAGAGGAAGCAGGATGCACAAGGTTGGCGATACGGTGTTTCGGGCGAACGGTAACGGTTATGATAAGGGCGTCGTCGTCCGTATTCAGCAGGGCAAGTGCCTTGTGAACTTTGGCGGTTTCACCGCCACGGTCAACGGAAAGAACCTCCACACTAAGAAGCAGATTCGGAATCGCAGCATCGCGTAAGAAAGTGCTTGACAAGCCTGGGCGCGTGTGGTAAACTAGCCGCCGCGCCTAACGGCGCGGCTGGTATTTTATCATAGGCAAGGTTGAGAGTCAAGAAAAAAGTGACACTCCCTCCCCAACAAAAAAAGTGAAAAAAGAACTTGCGTTCCATCGCGTCTTAGGTTATACTGTTTGCATGAACGGTTGGGAATGTCTCCCACCGAAAGCAGGAGAGTCTAGAATGTCCAAGCCGATGACCACCAAGCAAATCAAGGAAATCGAAATGAAGGTTGCGGGTTCCACTTCGCCGCTTGCCGACGATGTGATTGTTCTACTGATGGAGGTTCAGAGGTTGAAGCGCCTTGCCAAGCCTAACCGCAAGCCTAAGACCCGCAAGGTGGTTCGTCATGTGAACACTTCAAGCAGGGTTATTTACGGTGGACAATACGGAACGGAGCGTTTCGATAATCCTAACTATGGCAAGGTTTGCCCCTGTAAGGATTGCGCTGCGGGTATTGATAAGCGAACCGATGTTCAGCGTCTAACCGACAAGTGGCTTGCGGAGCATGACGGAAAGAGTGGCGACTATTACGATGGTCGCCTTGGATAGTCTAAGGCAAGAGCAAAGAAAAAACTTGACCGCAACCCAAACCTGTGAGATAATGTCTGCATGATGAAGGGAAACGAGATGCCGATGCGAAGCCTGATGGATGTCTACATGGAAAGCAAGCGGTTTGAGCGAGAGATGAGCAAACCGCCCGTTTGGTTTAGCGTGATGGTTCTTTCGGTGATGGCTGTTGGTTTCGGAACAATCTTCATGGGTCTTTTCAATCTTGCCGTTTGGATGGTGCGCTAATGAACCGAATCGGAAACTACTTCGCCGCTCTTTCGTTTGGTGCCTTGCTTGGTGTTTGGGGTTGTTGGGTTTCAGCCAATGACGAACATATTGTGACGGTTGGCGAGTGCATGGTCAAGGTGGCAAACGAACGCAACATCAGCACGCAAGAGGCTTTCATCATCTGCGAAAGGAATCAGTAAATGACCAGCGAAAAGAAGAATGAACTTGCTTCAATCTGGAACAAGCAAAGGACAAGCAAGAGCGAAGCGGTGTTCATGCTGAATAAGAATGGCGGTCATATTTACCATTGGCATCAGCAGGGCGACGAAGTTCTAGAGTTAGATGCTTACAACGGAATCCTTGCCAAGTATACTCTAAACGTGGATTGTTTCAAGGTTGTCCGTCAACGTCATACCGTTGTCACCGAAACCTACGTTCCAGTCTAAGAATAAAAGAAGTGCTTGACAAGGCGCAGCCGCCGCGCCACAGGCGCGGCTGGCATTGTATCACACACGGTCTGCCGTGTCAACAAAAAAAGTTGAGCGCCCCCGTTTACTCTATCCATCCAGTTTCTTTTTTGTTGCGCGTCACCATGACTTGGGTTATACTCTCTCCATGCTCGACGGTCGAGCGGAGGTAAGACAGATGGCTAAGGTTGCTCGCAAGGTGTACGCGGTTGTCGGTTTCATCCCCTACGAGAATCAGGATGTGCTTGGTATCTATACGAGCAAGCGTGCAGCGGTCAAGGTTGCGACGGATGTTGCCAAGCGTCCGACCGATCACTATGCCGATTACGTTAACTACTCGACGGTTGCGGTCTATGCCGTCACGCCCAACGTGAAGCCCCGCGACCTTGGCTTCTACAATGACACGGCGGTTTGGGAGAGCGAGTGCGGCAGCGACGACGACTTTGCTAGCGTCTAAGGATAGAGCAAAAATAGTTGTTGACGCCCGCAAGCGTCCGTGGTAAGATGCTCTCACACTTGACGGGGACAGTCCCCAAAGGAGCAAGGCAAATGGCTAAGGCGATGCGAACGTACAAGGTGGTTGACCGTGATGGTGCGAAGGCGCTTGGTGCAGACACGTTCAGCATTTCCGACTTCAACCGTTTCGCCCTTGTGGCGGTTCGCGGTGACAAGTTGGACAACGTGATTTGTTGGGGCTTCAAGCGTGAAGCCCTAGACGAAAAGGCTGCTGCTCGCAATAAGGATATTGCAATGCTGGGCAAGATGATGGGCAAGGCAAACGAAATGCTGGATGCCAGCGACGAAAGCGAGGCGCAGTAATATGAAGGAACTTGCATTCATTCTTCTTCTATTCTCAGGATGCACTGCTTGCGTTTACTTCGACACAAAGGATTATGAGCGTTGCGTTCCTGCGTGCGGTGAATACGTTTACAGCGGCAAGGTCCAGAACGGACAATGCGTTTGCGATATGCAGAAGGTGAGGCGTTGATATGTTGCTGGTGATTAGTTGGTTCGCTGTTGCTTGTGCTTGTGGTGGTGTGATTGCAAACGAGGTTGCTTAATGTTTGATATGGTAATCGATGCTGCATTAATACTTGCTTTCTTTCTTTACCTGTTTTGAAAGGCGACTGAACAAAACGTTTTGCAAGACGGAAGCCGCAACGGCTTGTGGCACACCCCCCTCCCCTCCCCTATAGGTTGGGGCGTATAGACGGAAAACCATTCGCTAGATAACTTGACAAAATGGCAAAAGCTGCCCAGGGTCGTAAATGAACCGCAGCCCAATTTTTGGGATTTCTTAAATATGTATACTACTTATATTATTTAAGGGAGTATTTCAATGAAATTAACAAATGACTTTTTAAGACAATTAATCTTGGAAGCAATTCAAGAGGGTGATGTTATCCAAGGAAAGTTTGGTGGCGGTCCTTCAAAGGGGAGCGGTGAACCAGCATCCGTGACAGATATTTCATCGCGTTTTAGTAAGGATGGTGAAATGCCAGAAGGAGCTATGTGGGTCAAGGATGTAGCTGCAATTGTTAAAATTCTTTCAAGCACAACTAATGGTGTTCTTGATGCAATTGCAGAACATGATGAAGCTCTAGCTAGAAAATTGGACGATCACGTTGGGAACATTATGCCAGTTGTTCGTGACATGATTGATCAAATGGAAGATGAAGAAGGTTCAGAAAGTTCTAGCGAAGACGCCGAATAAAATTAAAAGTAAAACTATCCCATGTCGGTCAAGCAAAGCTTGACCGACATTTTATTGTGTGGTAAGATATTTTCTGGAGGCGGGGATGAGTTGTTTGATCATTGGTGATTCGATTGCAAAGGGTGTGGCAGATATCCGCAAAGATTGTCAAGCATATACGGAAGTTGGTATTTCAACTTTGGGTTGGTCAAAGAAGTGGTTAAAAAGGATTGATTTGGTAGCGGATACAGTATTTATTTCATTGGGTAGTAATGACCGATGGTATGATTTTGAAAATGTAGCCGATGAATTGTACAAGATCCGCATCAGTTTTGATGGTAGAAACGTGGTATGGGCGCTACCCGCAAATAAGACATGGGTACGTGAATTAATCGAAGAAATCGCCTATGAATATGGCGATACAATGATTGAATTACGTGAATTGTCCCATGATCGGGTTCACCCAACAATTCGTGGTTACAAAGCATTAGCAGGGAGTTTTTAATGATGGAATGGAGGGAAGACATCAAGCCTGGGTCTATTTGTAAGCAGTTGCACCTTGGTAAGGTAACGGCAACCGTCACAGTCCTACGTTATATACCCAGAACACGCACCTATCATGTATACAATCCACAAACTTTTGAAGATTATTATCTTGACTGTTGGGAATTAAAAATTATATGGCAACCCGAATAATGGGGGTACATAGACTTTTTTGCTGTTGACCCCCATTTATGTTAAAAAATTTCTGGGATAATTTTCTGGAATTCCTAATTATAAGCAGAGGAAAAATAAATGAATCGTGATTTACTAAAACAATTAGTCATGGAAAGAATGAAGGGTGTTGCTGTTGACCGCATCATTGAAGCCAAACGTATAAAGAAGCAATTTGATCCGCTTGATCGAATGGAAGCTTCAAAGCAAGAAATGCCAGATTATTTGCAGGATGTCGGAAAAGCAGAAATTCCATCAGATGCATTTGCTGAAGATCCTGAAAGGGATTGGTCCACAGATCGTTCCATTGAAATCAAAGGAATGGTGCCTCCTGGCGAAGAGGAACAAATTGAAGAATTAGAACTTGAACTAGAGGATTGATTATTGTAAAGTAAAACTATCCTAGCCCCGTCAAGTTTCACTTGACGGGGTTTTTCTTTGGTGGTAGAGTAGTCTCTGGAGGCTGTGATGAAGGTTGCTCTACAATTTGCTGCGCTGTTTCTTTTCTTTGGTTGGTTGATGCATTCTTGTGCAACCAAAATTACTTTTTTAGGACACTAAAATGAATAGAGAAAAAATTTCTGTTTACATAATTATTAGTGGATTGATCTTTGGTTTTTTGATGCTGAGTAATTCTATGTGTGTTCGTTTCTTGGAGACAAGAGCAATTCCAGAAAGTAAAAAATAGTGAATCATAAAATTATTCTTATGGCTGTCGCCCTAATCTTAAATGGTGCCATAGCCGCCTTTAATGCAAAGGCGGTTAGAGAAGGAATTTCTCCTTGGTGGTCAGTTTATATTATTAGTGCTATAAGTGCAAGTGTTTATGCCTATCAATTAAGACAAAATATTCTACCCCTCACTTCTACTTCAGTTTTTCAACATTTCTTCTTTCATTCCTCTTGGTATTTTGTTACAATATACGTATTGAAAGAACAACTTACGCCAGTTAAAGGCGTTGGTTTATTTTTAGCATTCATTGGAATGCTGCTTATGAGCGTTAAATAACGCAAAGGAAAACAAAATGAATATCGAAAATAACGGCAATGGTCCACATCTATCACCAGAAGCTCTTGCATCTGCAAAAGATTTTAAATGTGAGAAATGTGAAAATATTTTTTTCGTTCCAGTTGTTGCTTTGAAGAGTGTTTCTGCTATCATGTCCCCAACTGGTAGGGAAGTAAATTTTCCAGTTCAAACTTTTGCTTGTGCAAAATGTGGTCATGTTAACGAAGCGTTTGTACCAAAGTTCAGCTAATTTAAAAAAAGGATTATTAACATGAGAGTGTTGGCATTAGGCGCAAATTACGCACCGATTGGAACCATTTCTTGGAAGAAGGCGGTCGCTCTTGTATTTCTAGACAAGGTTATAACATTAGAGGAATATGATGAAGAGATACGCTCGCCTTCATTTGTTATGAAGATTCCTTCCGTTATTGTTATGAAAAATAGCAAGATGCGCCGTATTAATTCAGTTCGCTTCTCTAGAAAAAATGTTTGGCTTCGTGACGAGGGTTTGTGCCAATATTGTTCAAAACATGTTAGCGTTAATAATTTTACAATTGACCACGTAAATCCAAAATTTGCTGGTGGTAAGACAACATGGGATAACGTTGTTGTTTCTTGTTATGATTGTAATCAAAAAAAGGGTGAAAAAACGCTAAAAGAATCTGGTTTCAAACTACTTAAAGTTCCAAGAAAACCAGCTTCATTACCTTTTGTTAATGAGATTGTTGGATTTTATAACCAAAATTATCTGCACCCTTCTTGGAAATTTTGGTTGAATAGAGGTTAATTTGAAGATTTTATTTTTAGATACGGAAACAACTGGACTTGATATTATTCAACATGAAATTATTCAGGTTGGGTACATAGTTCTTGATTACGATGGATATGGGGACGGAAATATTCTTGTTGAAAAAGAAATTAAAATTCGCCCTTTGCACCTTGAAAGTGCAAGTATGGAAGCGTTAAAAATTAATGGTTTTAGCGCTTATGATTGGAAAGATTCTGAACCTTTTGAAAGGTACGCTAATCATCTTAAAGAAGTATTAGAGTATGCCGATTTATTAGTTGGACAGAATTTAATTTTTGATCTTAGATTTATCAAGCAAGCTTTTTCAAACTTAAATATGGAATATCCAAAGTTTCCAAATTATGTTGATACAAAAAATATGGCAGAATTCTTACTAAAAGAAGGAACAGTGCCTTCTACTTCTATGGATAAATTATGTAAGCATTTCAACATAACTTTTTCTGGTAGAGCGCACAATGCACTTGCAGATTGTGAAAGAACGATGAAAATATGGAAAATTTTATTAAAATCTGTTCCACAGCCAAATAAATTTACTTTTGAAAATCCATACGATCCATATGCAAACAAAGCCAAGTAAAGATGAAGTTTTTAATTTAATGCTGCGTGTATTTTATAGAATGAATACTATTGGCAGAAATGAAATGTTAGTTACTCTTATTGTAGATTATCCAGAACGCTATCAAGAATTTATTGATAGAATGGATAAGGAACTTTATAATAAATTTATGGTGCGTGCATGAAACCAGGTGATTTTGTAGAACAAGAATTTACGAATACAATTACCAGAAGAGGAATATTGCTACAAAAAATCCTTTATGGCGCAAAAGATCCGCATCAATACTGGTTGATTTCATGGCTTCCACACCCAGATCTACCAGTTAAAAGCAATAATCTTTATAACGATATTTCTATTGAAACTAGTTTAAAAGTTATTTCTTCCATTTGATATAATAGGTACTAGATACTATTAGGAGGAAATAACAATGAATAAACCTCTTCAAAAGGAACAACCAGTACAAATTCAACTAGAATTACCAGACTATTCTTATGCCTACGAACAATGGAAAAAAAAGCAAGAACCTTTTAATAGCGAAGAACAAAGCAGCGTAATTATTATAGATATTTACTAATTATTACATTTAATCAAGTTAGAAACTACTTATGTCATAAGCATAGGTAGTTTTTTTTTGGGTTTAAAAATGTTTTTATTAAATGAACAAATTTCTAGAGATGATTTAAAAAAACACATGAAAGAGTTATATAATTATTGTGTGCAACATTTAAAAGGTATTGACAGAAATCCAAAAGTTTTTTTAAAATCTGATTCTAGCAACGCAGAAGATATTTTTGGTAAAACTGGATTTTATAATCCAGATACAGAAGAAATATATTTATTTGTATCGGATAGACATCCAAAAGATGTTTTGCGCTCTTTTGCTCACGAATTAGTACACCATGATCAAAACTGTAGAGGCGATACAAGTTCTTTAAATATGGATTTAACATCAAAAGATCCAGCATATGCCTCGCATGATGAAGGTTTGAGAGAAATGGAACGTGAAGCTTTTGAGGTAGGAAATTTATTATTTAGAGATTGGTGTGATATGAAAAAAATTCAAAGACGAGGAGAAAATATAATGTCAGAATCAAAAACAGCAGTTGATGTTCTCTTGGAAAGAGTAACAGGGCGTCTTATTGCAGAATCAAAAGACGGTTATAAAAAAATGGTAGCTAAAGAAAAAGCAAAACCCAAGCCAGGAAAAAGTGCTAAATCAAAAGAAAAATTAGATCCTGTTGGACAAGAGGATGATGATATTGACAACGATGGCGATAAAGATAGTACGGATAAATATCTAAAAAATAAAAGAAAAGCGATTGGAACTGCAATTAAAAAAACAAAAAAAGAAGATTTGCAAGAAGGTTTAAAAGAAAAAACAAATGAATCTTTGGATGAATTAAATCCTTATCCACAACTTTTTAATAAAAAAGAAAGATTATTCCAAGATAGAATGAGCAAGCATGAAGAATTGCTCTATCAAGAAATGTTAAAACTTGCAATTAAAAAATAATGTCTAAATTTATTATAAATCAGATTAGTTCTTCTAACGCTGAAAATATAAAATTAAACGACTGTCCTCAAATTCCAATAGTATTGGCTGTACCTGGTCCAATAAGTATTAGAAATGTTTCAAGTCCATATACTTTAACTACTGGTGATAAAAAAGGAATATAAAATGATTTATGAAGGTGGAAAGGCAGTAGCTGGTGCCTCACAAATACCAAAAGAAATGTATCAAGAGACAGTCGATGGAGTGTTAAAAAAGACTGGTCTTGATGCATTGGACTATGGAACTGATATCAAACCAGTTGGAAACACTACTAAAGATTTTCTTGGAGATATAGACCTTTCTGTTGATTTCCAAAAATTACAAGATCTTTGGCAATTACCTCCAATTAATGATGAAGAAGATGACGATAAAACTCCAGAAAATGATTTTTGGGAGGCACTAAAGGTTAAGGTTCAAGAGATTGATCCAAACGCTACTGTTAATCGTGGATTAAAGCAATTCCATATTCCTGCTCCTATTTTAAATAACGGCGATCAGCAACCAGAATACCGCGATGGTAAACCAGTTGCTGGTACAAAAGCAATAGTACAAGTAGATTTTTTCGTAGGAAATGTTGTTTGGATGACTGATATGTTATCTGGTACTCCGCAAGGAAGTAATTTTAAAGCAGTTTTTAGAAATGCTTTATTGGGAAATATTATTTCTAAATCTTATATTAAAGAATATAGTTCATTAGAAGAAGACGGTTGCGAAGAAGAGATAAATATTTTAACAAAAAATAATAAAAGGATCCCTAACTTTCAACAAGGTGAAAAGTTAAGAGTTAGCTATGTTCTTGATTTTAAAAGAGGACTAGAAAAAAAATATGAAATCATTCTTCTAAAAGGAAAAGAAAAGAGATCTTATAGATTTATTGTAAATGACCAAATAGACGGAATGGCATCTTTTATTTTCGGTCCAGGCACAAAATGGTCTGATTTAAATTCATTTGAAAAAGTTTTTGCTAAATTTGACAGTGATCCATTTTTCAATAAAAAACATGGTGATAAAAAAGATTTAATTGCAAATGAAATGATTGAGAATCTTGATTCCTCTCAAAAAATTATGTTTATTCAACAATCTAATTTAAAACAATTTAAAGAATATAAAAACATAGCTTTAAAAATGAGATCAAGCCTAGTTGATGATTTAAATTCTGCAAAAAAGAAATTAGAAGATACTAATAAGAAGAAAGAGCTTTCAACTGTTAAAAAGGTTGGTAAAACTGGAAAAGAATTAAAAGGCACGCAAGCTAAATTTAGTAAAACAGACGAAGAAAATTTAATAAAACTTCCACAAAAAATTGACATGATAGAAGACGCTCTTCAAGAAATAGGAGAATTGTCTGAGAGGTTAAACGAAGGTGCTAGAGAAGGAATAGCAAGATTTAAAGGCGACTCTCAATTCACTACTAGAGATTTTTTAGAGTTTTTAAGAAAATTAGTTATTGCAACTAATAACGTCGGTCAGGAAAAATTTACTATTGATTTAGCAAAAGAGCAATCTGTTGACATGGTTGAAAAGATGGATGCATCTTTTATGCAGATTGGTCTTGATGAAAAAGGTGAATTTTTTATGGAACCAAATACAGGTGGTCCCGTAAATATTCAAAACTACGTTCAAAAATTTGGATTTAAAAAAGAATCACTTGACTCCTTTGAAGAACTATATAATAATAAAAATTTTCAAAAAGTATTAAAAAAAATGTTTGACTTCTATGGTCCATTTAAATTTGATACAGAAATGTTACCTGGATTTACTCATACTGGTGATAAAGAAGGAAACATAGTTTTTGCTTCGACAAAGTATAAAAGAGATAAACTTGGCTCCAAGGGTGCATTTGTTGTCTTTAAGTCTTGGCTTTATCAAAAGGCTGCTTTAGATTGGGTAAGACCAGAACCAGCCATAAATTCTGCAATTATAGCAAAATTCAAAGAATTATCTTCTAGTTTCCAAGATCAATGGAAAATTTATTCCAATGAATCAGATATGCGCTTGGCAGGTAAAATTCCAATAGATTTTACAA
>Ga0129336_10001873_pt1 | contig 12880 bp, 10 predicted proteins | sample CPB6_02_DNA_FD_96878 | JGI IMG/M metagenome (GOLD analysis project Ga0129336, IMG submission 96878) | Freshwater to marine salinity gradient microbial communities from Chesapeake Bay, USA - CPBay_Sum_0.6_0.2_DNA | ecosystem: Environmental > Aquatic > Marine > Coastal | place: USA: Chesapeake...
CTTTAGCGGCGATTGTCGCAGCACGTTTGGCGGCTTTGAGTTCAGCCTCAGCAGCTTTCTTCGCCTCGTAAGCGGGGCGGTGTTCATCAATCAGGGGAGGGATTTGCTCTAGTGAGCTCTTCAAAGCTTCCAGGTTTCCTACTCCATTTAAATGCTCAACCTGATTTCGTAATTTGCGTACCGCATCATGTGCATCTTCCGGAACCATAGCACCGCTAATAATTCGAGCAGCCAGTAGCGCTACTTCTGAGGCGACAATTTCAAATTTTCTTACAAAATAAGCGAGCGCTTCTTCGGGGGTTTTTCCTGGATAGGAGCCAACCATTTTCTCGCCATCATTGGTTAGAACAAAAACTGTTCCATTTTCATCAACCCGCCCGAACTTTGCCGGATCACCTATCAACGCTGCAGCTGCAGAGTTGGGCAGAGAGTTTTGATTATCGAGTGATTCCATGATGGCCTAGCTTTCTCGAACGTTGCGCGCCGCCATCTGATCTGGCGACGTTGTGGGTTCAGCGGTTGGTAAGGGGAAGAACGTTACCCCCAGAGTGCCGATACTGTAAAAGGAGGAAAAACTCTCATGAAATTCACCCCGATTTCTCGCATAGGGATATCTGACGCGGGCTTTTTCCAGCATGGATGGATCTCTGGCAGGGATGCAGGATGAAGCAAAACCCTGCCAGATGTTGAGAGAATCCCGACATGGGCCTTTTGGTAGATCGCGTGGTGGCGCCTTACTACCAAACCAACTGTTGGATAGTTGCCCCAGCGGCCGGCAAAGAGTGTGTAGTGATTGATCCGGGGATTGATATTCCAAGCCTTACGCCGCAGATTCGAGAAAAACTTAGCCAACATAATCTAAAACTTGGCGCGATATTTATCACGCATGGTCATTTAGACCATACCTTCTCTTTGATATCAGCAATTGAGGATTTTGTTGAGGCTGATTGTTACATTCATGAATCAGATAGAGATTTGTTGGCATTTCCAGAACGGGCGATGGGGGCGCAAAGTCAGGATTTGGTTAAGCAGCTTAAATCTCAAGTAACCTCAAATCTCACCTTTACTGAACCAAATCGCACCTGGAGTTTGCAGGATGAACAAGAGATTCGACTTGGTGAAATGAGGCTTCGTTTCCTGCACACTCCAGGACATACACCTGGATCTACGGTGGCGCAGGTAAATGACGAATTATTGATCTCAGGGGATGTTCTATTTCGTGGTTCTATTGGAAGAACTGACCTGCCACGCGGCTCAATCTCTGACATGGAGCGCTCACTTCGTGAGAAAATCGCTACCTTGTCTGGCGAACTTCGCGTCTTGCCGGGACATGGCGATGAAACCTCAATAATTTCAGAGCTAAAGAACAATCCATATTTACAGGCGGCGATAGAAGGGCGATTGGTGTGAACCCAAAGTTTCAAGCTCCTAAGGGGGTATCTGAGTATTTGCCGCCCCGCTCCAATCTCTTTGATTATGTTTCAAGAACTTTAACCGCTCCAGCACTGGCGGCGGGTTATGAATTAATCGAACTTCCGATTTTTGAAGATACTGAACTTTTCTCCCGGGGTGTTGGTGAATCTACCGATGTTGTAAGTAAAGAGATGTATACCTTTGAAGATAGAGGTGGCAGATCACTGACTCTGCGTCCTGAGGGCACCGCCGGGGTAATGAGAGCGGTAATCGAACATAACCTGGACCGCGGACAGCTTCCCGTAAAGCTTTTCTATCGTGGACCATTTTTTAGAGCGGAAAGACCTCAAGCCGGGCGTTATCGTCAGTTTTACCAGTTCGGTATTGAAGCTATTGGTGTGAATGATCCTTATCTTGATGCCGAGGTTATAGGTATTGCTTATGCAGGCTATAAAAAATTGGGAGTTTCAAATTTCTCTTTACACATTACCTCTTTAGGTGATGCCGAGTCCCGAAACCGTCATCGAGAAGATCTGGTCAAGTTCATTGAAAGTTTGAATCTTGATGATGAAACAAAGGATCGTGCTGCAAAGAATCCATTGCGCTTGTTTGATGACAAGAGAGATGAAGTTCGCAGCAAGATGCAATCGGCCCCACTGTTATTGGATTATTTGAATCAAGAAAGCATGGAAAACTTTTCTGCTGTACAGGCTGCACTAAAAAGTATCAACGTGCCATTTGAGATTAATCCACGAATGGTGCGAGGCTTGGATTATTACACGGGGACTACATTTGAGTTTGTTCATGATGGTTTAGGGGCCCAATCCGGTATTGGTGGCGGCGGTCGCTATGACGGACTCATGGAAACCCTCGGAGGTCAGAATTTATCTGGAATAGGTTTTGGATTAGGAATAGATCGAGTATTGCTCGCCATGGAAACCGAAGGCTGCATTCCAGAAAACATTAGATATGTAGATCTTTTTGTAATTCCGCTAGGTGTTGCTGCACAGTCAACTGCTTTCACATTGGTAAATCAGCTACGTACTGCAGGGTTTGTTGTAGAGCAAAGTTTTGGAGATCGGGCATTAAAGGGCGCGATGAAGGCCGCTGACAAGTCAGGCGCACGTTTCTCCATTGTTATCGGGGATGCTGAGATTTCCTCTGGGACCGTAGAGCTTAAAGAGATGAGCACAGGCAAGGCATCATCCGTTACCCTAAGCGCCCTCGCATCAGAACTAGCCAAACTTAGCTAATTCAACTATCGGAAGGGTCTAACAAAAGTGCTTCGATCTCATGGCGCTGGATCATTAAGAGCAGGCGATCTTGGTCAATCAGTGACCTTGGCTGGATGGGTTGCCAGACGTCGGGATCATGGAGGGGTTGCTTTTATCGATTTACGTGATTCCTCCGGAAATGTTCAAGTTGTTATCTCTGATGAAAATGTGGCCGGCGCACTTCGGGCCGAGTGGTGTGTTCTGGTTAAGGGAAAAGTGGCCAAGCGCCCACAAGGAAATGAAAATTTAGCTATTCCAACTGGAGAGATTGAGGTTATCTGCGAAGCGCTTGAAGTGCTGAGTGAAGCGGCTCCTTTACCTTTTCCGGTTGATAGTGGAGAGAATGTACATGTAAGTGAAGAGGTTAGGCTCAAGTATCGATATCTTGACCTCAGAAGAGAGTTGCCTAGCAAAGCTTTACGTTTACGCTCCAAAGTAACCTCTGTAATTAGATCGGTAATGGATCAGGAGAATTTTCTAGAGATTGAAACTCCATACCTAACCCGATCAACACCGGAAGGCGCACGAGATTTCTTAGTGCCGGTACGGCTACAGCCCGGATCTTGGTACGCGCTACCGCAATCTCCACAGCTCTTTAAGCAGCTTCTGATGGTTGCAGGCATGGAGCGCTACTACCAGATTGCTCGTTGTTTTCGTGATGAAGATTTCAGAGCTGATCGTCAGCCAGAGTTCACGCAATTAGATATTGAGATGTCATTTGGAGATCAATCTGATGTCATCGCGGTTGCAGAGAAGATATTGCAAGCTGTATTCAAGGCAAGTATTGGATATGAGATTCCATTACCTATCCCGCATATGACGTATCACGAAGCGATGCGTCGTTTTGGTTCAGATAAACCAGATATGCGGTTTGGTAATGAGCTTGTAGATACAACTGAGTTTTTCAAGGAAACCTCTTTTAGAGTATTTCAAGCACCACATGTAGGTGCAGTTGTTATGCCTGGTGGAGCCTCATCACCGAGGCGAGAGTTAGATGCTTGGCAAGATTGGGCTAAAGCAAGAGGTGCTAAAGGTTTGGCGTACATCTTGGTTGGAGAGGATGGAACTCTTTCCGGTCCAGTAGCGAAAAATCTTTCAGAGAAGGAATCCGCCGGAATTGCAGCTCATGTTGGCGCGGCAAACGGGGATGCGATTTTTTTCGCTGCCGGTGAACGATCAGAGGCGCTGAACCTACTTGGAGCGGTAAGGCTTGAAGTCGGAGAGCGCTGCAATCTGATTGATAAATCCGCATGGAAGTTTATGTGGGTGGTAGATGCACCTATGTTTGAAAAGACCGATGGTGGTGGGTGGACCGCCGTTCATCATCCCTTTACCGGACCTAAGCCAGAGTTTGAAAAAACCTTTGTTTCAGATCCAGAATCAGCCTTGGCTTACGCATATGACATTGTTCTGAACGGCAGCGAGATCGGCGGAGGTTCAATCCGTATTCATCGTCGCGATATTCAACAGGCGGTATTTGATGTAATTGGCTTAACTAAGGAAGAGGCAGAAAGTAAGTTCGGCTTCCTCTTAGAAGCTTTCAACTACGGCCCACCACCACATGGTGGCATAGCCCTTGGTTTGGACCGACTCTGTGCTTTGTTGGCTGGTGCCGAATCAATTCGAGAGGTAATTGCATTTCCGAAAACAGCCAGCGGTGGTGATCCATTAACTGGCGCCCCAACTCCAATCACCGTTGCGCAGCGCAAGGAAACGGGCGTGGATTTCAAGCCAGAGGAAAAGAAGGGATAGCTAGTTCATGAGTATCGAGATGAGCTCACGGCCACGGGACACAGATCGAAAAACCCGGGTTCATCTCTCATTTTACGATCGAGTTAAGTTCTTATTGTTTTTCTCGGCTGTGTTCTTTGTCCTGGTCTGGTCAGATATGGCGGCTGATGAGGAGCTGGCCTTTTCGCAGGCGGTTACAAACAGTAGTTACCAACGTTGGTGGATCTTTCCTTTGGTTGCAGTCGAAACCTTAAGACAAGCCCACTTTCTCGTATCTGAGTTATTAGCTCCGTACCATGGTTTTTGGCAGCGTTACTTTACTTTCGTAGATCGCATGACTCATCGATTGAGTGACTGGACCCGCTTTCGTCTTTCTCGGGTAATTAAATGGATTGTTGTTCTCTCGCTTTTGTCGGTTGTTTTAGGCGCAATCTATGACGAAACCCCAGTGAGGGCACTCTTCCTTGCACCACAAGCTTTGTGGAGCGCTTTGCCGATTATTGGACAGCTGATGTTTGCTGTTGTGTTTGTGATCATTCAATTTGTTGCCATTTTTTGGTTTCTAAGTAGAGGTGGAATTGACACCTATTTTCCAGATGACATAAAGACCCGTTTTAGTGATGTTTGGGGTCAGGACCATGTACTGGCCCGCATCAGAGAGAACCTTGTTTTTCTAGAAAACCCAGAGAGTATTGAGAGGCTTGGAGGTTATGTTCCGGGTGGCATTTTGCTTTGGGGGCCACCAGGCACTGGTAAAACTTTGATGGCTGAATCTATGGCGGGTGAGACTGGTAAACCATTTGTATTTGTAGATCCAGGCGCATTTAATAATATGTTTTTCGGAATCGGCATATTGAAGGTCAAGAGTTTGTTTAGAAAACTTAGAAAATTGGCGCTTCGTTATGGTGGCGTTGTCGTCTTTTTCGATGAGGCTGATGCTTTAGGTAATCGTGGAATTATGACCAATCGAGCACCAGGGGCGTATGCCAGTGATACTTGTCGCGGATTAACATATTTAAGTCAAACAGCTGGTGATGCGGTTGTTAAGGCGAATCTAGTTAAAAATGATTCACCTGGATCTGCAACCTTGGTTAATAGATTCATGATGGGAGCGGGCGCAGGAGGCGGCGCAGGTACCGGAACCTTACAAGCCCTTTTGACTGAGTTATCTGGTCTAAAGAAACCTAGAGGGTTTTTCAATCGAGTAGTGCGCAGAACCCTTGGTATGCGACCAAAAAATCCACCTAAGTATCGGATATTAGTTGTGATGGCCACAAATATGCCGGAGTCATTAGATGAAGCTTTACTTCGTCCTGGCCGAATCGATCGAATGTACCGCGTTGGTTACCCCAGCAAGGCGGGACGAATCAGAACATATGAAGGTTATTTGGCCAAAGTTTCGCATCTTCTGACCAAGGAAGAAATTGAAAAGTTGGCAATCATCACGCCATATGCAACCGGTGCAACTATTAAGGATTTGATAAACGAGTCTTTGATAATGGCGATACGCAATGGGCGCGATACTGTTACCTGGCAAGATGTTTTGAAAGCCAAACAGTTAAAACAATTGGGTCCGTCAGAGGATGTTGAGTACATCGAACGGGAGCGTCATGCCACCGCGGTTCATGAGGCTTGTCATGCGGTCATGGCGTATCGCGTGCGGAAACACATGGATATTGATATCGCTACCATTGAAAAAGGTGCCGAGTATCTTGGAATGGTGGCATCAATTCCGCCAGATGATCAATTCACTCACTGGAAAAGCGAGTATGAAGGAGACATTCTGGTCTCTCTTGCTTCTCTTGCGGGCGAGAGAATGTTTTTCGATGGCGACAATTCTTCAGGTGTTTCGGGGGATTTAGAGTCTGCAACTACCATCGCCGGATTGATGGAAGGGTATTGGGGAATGGGTTCCACAGTTTCCTCATACGCCTCTGGTAGAAGAATGGAGATAGGTGCACCCGGTGGAGTAAAGCCAAATGACGCCAAACAGGAAATGCGCCGAGCTTTGTCTGATCGCATTGAAGATAATTTGGCTTCATTGTTGCGTAAGTCCGAGGAGTTATTGCGGGAAGATAGAGTTCATGTATTAGCGGTCGCACATGCTCTAGAGACCCACAAAACGTTATCTGGAAAAGATGTGCATGCTGTGATTGAGGGACACGAAGGTGATGTCGTAGATGGAAGTAAATACCAGTTGCCGGAAAACATCGCTGCCATCGAGGCCTATCACCTGTCAGCATTAGCAGCCCATAAAGCCCACAAAACCCCTGAGGTTGCTCTACCTGAGCTGAATTAGTTCGGGATTGGGTAGGCTACGGGCATGTCAGCCGGAGGAATTGCAGCAATTATTGCTGCTAGTGCTTTATTAATCATCAGCATGGCGATTGCTTACGCTGTGGTGCGACTTGGTCGAGCGATTGATGAGGTAGGCAAAGCGGTCAAAGATATTTCCAGCGAAACAACCCCGCTACTCAATGAGGTGACAACTACTGTCGAACTTGTCAATGGACCGCTACAGAGCATCAACAAGGTCACCAAAACCATGGAAGAGTTCAGCACAAAAATTACCGAGAACACCTCATCATTCCTAGACAAGAATCAAATGGCCATGAAGGCGGCCGGAGCTGTTTTAACCGCCTCACAATTACGTAAAAAGAAGAAAAGTAAATCTGCAAAAAAGAGTAAGAACTCTCGCTTTGTCGATGACGAGGAGTTTTAAGACAAAGTGAATTCAGCGGAGATTAGATCCCGTTGGCTTAAATACTTTGAAGCCGACAACTCATTTGGTTTGAAGCATACAGTCGTGCCATCGGCTTCACTCATTGCGGATGATCCAAATCTACTTTTAATAAATGCGGGGATGGTTCCATTCAAACCCTTTTTCTTAGGAGAGATGACCCCGCCCTATACCCGGGCCACCTCGGTACAAAAATGTGTTCGCACCCTTGACATTGATGAAGTTGGTAAAACCACTCGCCACGCCTCTTTCTTTCAAATGTGTGGCAATTTCTCATTTGGTGATTACTTCAAAGAGGGAGCGATTTCTCTAGCTTGGGAGCTTCTCACTAAGCCAGTTAGCGATGGTGGTTACGGCTTCCCAGAGGAAAAGCTATGGGTAACTGTTTATCTTGATGATGATGAAACAGCGGATATTTGGCACAGAAAAGTTGGTGTGCCTAAGGATCGAATTCAACGCCGCGGAATGGCAGACAACTTCTGGTCAATGGGACTTCCAGGCCCTTGTGGTCCATGTTCTGAAATTTACTTTGACAGGGGAGCGCAATATGGAAAAGAGGGCGGTCCGATCGCAGATGAGGATCGCTATCTGGAAATTTGGAACCTGGTCTTCATGCAAAACATTAGAGGAGATGGTCCTGGTAAAGAGGGTTATCCAATTTTAGGCGAGCTGCCGGCAAAGAATATTGATACTGGTCTTGGCCTAGAGCGAACCGCTGCTTTACTGCAAGGTGTGGAGAATATCTACGAGATTGATACCACTCGCCATATTCTGAATAAAGCCAGCGAAATATCCGGTGTTAAGTACGGAAAAGAAGATTCCAGTGATGTTTCTTTAAGAGTTATTGCAGATCACGCGCGAACCGCAGCTATGTTGATTGGTGATGGAGTTACTCCGGGAAATGAAGGCCGAGGCTACGTTCTACGGCGCATGATGCGCCGCACCACCCGCAATATGAGGTTACTTGGTTCTCAAGATCGAAATATGAAAGAGCTAATCGTCGCCTCTATTGAGGCTATGGGTCCTCAATATCCGGAGTTGGTCTCAGATCAAGATCGCGTTATTAAAGTTGCCATCGCCGAGGAAGAGGCGTTTCTTCAAACTTTGAAGAGTGGAACACAGATCTTTGATCAAGCTAGCTCTGCTGTAAAGAAGTCCGGGGGCAAGCAACTTTCCGGTGATGATGTCTTCAAGTTACATGATACTTATGGATTTCCTTTTGATTTAACCTTAGAAATGGCATCTGAAAAGGGACTGGCAATAGATGCAGAAGGTTTCAAGCGTTTGATGAAGGAACAACGTGACCGCGCTAAAGCAGATGCAAAGTCGAAAAAGAGCGGACATACCGATGTCTCTGAGTACCGCAAGATCGCTGAACTCGGAAAGAAGCTGGAGTTTGTTGGCTATAGCCATTTCCAGACTGAGAGTAATGTTCTTGGAATTTTGATTGACGGAGCAGTGGCTTCACATGCCAATGAAGGTGATGAGGTTGAAGTTATATTGGATCGAACCCCGTTTTATGCTGAAGGCGGAGGCCAACTAGCTGATGGTGGATTAATCCGTGCCCACGATGGTTCTTTGATTGAGATTGATGATGTACAAGCCCCGATTCCAGGCGTTTTTGTGCATCGAGGAAGGGTGGCGCGGGGTTCATGGGAATCAGGTGTGGCGGTTCATGCTGAGATTGATTTAGAGAGAAGGCGCGGCATCTCAAGAGCGCACACCGCAACTCACATGGTTCATAAAGCGTTCCGTGAAGTTTTGGGGGAGACCGCAACTCAAGCTGGTTCAGAGAATGCACCAGGAAGATTCAGATTTGATTTCCCTTCTGCCGGAGCGGTATCGGCAGCGACTTTGAGCGAGGTTGAAGCGCGAGTAAATACTCTCTTATTGGAGGATTTAGAGGTTACGGCACAAAAGATGTCGCAAGCAGATGCGAAAGCTATTGGAGCAATGGCACTCTTCGGTGAGAAGTATGGCGATGTTGTTCGTGTAGTTAGTGTCGGTGATTGGGCGCGTGAGCTTTGTGGCGGTACCCATGTTTCTAGATCTGGACAATTAGGCGTGGTTAAACTACTTGGTGAATCCTCGATTGGTGCAGGTGTGCGACGTGTTGAGGCGCTAGTGGGCGTAGATGCATATTCATTCTTGGCCAGAGAGCATGTTCTGCTCAACTCCATAAATGAGATAGTAAAGGGGACCAGAATTGAGGAGCTCCCCGAACGGATTTCACAGATTTTTTCAAAGATGAAGGAAATTGAAAAAGAGTTGGCTCAGATTAAGACCAAGCAGGCGTTGTCAGAGTCTGCGAATCTATTGTCCAACGCTGAGAAGATTGGCAATTTATCGGTCATCACCCATGAATTAAGTCCAAATCTCTCCGGTGATGATTTGAGGGTTATCGCTCTAGATCTGCGAAGTAAATTAAGCAATTCAGTTGTTGCTTTAGCGAGCCAAGGGGCTGAGAAAGTGGTTTTGGTTATAGCTGCGGATGAAACTGCTCGAGCCGCTGGAGTTAAAGCTGGTGCTTTGGTTAAGGATGCCTCAGCAATTTTGGGTGGTGGAGGAGGAGGCAAGGATGACTTTGCTCAAGGTGGCGGCGTAGATAGTAAAAAGATCTCAGTAGCGCTGAGCGCAATAAAAGAAGCAATTAGAAAACTTTAGTGATGCTGCCGTTGGGTCGTCGCCTGGCTATCGATATAGGTGATGTGCGCACCGGGGTGGCTATTTCAGATGTGACAGGAATGCTCGCTTCACCTTACGCAACTGTTTCCGGCGAAGATTACATTTCCAAGTTGGCAGAGATTGTTAAGAGTGAAGAGGTTGTCGTTGTTTATGTAGGTCTACCACTGCATCTGTCAGGTACAGAAGGTGCAGCAGCCGCCAAGGTGAGAGTCGAAGTAGGGAAACTGCGGCAAGAATTAGGAGATTTAGTATGGTTGCGGTTACTAGATGAGAGGCTAACAACTAAGTCGGCGAACTCAAAGTTAACTCCCAATCAAGCCAAACCAAACCGATCAAACATTGACCAATTAGCTGCTGTGGAGATTCTCGATTTTGCTCTCAACTCGGAGCGTCTAAATAATGAATTGGCTGGTTATGAACCAAACAGTTAGATCCTTAATGGATCTCCCTGCTTTATTACGGTTAATCGGTGCCGGTATTTTCATATTGTTGTTTACCTTAACTTTGAGAGCTTTAAACGGCGGCGTAACGCAGGCGCCAGATTATCTACCCGGCGAGGCGGGTACAGAGGTTCTGGTTGAGGTAATTCCAGGCGAGAGTGGCTCTCAAATAGGCAACAAACTGGAGAACCTTGATGTCGTTAAGTCTTCTTTAGCTTTTTTTCGAGTCGCGGTTGCCGATGAAAGGGCGACCCGAATAGCTCCTGGAGAGCATCTTCTTGAAACCAGGATTCCGGCCCAGCAAGCGTTAGATCAACTTCTGGATCCAAAGAGAATTCCAAACCTTATAAAGGTTAGAGATGGCGCTCGGTGGAATGAGATTAGAGAGCTTCTCATCAACTTTGGTTTAGAGATTCCTGACATTGATAAAGCTTACAAAGATCAAAAGTTGCCAGAACCATTTGCTGGATTTGAATTAGAGGGTTTTCTTTACCCAGCGCAGTACTCCTTCAATAAAGGGGTTACTGCCGAAAAGATAGTTGGAGATATGGTTGAGAAGTTTGACTGGATAACCAGGGATTTAACCTGGAAAGCTAATCAGGAGTTTTCCCCATATCAGCTAATGATCATAGCTTCACTCATTGAGAGTGAAGGAACCCCAGATATCTTTGGAAAGGTTGCCCGGGTTATCTATAACCGAATTGAAATAGGGATGCCACTTCAATTTGATTCCACAGTTCATTATGCATTAAACCGACGTGGAGAAATCAGGGTTTCATTGCAGGAAACCAAGGTGCAGAGTAAATACAACACCTTTATCTATCGTGGACTACCGCCAACTCCGATAGGCAGTCCTACCAAGGCGGCAATTACCGCCGCCTTAAATCCACTTCAAGGAAATTGGTTGTACTTCGTGACGGTTAAGCCAGGTGAAACTAGGTTCACTAACTCCTATGATGAATTCTTGCTCTGGAAGGCAGAGTACAAGAGGAATTTTAGAGCAGGGTTATTTGAATGAGACATACGGCCGCGGTACTGGGTTCGCCCATAAGTCACTCACTCTCGCCGACTATCCATAATTATCTTTACCACAAGTACCAAATGGATTATGAGTACATCGCAGTCGAGGTTAAGGAGTTAGAGTTCAAAGAGTGGATTAGGAGCGCTCTAACCGAGAGCGAGCAATGGTTTGGATTCTCACTAACCATGCCGTTAAAGGAATCTCTCTGTGATGAACAACTTTCTAATCTCTTGATTTTGGACAGTGTAGCTAAAAGGATCCAATCAGCCAACACTATCTACAGAAGCGATAAAAAATGGCGGGCGCTAAGCACTGACCTTTTGGCTTTTGAATATCTTTTGGCAAGACACTCCTTCAACTCAGTCTTGATGATTGGAGCTGGGGCTACTGCGCGCACAGCAGTCTGCGCTTTAGAGAGAGTTTCAGTCGGTAGAGATCTTCAGGTTAAAGTTCTAAGAAGAAACAACAAACGTGATGCAAAGTTGCTACAGGCAGCGGGAAGAGTTCAAGTTGAGTTTATGGATTGGGATGCTTTCAGAGATTGGGATAGCTTTGATTTGGTGATCAACACCGTACCAAATACCGGTGTTGTGGAGTTAGCTGAGAAATTTCCAGGATCTTCAGTCTTAATAGATGCTATATATGCGCCTTGGCCGCCAGCATTTACTGCAGCACAGATGAGATTTGGCAAACCGGTTATCTCAGGACTGGAGCTTTTAACGGCACAGGCCTTGTATCAATTTCAGCTCATGACTGGGAAGAGCTTGGATTTCGACGCCACCTTCGCTGAGGTATTTGCTCTTCTAAATCAGCGCTAGTGGCTGTGGAAAACTTTTAAGCGTTAAGAATACTTTTGTTAATTTGAGTGCGTGCTCTCGCTGCATTTCTGCTTTTGGGCGGTTCGAATCGGCGTTCATGATGTTCGTTTTCATAGAGTTCGTCGCAAAGATGTTTATCTAGCGATTGTGACACTAGCCCCTTGGATTACCTTAGACGCTCTTGCAGTTGGAGTATTCAATCTAACTCTCTACCTTCTACTTTTTGTTTTCTCGCGGGGCCAAATCGGATTTGGCGACGTACGACTTTCCTTATTGATTGGATTGTATTTTGGGGTGCAGGAGATCAGATTATCGGAAACTCTGCTTGTCAATTTCATATCCTGGTGTCTTGCTAGCGGCTTTGTACTTTGGGGGCGCCTTGGTAAATTATCGAGCAATTCGCTGCCATTTGCTCCCTTTATGTTCATATCAGTTATGGCAGCCACCTTAATTGACACCGCGGGACGCATCTAATCTGCGATACTTGGACAATGCGTTGGTTGACAGCTGGTGAATCTCACGGACCTGCTCTGGTTGGAGTTCTTGAAGGCATGCCGGCCTCAGTCCAGATTACTTCGCAAGATATTGATGAGGACCTGCGCCGTCGTCGGCTAGGTTTTGGTCGAGGTGCACGACAGAACTTTGAGGCGGACAAGGTCACAATCATTGGTGGAGTACGTCTTGGAATGACTCAAGGCGGGCCGATCGCAATAGAGGTCGGAAACTCTGAGTGGCCAAAGTGGGAAAAAGTTATGTCA
>Ga0129336_10001874_pt1 | contig 12880 bp, 10 predicted proteins | sample CPB6_02_DNA_FD_96878 | JGI IMG/M metagenome (GOLD analysis project Ga0129336, IMG submission 96878) | Freshwater to marine salinity gradient microbial communities from Chesapeake Bay, USA - CPBay_Sum_0.6_0.2_DNA | ecosystem: Environmental > Aquatic > Marine > Coastal | place: USA: Chesapeake...
CTGATAACCCGGACCTACCTCGATCGGGGCACTGACAAAGCCGGCGGGCTGTCCCTCGATGGCGCTTTTCAACGACTCATCCAAACGCTCTAAGCTGAAGTATGCGTCTTGGAAGGGCACGTCGCTGTTGGCCATGACGTAGGCCGAGTCATCCGTGCTGACCGCTAATTCTCCTTGCATCTCGGCCAATTCATTCAAAACCGCTTCGCGGTCTGACTCGGAAGGAGCGATGGGGAAGTTGGCAAAGTAGAGGTCGCGAAGCTCGTTGACCACTTTAAAGCTTTCCTTGTTTTCGGCGTAAACCGCCTTGTAGTCCGCCTCGGTCACCTCCACCAATGAATCCTGGATGCTGTTGACGAGCAGGCCTGACCATTCGATTTCCGCTTGGCGGGTTTGGCGCGCCATGGTGTGCTGATATAGCGAAACGGGGGTGCGCAAACCTTGCTTCACCGCCGTGTAGAATTTATTGGAGAGGGCTTCGTTGCGCACGTCCTCCTCAAAATTGACCCAATTCAACCACTGATCGGTCGCCTCTTGGCTGGCGTCCTTGTTGTCGCGCAGATTGGCCAAGGCCGATTTCAGCAATTCGGGATTGAAACCTCCGGTATTCGGATCACGGAAACCCTCCATAGATTGGATGCTGGGGTTGGCAATAATCGCATCCCACAGCTCCTCGGGGGACACCGTAAAGCCCAATTTCTCTTGCAAGTCGCCGATCAATCGGTTCTGAAGTTGCTGGTTCCAAACCATTTGAGAGAGCTGCATGGTGCCCATGTTGGCCATCTGCGGATTGTTGATGCGCAGGTCCTCCATCTCGCGGTTAAAGTCCATGGAAGAGATCTTCTCTCCATTGATAAATCCAACGGCGTCTTGGTCCCCATTGAACAAAACGGACCCAGAAGTGAAGAATTCACCTAAAATGAAAGCGCCCAAGGCAAAACCAATGGCGACGATAACTAAGCCGGAACGGCGGCGGAGGCGGTCAAACATACCCATAATGCGTAGAAAATAAGGGTGCGAATATACAAATCAGAATGCCCGCACGCAGCAATATTTGTTGGACTTAGTCCTGATCTTTCGAGACAATCACACAGGCAATCCGCTGAGCGTCCATCGTTTCAATGGTGAAGACCCAGTTTTCGAGTTGCAAGGTCTCCCCTTCCACGGGCAAATGACCCAAATGATCCGCAATCAATCCCCCCAAGGTGCTGTATGCGTCCTCTTCGGGCCAATCAAATCCATACGTTTCATTCAGGTAGTCCACTTCCAGGGAGGCGTCCAATCGCCAGGTTCCATTGGGCAGAACTTCTTCGGTACGCGCGTCGATGTCGTGTTCGTCGTCAATTTCGCCAAAGAGCTCTTCGACCACATCCTCCAAGGTCACAATTCCGGTCAAAGAGCCCAAATCATCCACGACAGAGGCCATGGAACGTTTTTCGCGGATGAGCATTTTGAACACTTCTTGAGCACTCATCGTCTCCGGCACGAAGGACAGCGGCGTCAGGATGGAGGCTAGGCGCTTCGGACGCCGAAATAACCCAAAGGCATGCACGTAGGCAAAGGCGTCGTCAATCGTTTCGCGGTAGACCACTAATTTGGAAAATCCTGTTTGGGTAAACTGCTCCCGCAGGTCGTCCATGGATATGTCCGCGGGAACGGCGCAAATCTCCGTCCGGGGCACCATGCAGGATCGGACCTTGGTATCCCCAAAATCCAAGGCATTTCGGAACAATTCAATCTCGGGTTCAACCTCCTCCGCGGAACTTCCTTCCTCTAAATAATGGTCCAAATCCGCCCGGCCAAAGACCACCGGCTCACGCGCCGACTGAACATCGCGGCCCATTCGGCGCAAAAACAAACGGCTAAGGCGGGTAAGGATCTCCACCAAGGGCCAAAGGACCATGTAGACAAGCATCAAGGGCACGGTAAACCAACGCAACGAATCATTCGCCCGGTGGCGGAAAAAAGCTTTGGGTAAGTACTCCGCCGCAAAGAGCACGACGATGGTGGAGCCCAATGTTTCGAGGGTCACCGCCCATCCGGTACTCATGTATGCCAAAAGCCAAGGATCCAGCAGAGAGGCCGTTTTTAGGCCGACCACCACCAAGGCAAGCGTGTTGCCCATCAGCATCGCACCGATGTAATGGCCCGGGTGAGCAATGAGGTAAGTCAACCACCGCCCCATTAAGGTGGAGCGCTTCGTTTCAATTTCGATCTGAAGCCGGTTCGCGCTGAGGTAGGCAATTTCCATCCCCGAAAAGAAGGCGGAAAGCACCAGCGCCACGAGTAGAGCTAGTCCGTCGCTCATGATGGCTTAGACGCCTCGTCGTGGGATTTCCAGCGAGCTTCCATGGTCTTGCGCTGCTTTCGGCGCAGGACGAACATGAAAAAGCCCAAAAAGGCAAAGAGGATAAACATGTAGGCCCTATTGCGGTCCACGGTCCATTGGCTGTAAATGGTTTCCAAGGATAGCAAGCCGATGACGAGCCACACCCATTCAACGGTGCGTAGACTGCGGCGGGCAAAGTTTGGTTTCATTCGAGGTTGTTTTCGTCGCCTTCAAAGTGGCCGGACACTGCAAAGATGGTGTATTGCGACAAATCTTCCCGCGCTACGAAGCCTTTTCCTTGGACTTCTGCACCTTTGTCGAGGATACGGACCTCCGATTCGCTTCGGAATTCCTGCTTCAATCGATCCCATTCCATGGCCGAGGTGTACAAGGCATTGCCGCCGTCTTGCAGCACTTGCACATCGCCCGTCAACACCCATACCTGGTCGGACATCCGACGAACCGCCTTATCTGCTTTGAGGTAGCCCGTTTCCAGCCCTCGGGCATCGAGGATGCTCACACGAAATCCCTGGCGAAACACCTGACGAGGCACCTCTGCATCCTCCGAGTAATCCTCCATCAGACCGGCTACTACACGGATCTTAGCCAGACCACTATCGCTGTAGACAATCTGCACGTGTTCCTGCTCCACCATGGCGCCATGAAAGGACTGGGCGAGTTGGCTGACTGCGACCTCATCGTTTGAACATGCCCAGGCTGCCAACAACAAGGGAGCCCATAAGGCCCCCTTGAATCGATGTCTATTCTTGTGCTTCACCGCGCTTTAGAAACGAACCGTCACCGTTTCGTTGATCCAACAACCGATGCTGTATCGGTCACCTTCCTTGTATCCAAACTGGAAAGAAATACTCTTGTCTGGAATGCCTGCGCGAAGCTTTGCGATGGTTTTATCTGCACGCCCTGCGATAGAGGGGTCTACGGACTTGGCACGATTGGCCTTGTCAATAGCCGCCCAGTAGACCGCGTTCTTCTCAAACACGTTGTTGCCACAGCTTCCGGCCGCAGACGCATAGACGTTGGCCCACATCAGGTAGGCTTCGCCCGAGTTTTCATTCGCACGGATCGCATTCGAACAATCGCCTTTTGCTGCAGCCAAATTGCCCAATTTGAGGTGAATGGCCGCCAAACGCAAGTAGTCACGTGACTTCTTTAAAGGATCCGCTTCCTGGGCAATGGCATCCGTGAAGTACTTCAATGCATCGTCGTATTTCTCGTTTTTGATGCTCAAAACACCCATGGAGCGTGCAGCCTGAGCGGAGGGCTCCAAGTCATAGAGCGACTGGGCCACCTGGTAGTAAATGGGGTTGTCCGTGCAGTCTGACGTGCCGGCGGTATCCGTCCGCTCTTTGGAGAGCATTTTCTCCGCACGACGCAACCATGCGGCGTCGCCCGCATGCTTGTCAAAGTTGTCTTGGTTGTAGATCAAGCCCAAACGGTCACAGGTCAACAGCGGTGCCAGACCACGCTCGATGTTTCCAATGAGTTTGTTGGACTGCTCCAATAGACGCTTATCGATGTCCAAAACGCGCTTTTCACGCGCAGAGATCGTCCCCAACGTGTCCTTTTCAGTCAAAGTAGAAATCTCGCGGTTCCAGTTATCCGTTTGCATTTCGATCGCTTCTCCGACGGCTCCGTAGGCGTTCAACAAGCCTTCCGAGTCCAACGTATCGACTTTATACAAGGCAATCGCAGCGTTGAAGTAATTGTTCAAATACAAGGGCTGAATATCGCCTGGATTGACCGCCAACGCAGCATTGAACATCGTGAACGCCTTGTAGCTATCCTTGGGGTGGTAATCGTAGTAATCATTGGCTTTTTGGCCCAAGATTTTCGCTTCATTCCCCGGATAGTAGCGGTTCCAATCGTCATACATGCCCATCAAGGCATCGATGAGTGCTTGCTTTTTGGCCGGATCCGTCTCGGCTTTGATTTTCGCATCAAAAATTTTGGGAGCGAATTTGTACACCACTTCACTCGCCTGAGGGCATGTCGTATAGACCATCAACCAGGGCTCGTAGGCTTGGAGGTATTCTTTGCTGTTGCACAAAGAGCCAAAGTTGTTGTAGTTCTCAAAGCAACGGATGCTGTCTGCCTCTGTTGGTCCCCATTTCTGGGCTTGTGCGCCAAAAGAAATCAACGCGATACATACTATTAGAAAACGCTTCATAGGTATTAACGGTATTTAAATTTCATGAACCATTGATCATTGAGAGTGACCCCAATCACGGCTTGTGTATAAAATTCTTGGATCAAATTATTCTGCTTCGTTCCATACGCACCTAGCTGGGCGCCAATATGAAGGGTGGCAAATTTAACATCCCCGGGCATAATGGCACGTCCTCCCAACGGAAGTCCGACGCCGACTGACCCCAACCATGCGCGGATGGGCGTGTTTTGGAGGACCAATCCCGTGTTTTCAAACTGAAAACTGGCGCGGTAGGCCACTTCCGCCAGATAGGACTTCAGGCGTTTTCCAGGCATCGCTAACGAGGGGATCATGGAAGCGGACAAGGAGATGCGCTGGGCATTTTCCGCATAGACCGGCGTCCAAGGTTCAGAAGTCAGCCAAGGGAGGGTGCCCGACCAGAAGGGCAACAATTCCGTTTGCTCTGTCACCTGGTACTGTGCACCCACGGACCAGGCTGCAATGGGCAAATCCTTGACGGGCTTCGAGAATTCCAGGCCAACGGCCATTTGGGTTGGTAGGTAAATCACACCCGCCCGATCGACCACGGCATTTCCGGTATCCAAGGGGGTATCTTGCCCAGAGAGGCTTGCAATGTAGGTGTAGCTGACATCGCTGTAGGTGCTGCGAATGGCCGCACCATTGCGAGAGGTGACGCCTAAGACTGCTTGGACTGAACCCATCGGAAGGCGCAACTGAGCGCCGGCATCCCACATCCAATCACTAGCCAGGGTCCGTTGATGGAGGCGAACGGCGTTGAATTGGTTGTCGGTGAAGATGAGGTTGGTCGTTTGGTCCAACGAACCAAAGACATAGTTTGCATTGATCCCGACCGACAAGTATTTCAAGGCTGTGAGCCCAATGCCCACGTGGGCTTTGTTGTAGCCACCCTTCCCTTGATATTGCTGCAGGTAATCACCGAAGTCGGCATCCGTTCCCGAGGTCAACATGTTGTACCCGGTTAGGCTGTAGGGCATGATGCCCGCGGATAAACCCATCCATTTTTTAAGAGGAAAGGCAATGCCCATATTGCGGAAGCCCCCGGTCGTATTCCACAGGCTGGCCGATTCGGTCGCCTGGTGAATGCCCTGGTAGGTCCCGCCCAAGTCGAGCGTAGTGTATCGAATGTGTGCATAGCTTGCCGGCTGGGCTGGATTGACATACAATCCAGACTGCGCGGCTGCTTGGGTGCCTCCCAGAAGCTGGTGAAAGGCAAATGCGTTGGGCTGAACCAATCCATGCCCGTACAGAGAATACGGACTAACACTTCCACTCTGGGCGTGGGCCATGTGAGCTCCTGCGAAGAGAAGAAGGAGGGGGAGGATTTTATAGGTTCTTTTCATAATCGTATTGGGCGAATATCCCGAGCGCTTCCAAATTTGAAGCCGCAAAGATGCCGCTTTCCAATGGTTTAGCAAAAGCCGGGCCATCTCCACCGGTCAAAAAAATGGCCACATCGGGGTATTCTTGCCGCCAGGCCGCGATCCATGATCGAATCTCGGCAAGCATTCCGTGGTAGGCTCCTTGCTGCATGCTGGATTCCGTGTTCGTCGTTCCCGAGGGGGTAAAAGGCGCCTCCACCGGGGCCACACGGGGCAGGGCGGGCGCCCCGTCGGACATAGCCTGCAGTCGCATCGACCACCCAGGTGAGATGGGGCCGCCTCGCAAGGCCTGATCCGCATCGAGGAGGGTTCCCGTGAGGCAGGTCCCGCAGGAAATCACCGCGACTGGGCCCTTAGGATGCAGGCTGCGCGCACCCATAACAGCAAGGCAGCGATCCATCCCTATGGTTGGCGATGCTTCCCGGCGGAAAGGCCAAGGGTGCTCGGACGTGAGAATACAAGGGATGAGCGACTCGGGAAGAGAACGCTGTGCGGTATTTGCAATGCGTAAAACAGTCCCCGGAGAAATCTCTGCACACCACTCCAGCGAGTCCACCGCGAAGTACTCAGTATTCCCGAGTTGAACCCCACTGGCATTAAACTGCGTGCGCTTGCTCCGGGTATTCCCGAGTTCAATGGCCCAAATCATGGCACAAAAGTAGCCCTTCCCGGGTCCTTACGCATCCAAAAAGACCACCTTCTTGGCTGAATCCACTGCGGCGTATACCGCGTCGCGGTAGTGCGCCTCCACGCGATTTCGCTTGATTTTCAGCGTAGGCGTGAGAAAGCCATTTTCCACCGTCCAATCTTCCGCGACCCAAAACAGGCGGTCCATTTTTTCATGTGCAGGGAGGCCTGCATTGACCTCGGACAAGAGAGCTTTTGCCGCCTTGTAGACCTCTTTTCGCGATCCGTTGCGTGCATCTTCGGTCATGACCGCGAGCGCGACGGGCTGGGGCAAATCCAAGCCCACGACGCAAACTTGGGCCATGTCGTCGGACTGAAGGAGCAGGCCTTCGATCGGGGCCGGTGCGACGTATTTTCCTTTGGACGTTTTGAAGATGTCCTTAATTCGACCGGTGATGGTTAAGTAGCCGTCCGCATCAATCTTCCCACAATCCCCAGTGTGCAGGGCCCCTCCGGCGAATAGTTCGGCCGTCTTTTCGGGCTCTTTGTAGTAGCCTTGCGTGCAGGTTGGACCCTGAACGAGCACTTCGTCGCCTTCGCCAATGGTGACGTTCATACCTGGGAAGGCCTGCCCAACGGTCCCAATTTTAACCTTGCCCCGGAAGTTTACCGTCGAGATGCCTAGGTTTTCTGTCATGCCATAGACTTCTTGGATGTGGATGCCTAACGTGGCAAATTCGGTCAGCAAACTCGCGCGTATGGGTGCTGCGCCGGAAAGTACGAGACGCGATCGGGAGAGTCCCAGCTTCTTGCGCAGGACCGGAGCGAGTGCCCGCCGAAGGAATGCCGCCGGAATCTTCTTGTGGAGGGTTTCTCCGAATTTTTCCCAAATCCTAGGAACCGCCATGAATACGGTAGGTTGGGCCTCTTCCAAATTTTTGGCAAACGTATCCAAGGATTGTACAAAGTGGATTCTGCCTGTCAGGTAGACCCCCGCAGCGGAAATAATCATGCGTTCGGCTACGTGGCTTAGAGGCAAGTAGGACAGAAATACTTCTTGATGGAGGAAGTCAAATTGCTCCAATACCATCCGGAAAGCCGCTTGAAAATTCTGAAAGTTGTGCATCACACCTTTGGGCATTCCCGTCGTCCCCGACGTATAAATGATGGTCATCAAGGTTTCCGGATCCATGGGGACCGGCTGGAAATCAGGGCGACCCTTGGCCTTGAGGGCCTCCCACGTCAAGCCTTCGGCATCGGCGGACATAAAGGGTATGTAGATGCGTTGAACTCCCGCGGGACAATGGTCCACATAGATCGAGGCATCATCCAGCTTTCCGATAACGAGTACTTTGGACTCCGAATGCTCCAAGATTTTGCGGGCGGTATCGCCGTCTATGGTCGGGTACATGGGGACCGATACCGCGCCCGCCAAGGCACAACCGTAGTCCGCAATCAACCAATGGGCCGAGTTTTTTCCAATAATGGCCACTTTATCCCCGGGATTCACCCCGAGGGCTTGCAGTCCACTGGCAAATGCTTTGGCTTCTTCGTAGGTTTCCCCGTGGGTGAAGCGAATGTACCCTGCCTGCGCATGGGGTTCCTCTAAGAAGCGGCGATTCGGGAATTGTGCCGCATTCCATGCGAGTTGCTCGGGAAGGGTACGGCGAGCGCGATCAGGCGTGAGGTGGTTGAGCCCTAATTCCGGCTTCATGCCCTCCAACGGACCGAGAACTTCCAATACATGGGCGTCGTCTTCAGCCGGGCTTTTTGCCGCAAAGGGTTGGGTCACACTGACCACCTTGCGACCAAAGTCCATCCCCAAAATGACGATGGGTACATGGGCCTTTTCTGCGATGTTACGGTAGCCTGATTTGAGGCCATCCACTTTGCCGCGGGTGCCTTCTGGTGAAAGGGCCAACTTGAAGGAGGCATCCTTATGGAATCGATCAGCGAGTTGATCCACTAGCCCTTGAGCACTTCGCCGATCAACGGGTATTGCGCCAAGGGCACGGAGGATGGGGCCCAAGGGCCACCAAAAAAGGCTGTGTTTGGCCAAAAAGGAGAGCCCATGCAGTCCCAAGTCCTCGCGGACACAGAGGCCTACAAAGAAATCACGCCAAGAAGTATGTGGTCCCACCAGGAGGATGTACGAAGTGGCTGCTGGGAAAGTATCCCGGTATTCCCAGCCACGTTTAGCCAATCGGCCGCGGAGAAATGACAGTTTCATACGTGGAATGTACTTATAGATTTAGATTTGATTAACATACTCTCCCCTTCCAAGAAAAAAAATTGCGCGGGAAGAGCAATGGTGGAATCCCAAATTCTCTTTAACTTCGCGCCTCCATTTTGAATGGTTCGGTAGCTCAGTTGGTAGAGCAATGGACTGAAAATCCATGTGTCGGCGGTTCGATCCCGCCCCGAACCACGTTCAATTTGAAGCCCTGCTCCACGGAGCGGGGCTTTTTTATTTCTGGATTTCAACCGAATACCCGTGCATGATTTCGTAGTATTTTGTTTCTTGCGGCCCGTGAAATCATACCTCAGCCTCCTTGGCCTCCTACCCCTTTCCCTCTGGGCCCAGTTTTCGTTTGGGGTGGCTTCGGGAGATCCTCAGCCAGAATCCGTCGTCCTCTGGACGGCCCTCGAGGCCGTCACCCAGCCCCAAACCGTCGTGTGGGAGCTTTCCAATGAACCAGATTTTACCCGCATCCTGACCAGTGGAAGTACGACTACCTCCCAGGATCTAGGCGGCACGGTCAAGGTGATTGCCGGCGGGCTCGAGGCCGGGCAAACCTATTACTACCGCTTCTGGTGGGACCAGCATGTTTCTCCTGTAGGGCGAACTCGGACGGCCCCTCACCCCCACTCAACCCAAGCGGTTCGCCTTGGCGTCGTCTCATGTGCGCACTTTGAGGCGGGCTACTTCTATGCCTATGGCGCGCTCGCCAGCGAAGAAAACCTCGATGCCGTCGTGCATTTAGGGGACTACATCTATGAGTACGGCCGGTGGGAGGCCCCATGGAAGGTGGTGGACCGCCTCCACGAGCCTGCCCATGAAATTGTGACGCTCACCGATTACCGCACACGCTATGCCCAATACCGACGTGATCCGAATCTACAGGCCCTGCATGCTGCCCATCCGATGATTGCCATTTGGGACGACCATGAGATAGCCAACAACAGTTATGAAACAGGGGCCCAAAATCATCAACCCGACGAGGGCTCGTATGCCGAGCGGCGTGCTGCAGCCATGCAAGCGTACCGCGAATGGATGCCCATTCGGCCTGCCTCCGAAAAGGGGTACCGCGCCGTAAAATTTGGGGCCATGGTGGATTTACTGATGATTGAAACGCGTCTGGATGGCCGGACCGAGGCCGTCTCCAAAGAAGCTGAGCGCCATCGACCTGCGGACAGGCACCACATGATGGGGGTGGAGCAAGCGGATTGGCTTAGGGAGCAGTTGACACATAGTTCGGCAACCTACCGGGTCCTCGGGAACCAAGTCATTTTTACCGAATTGAACTTAGGAATCCTCCCCTCAGACCGGCTAGATCGCTACAACCTGGACGCATGGGATGGCTACGCTTCCGAGCGGGATGCCCTGACTGCGGAGTTTGCCCAGGTGGCCCCCGTGGTTATTCTCACGGGCGATTCCCATTGCTCGTGGGCCTTCGAAGGCACGGGGTATGTCGAATTGTGTGCGCCCAGCGTGACGTCAACCAATTTCAACGAGTTCGCCCTCGAGCCAGTCGCCCGATTGGCCGGGGCCCTACTGTGGGCCAGCAATCGTCCCTTGGAATACGTGGATACCCGAAATCATGGGTACATGCTGGTGGACTTTGAGGCGAGGGAAGCGCGAAGCACTTGGGTCTACGTCCGCGATATCAAGTCTCCCGGGCGGTGGAGGGTGCACCACCGACGGCATCGCCGCATCCTCCCATGGAAATCCAATATGCTTAGACGCTAGGGCGTCTTAACTTTGCGGCATGAAACGGCACTTCCTTTGTACACGCTGCGGACATTGGCATGAACTTCCAGATGGAATATGCCCTTCCTGCGGAACCGAAGGTGTTGACCTTTCCTCCTCGGCCACCCAACACCGGGCGGACCATCGAACCCCCAATCCATTTGAAATGCCCTTACCCACGTGGGTCAATGACCCGTCTATCTCTGCACCTGTGCGTTTTTTGAAGAATTCCATCGTTGCCCTGCAATGGGTCGGTATGGCCATCGCTGGAACGATTGCCTGGATGGCCTATTGGGTGGCTGTTTGAACCGGAACACCCTTCTTTTCGGGGCCCTTGGGCTCTTCCTTGCCCACCAAATGGCAATCGCATGGGGCCGGTCCGCGGTTTGGGCTGACTCCTTTTTAGATCCGTTTTTGTTTTTACCAGTGGCCCTTGGGGCGGCTGGCTGGCTCTTGCGCCGATGGAATGCCCAATTTCGTTGGCGCATCCCATTCATCCTGGGCGCCTGGGCGGCCACGTCCTTCGTTTTTGAGTATTGGATCCCTTCCTTCGACTCCCGATTTACGGCCGATGCATGGGACGTGATGAGTTTTGCACTTGGAGCCAGTGCCGTGGCTTGGACGGAATCCCGCGGTAAGTAACGTTCACAAGACACTTATTTGGTCTGGGGGGATTGAAACGCAGCGCAAATTTTCGCAACCATCTTACCTCAAAAAAAGAGGGCATCAGAAAAAACCCAGACTCGTTTGCGTGGTCAGGATTGTATTTTATAGTACTCTTTACCATATCTTCACAATCGTAGTTTTAACACTTAATGATGGCGCGATTGGAAAGTTTTAGTACTTTAGACCATTACAAACGCCCTGTAGACTTCGTTACGATACCCAATCATGCAGACTCTGAACTCCCGAAAAAACGCCTATACCTCTGACCATCCCGATTTGACGCCCTTCTTTTCATTTGGGATATCGGTTGACTGTGTGGTGTTTGGCTATGACGGGGTGGATGTGAAAGTGCTGGTCATTGAGCGCGGCACCGAGCCATATTTAGGTTACCAGGCCATTCCAGGTGATTTGGTTCATCCGCAGGAAGATGCGGTGACCGCCACACAGCGCGTTCTTCGTGACTTGACCGGGCTCGAAAATATCTACTTAGAGCAGTTGTACACCTTTGCAGGGGTGGACCGACACCCACTCGGGCGTGTGGCGACCATTGCTTACTTCTCTTTGTTGAAGATTGGTGATTACAATCCCCGGCCCTCGTCTTGGGCAACCGATGCCCAGTGGATGCCTATTCAGGCCCTGGGAGAAATGGCCTTTGACCACAAAGAAATATTTGATGCAGCCCTCCAGCGACTTCAGGCGAGGGTGCGCAATCAGCCGATTGGATTTGAATTGCTCCCGGAGGAATTTACCCTGGCCGATCTGCAGCATCTCTATGAAACCCTGCTAAACACGCAGTTCGACAAGGCCAATTTCCGAAAGAAGATCCTCACCATGGATCTCCTCATACCTTTGGATAAGATGCAAAAAGCCGTTCGGCATCGCCCCGCGCGGTTGTACCAATTTGACGCTTTGCGCTACGAGGCCCTCTCGAAACGGGGCTTCCATTTTGAGCTGTAGTATTCCCTTTTTGTACCGAAACTAGTTACCCAAAACCCCTAACCCCTACTCCATGACCGGCACGTTTGAATTCCTCGATTACGCCATCTTCATGGGCTATGCCCTCCTGATCCTCGGCGTTGGCCTGTGGGTGTCTCGCGATAAAAAAGGCCACGAGAAAAATGCCGAAGACTATTTCTTGGCGAGCAAGTCCCTTCCGTGGTGGGCCGTGGGTACATCCTTAATTGCGGCCAATATCTCGGCCGAGCAATTCATCGGCATGTCGGGCTCGGGATTCAAAATTGGTTTGGCCATCGCCTCGTACGAATGGATGGCTGCCTTGACCCTCATCATTGTCGGCAAGTATTTCCTCCCCATTTTCATTGAAAAAGGACTCTACACCATTCCCGAATTTGTGGAAAAGCGCTTTTCCACCAACCTTAAAACGATTCTTGCCGTCTTCTGGATCGCGTTGTATGTATTTGTCAACTTGGCGTCCGTCTTGTACTTGGGGTCCTTGGCCCTCGAGACCATCATGGGCATTCCGATGATGTTTGGCGTACTTGGCTTGGCGGCCTTTGCGGCGGCCTATTCGTTGTACGGGGGACTTTCCGCTGTTTCGTGGACCGATGTCATTCAAGTCATCTTCCTGACCATTGGCGGATTGGTGACCACCTATTTGGCCCTGGATGCGGTTTCGGGCGGGGAAGGATTCATGGGCGGCATGGCCACCATCATGGATGCCGCGCCCGAACGATTTGCCA
>Ga0129336_10001875_pt1 | contig 12879 bp, 6 predicted proteins | sample CPB6_02_DNA_FD_96878 | JGI IMG/M metagenome (GOLD analysis project Ga0129336, IMG submission 96878) | Freshwater to marine salinity gradient microbial communities from Chesapeake Bay, USA - CPBay_Sum_0.6_0.2_DNA | ecosystem: Environmental > Aquatic > Marine > Coastal | place: USA: Chesapeake Bay...
ACTAACGCTCGCCCCACCTGCTCCTACTGTAATGCTGTAAGTCCCTATACTTATATTAGCATTTTGAATATATACAACAGCACCACCTCCTCCTCCACCACCTAATGTTCCCCCTCCACTACCACCGCCACCAACGACTAAAATATCACAAACGGTATCTTCTGAAAATGTAATAGTATTTGTAGCAGTTGTATTTGTAAATGAAAAATAGTAATCATCGTTAGAAATATATGTAGGAGTTTGATTTATATTATTTACTTTTATAATTACTTCTGTAACACCAGAAACGGTGTAGTTACTAATGTAATCAGATATATTAAGATTATTTGCTGAAAGTGTTCCAACAACATTTAAAGGACCGTCGTATACATTATTAGTAATACATCTATTACTAGTTACACCGGAATATGTGATTATATTGCTGGTAACTGAAATGTTTGTATATAAATTAGATCCTGCAACAAGTTGTTCTATGTTAAATGTAGTCAAAGAGAAAGGATAAAGTCTTACATCACCTAGATAATATGATGATGTATCATATATTGAGCGCCCTATAATAAATGTAAGATTATCACGATATGCATTATAAAATAAATTATTATATGAATTTGTAAATGTATTATTTGCAACAAGTGCTTGATTTACAAATATATTGAGTGTAAATGAATTTACTGTTCTAGTGAATACAAAATCAAGAATATACCAAATACCACTATTTAAAATAGTAGATACTACTGAATTTCCTATCTTGAAATATAGATATCCATTATCTACATATATACGTAACAAATAACCAAAGTTATTAAATATTGCCATAACTTCTGATGTTAACATCATATTTGCAGACTTAAATGTAAAATGAATGCTAAGATTATTGTTATGTATATAGTTTAGAAATTGTTGTAACATATAATTATCAGAATTTATTAAATATTGTTTGTTATTATTCCAGAAATAAGAATTCTTATAAATATATGAATTTATAACATTTATTGCTGAAGAACCATAAAATTCGAGTTCATCAAAATTAATATTACCACCTGGTGGATTTAGACCTATTTTTTTTACTACAAATGCAAATGTAGTATATTTGCAGTTTATATTATTTGCATTAGGTGATTGATGTATGTAAGATGTATATGATGCATTTGTTACATCTATTAAAGATGTCCAATTAGTACCATCATTTGTACCGTATACTCTGTAATCATATGGTCGTCTAACAGTTTCACCTGCACGTTGATATACTTTAATATATGATAAGTATATACCTCCTGGTATAGTTAATTTAACCCATTCACCATAATAATCAGATGATATATATTTAGGTGGATTTGCTATATAATTACCATTTGTATCATACAAATTAAAATCACAATGACCTCCCGCCCCAGAAGAATTCACACCATCAAACCAATGTGAAGGTCTCCAATATGTATAATCACTACTCCATGATATCAAATAGGTACCATTGCCATAACTTTGACCAGATACAATTTTAGAAGTAGTATTATCATCGCCATTTGTACCTGCTAATGCTATAGGTGGATATTTATTAATAATATTACTAGTATAATTTGTATTTTCAAAATTTTGAATTATCTCATTTTTGCTGTATCCAAATAGCTTCCATTCGCTAATAGCAACAACCTTTCCATATTCAACATCATTACCAATAACAACATTAATACAAATACGGTAATAGGAATATTTAACAGTATTATTATTTAGATTAAATTCTTTAGCAACACCACTATATCCCCATCCAGAAATATTTGTATATGTATTTATCAAATTCCACTTAGTGCCATCGTTTGAACCTAATATAATAAAATTTTTGGGACTTCTGCTTTCAATTCCTGCTATTGTATTATGTCTTTGAGATACTAGAGAAAACGATGATAATACGATAGAATTTGGTAACTGTATTTGTAACCATTCTCCTGAATATGTGAAAGAACCATTATAAACTGTTGAAACACTTCCGGTATATAAACCCGTAGTTCCATCATATGATGGAGAAGAAGATTCCCAATATTCTTCAGTAGCAGGAGATTGTTTATTAAATGCAAATTTTGCAGAATGAGTATCATCATATGATGAAGATGAACTTACTACATATGTTCCATTACCATATCCATATGACGACAATGTTATTGAACTATTTGTTTTTGTACCTGTAGCACTATCAATACTTAGGGGCGGATATTCTACAGAAAACTGGTTTTTAAGGTTATATATAGCTTTTATTTCATCTTCATTTAATGCCTTATTATATATTCTGTAATCATCGTAAAATGCAGGTGGTGACATAGTTGCACCAGGCTGATTAGCCATAATTCTTAATTCTGATTGATTTCCAAAATTAATGGAAGATGATGAAACTGTTGTTGTTGATAGCTTTTCGACACCATTAACAAAAAATTTCAAGAATCCATTTGCTCCTGTTTTACCACTAAATGCAAAATGATATATTTTATCATAAGTTGTACCATCTCTTGTTATTCCCAATGTAGAATATACAATATTAGAAAAATCATATACTGTATTCATGAATTGTAAAAATATATGATTTTCTACATTTCCAACATAAGATGTATGAAGTATTTTGATATATTCGCTACCATATTGAGACCAAAAAGGTACAGTATATCCATTATTACCATATGATACATTTAAATCTGTTATTTTAAGCCAATAGCAAATAGTCATTTCATTTGAAAATTGAGTTGTAAGTGTGGAAGGATTAAAATTAACTACAGTTGGCGATGAACTCTCTGCTTGAACTTCTAAACAATTTGTCCCATTTTTTGCATTTAATGTATTCAATACTCTACTAGTTGTTTTACTATACACTAAATCATATACGGAACCATATGTACTAGAATTTGTATATATATCATTATTAAAATTATACCAAACTATGAGGTTATTATAGGTGGTATTATAGATAGAATTAATTTCAAGTGCAGATAATTCTCTATTATACATTCTGACATCATCAATTCTCGACCCATTTGATAAAGTCCAAGCAGAAGTATTAAAATCGTATCCTAAATATAAAGAATTATTACCTGCAGTATAAGCGATTGTACTATATGTACTGTGATATGTACCATTTACATAAAGTAATGATGTAGAACCTTTGTATATCCAAGTTATATGCACCCATTTATCTACAATATTTACACTAGTAGAATATTTATTAGTAGTGCTACCACTACTTGTCCATAATTCAAAATTATTATTGGTATATATTATAGCCCACCCTGAAGTATTATTTACTCTTGCAGATGCTATTCCTTGCCATTGAAGACCACCTGATGCTTTATAAACCCAACAAGAAAATGTAAATAAACTTGGGTTGAAATAATTAGTAGATGGAGATGTTTTAACTAAATAGCTAGTTCCAGTAAACTCAATAGAACCGTTACCAGACATATATGCATTACTGTTAAATGTACAACTATTATTAGTCAAAGTATTATTGTTACCAGAACTATCAAATAACATATCAGTATAATTATTATCAAATTTATACCATACCATTAAATCTTTATTGGTAACATTAAAAATATTACTTATTTCATCTTGTGATAATATCTTATTATAAATTCTTACATCGTCTAATTTGTTACCATTTGCCATATAATAATTTGGTGTACCTAATTGCGTTCCAATAGATAATGATTGTGAAATTGGGGTATAAGTACAATTAATAGTAGATTTTAAAACACCATTTACATAAGCATAATGCGTAGAAGTTGCACTATTTAGAGTTAAAGCAAAATGAAACCAAGAATTGTATGATGGGTTACTTGTTGTATTAAATTGAAATATAGTATTTTGAGTGTTTGAAATGAAATATTTTAGTTCATTTGTGTTTGATACTTGAATAAACCATCCAGTTGAACCAGATTGTGTAGTAATAATTTGCGACCATCCATTTCCGGTTATATATGCCCAAAAACAGATAGTTACTTGTGATGGGCAATATACAAGGGAAGACTGTGTCAAATAACTTGTACCATTAAATACAACTGAACCGTTACCTGTTCTATAAGAAGTATTATTAAAAACACAATTTGTATTTACTAAATTATTACCATTACCGGAACTATCTAGAAGCATATCAATAGAATTATCATCAAATTTATACCAACATAATAGATTTGCGGGGTCAGTATAATTAGTTTCAATGACTTTATCATAACCATATAAATAACTTATTTCTGCATCACTAAGTACTCTATTATATATTCTAAAATCATCAATATTAAAACTTTGAGACCCGCTAAAGTTCAAAGTATTCAAAGAACTATTTTTATAATAATTACCAGTATATTTGCTAATCTTTACACCATTTAGATATATGCTTATAATTTGATTAGATGCAGATAAAAATTCTACAGAAAAACATATGTGTTTCCATTTATCATCTGCTACATTATCAATCATAAAATTAGTACCATTACCAAGAGAATTAAGTGTTTGTATAAATAATTTTGATGTCTGATAAATAAACATAGAAATACCACCATATGGAGCAACATTATTATAGCTTGCATTTATAATGCTGATAAATGATGTAGGGGAACTAGCGGCTGCAATTTTTAACCAAAATGCATATGTAAAGGAATTATTTGGAGAATAGAAACCTGGTATACTTGTTGCAATAACAGAATTATTATTTGCTATATTTATACTTCCAGAGCCTCTTTTATATATTGCATTATCAAATGTTGCACCAGAATTTACTAATGTTATATTAAATGGCGAACTATCTAATAACATAGTAGATGTATCATTATCAAATTTATACCAAACATTCAAATCTTTAGTATCATTTTCGAAAGACGAATTGATATTTAGAGTAAGGTTTATATTATTGTTTATAAAATCGCTGACATCATTAACAATCAAAGAATTAGCAGGATTTTCATTAAATTGATACCATACACTAGGTAATACATATATATTTGAATTAATTGTTGCAAATGATACATTGGGTTTTAATGTATTAATATTATCAAGATTTCGTAACACATTAAGACTATACATAAAATTATTGTTATTGAAATATAAATTATTTACCTCGTCAATATCAGTAGTTGTTAGATTATTAATGATTTGATTTGTTAAATTGGATGTAAAATCAATACTTGTTAAAACTAAATTTGAGCTATTATCGACAAAATCTTTAATATCTTTTAGACGAACATTTAATATATTATTGATAGTATCACTTAAGATATTAGAGGTATCTTTAAATTTTTCTGTCAATAAATTCGATGTATTTAGAAGTTCCGCTGAGGTATTTGCAACACTTACATTGATAAAATTATCTAAATAACTTCTTAATAGATTAGAAGTTTCAATAATGCTATTTTCTGAATCTACGGCCATATCAAGAAGTTTATAGTTTGTTTCAACAATAGCAACTTCTAATACATCATTCATTAATTCTTTGAATACATTTGAAGTTTCTAATATTATATTGTAAACTTGATTTGATGTATCTATTAATAAATTGCTTGTAGATGCTATTTTAACAGTGATAATATCATTAAGTTTCTCACTTAATACATTAGATGTATCCAGAGTTTTGCTTAAAATATCATTATAAGAGTTATTCATGTAATTTGAAGAATCAATATTTGAAGAAAGTAAAATGATACCAGTTCTTTCTGAAGTATACCATAAATTACATCCTTCTACTAACATACTAGTATCGCGATCTGAAAGATTAACATTATACATTTCTGATGCATCTCCAATAAATTGTGTACTTCTAAAAGAGCCTATTATATCTAATTTTTCTTGGGGCGTATCTGTATTTATACCCACATTTCCACCATTTATAATTTTCAATGCAACGGTAGTTTCATCTGTTACCTCGAGAATATCAAAAATACCATTTTGACGTAATTTTAGCGCAGGTTCACCATTATCATCATTTCCTGTTGTTTCTATAACCAAATTACTTGTAATATATAACATAGTGTCAAATGATGTAACATTTCCTACAACTTGAAGATCGCTAACATATAAATTGGATGATACGGCTATGTTATCATCATATACATCATTAATAATAAATTTGTTACTTGTTCCATCGTGAATATAATCAAGTGATTTAGTTGCTAATCTATCATCAAAATGTTGATCTTTGTAATATACATTAGCATTTTCGAGAATATCATCTGTTGTTAAATTTGTTATAGTTCTGCTTATCAAATTACTGCTATTATCAAATGTTGAATAAATAAAATTAGATATATTATCAAACTGGTTGATAACAAAATTTGATGTATCAAGAATTAAATTTGAAGAATTAATATTAGATGATTGTATTATATTACCTGCACGTTCCCAAGTAAAGTAAAGATTACTAGATGATTCAGGAAGATAGGATGTATCAATAGATGATAAATTAACATTATTTATCTTACTAGCATCGCCTTTAAAAACAGTAGATTGTAGAGTATCATCCAAATCAACATTATATACTGGTGTCTTATTTATACCCAAAGAACCTGTAGTATTTGAAGTATATAACGATATTCCTTTATTATTATTATTTAGAACAGATAATATCTCAGAGTTTGAAGTATTAAGTTGTTTAATAGATAGAGCCACATCTTGTTCTGAATGTGTATCTATTACCATATTTTCAGTTTGATATGTATATGTGTTTAAAGATGCGATACTTCCCGTCACAGCCATATTAGATGTATATATATCACCAGTAATATTCAAATCTCTCGAATATATATCATTTGTAATAAATCTATTACTTGCGCCGTCATAAAAATCGTCTAATGTTTTTATAGAAAATCTTTCATCAAATCTTTGGTCTGTATAATATAAATTATTTGTTTCTAATAATGTATCTGTTGATAATGCGGAAACAACATCATTAATAGCAAAATATACATCATCTAATCTTTGACTTATTAAGTTAGAAGTGTCATTTAGTCTTGCCGAAATTACATTTGTATCTTGTTCAAATCTTTCCGATATAATATTTGAATATATATTATGTCTATCGGATATCAAATTTGATGTTTCATCTAATCTTAATGAAATAACATTTGAAGTTTCTGTAATTACAGGAGAAATGAGATTAGAACATACATCAATAAAATTAGATGGTCCTATATTTGAACTTGTTACAATTTCAGAAACTCTATGATGCGTAAAATATAAATTAGAACCTTCAATTAATAAAGATGTAGTTCTATCATTCAAACCTACATTTTGCATTTGCGAGGCATCTCCTTGTAAATTGACCGAGTTCATTACACCATTAACATCTAGTTCATATTCGGGTGATGCTGTAAATATACCAGTATAAGAATTACTAGATATAGTTGTTGATATGTTGCTGACACTTATTACATTTAATACATCATAAAAATTATTATTTTGACTTATATTAAGAGCAATTTCATTAGAATTAGTTGATATTTCCATTTTTTTCATTTGGTATACGTCGGTATTAATGATTGTTGTGCTACCAAAAATATGCAAATTGCTATTTATTACTAATTGTTGTATTATATTAAGATCACCATCATATTGATCATTTAATATAAAGCGGTTACTCGTTCCATCTGCAATAAAATCTATATTATTTCTCTGTAAAAACCAATTTTCCCATCTTTCAGCAGTATAATATAAATTACTTCCTTCTGCAAAAATAGATGTATTAGCTAAGCCTAATGGTAAACTTTTAATTAAATTACAATTCTCATCATAATAATTTAATTTCATACCATCATCATCTGATACTAAAACTGTATAATTTGATGTAAATATTACATTGCTATTAGTCTTATCGGCAAGTAATGTAATATTTTTGGGCACTAGTGCAACTGCATTATTACTATTAGTAGGATCATCTGTATTTGTACTTGAAACAATCATAGAACCTGTAGAAGGATCTGATGATAATGAAATACCCCCTAAATTAATTGTATTTCCAGATAAATAAAGATCTTTCCATAAAAAATTTGAAGATCCTAAACTAAAAACTTCATTTGAAGATGGTATTATATCGCCTGTAACATATAATCTATTGTTCAAAGTTATATTTTTGTCTGTAAATGTAGCCGTTCTTATAACATTTTCATCTTCATACATGTCAAAAAAAATTGATTTTTCTATCTGAGATGTATCATAAGTATATTTTAGATAATTGCTACTATTATAATTGATATCATTACAATTGTTTGGTGTAAGAACAATATTTGCATCATCCAGTGTTGAAACAAATGCTGCAACAGATGCTATATTAGATGATTGTACTTTAAATTTTGTTTTTTCATTCACTATAGACATATTGTCCTAATAAAATATAGTATAATAAATTATATAAAAATAACTCTTCTTAACCTTAAGTTATATTATTCATTGATTTAAGAATTATTGATGAATTTCCATAAACTTAATGCTAATAAAGCACCAAAACTTTGTGCTAATACATAAGCGAGGAATTTGGTAAAATCTATATCACCTTTCATTAACATTAAGAAACTTACGGTAGAATTAAAGTGACCTCCTGAGATTTTGCCAAACATATAAATGGCGGCTAGTAAACCTATAGCTATTGGAATAGGATCAGATGCATTTAAAATGCATGTAAAAAATACAAATGTACCTATACATTCTGCAATTAATAAATTCAACATATTGTCTTTATATATTTGAAATATTTTAAATTTACAAAGATGATAAAATGAGTACATAATTTATTTTTTCTATGAATTCTAGAAAGTTTTTATAATTTTAGAGTTTAACAGAATTATGTACTCAAAATATATTATAGATTATTCAGAAGTATAATTAAATATATTACATTTCAGATTGTCTTTTGCTATCTGTCGTTCCCTTAGAAGGTCTTTTTCATCATCAAAAATATGATAAATAAGATTATCAGAATGCCCTCTTATTTTATCAATTTTATTTTGAAAACTAGTATTTATTGCATTATCGGTTTCATTTAATTTATTAACAAAATTTTTTGTTGTATCAATTACAAGTTTATCGTAAATATTTCTATCAAGCATAGTACTCCATTTATTTTGTCCTTTGTGAACTTGAGAATAAGGAGACCTTAAATTAGTTTTCTTAATGCATTTATTTTCAGGAATATGAAAAAGTTTGTCATAATAAATATTCAAAATATCTAAATGATTATATTTATCACGAAGATCAAAATATTTATCAATAAGTTCCTTAATTTCATCTATGGATATATGTGAAGATATAAATTGTGTATGTTTTTTCTTATCAAATTCAAATTGAATGACATTTATATAATTATTATTTGTAATATTATTTGTGGTATTGAAAGAATTTATATTTTGGGTAGTATAATGATTATTATTTACTGTAGATGCGTTATTGATATTATTTGGATTACATTTACAAGTGAGCATATGTCTATATTTATTTTGTCTTAATTGAAAAACTTTACACCTTTTTACATTTCAAACGCCGATTTTATATAAACAATAATACTTTATATAAAATTAAAATATTATGGAATATTTAGGAATATTAACTAAAAATAGTTAATTTTGATTAATATAATAAAAAAATGATTTAAAAATAAAATATTATTATATGTTATAATAACTAAAAATGGTTAAATATTGTTGCGAAAAGTGTGGAAAAGATTTTTTCCAAAAGGGACATTATACCAAACACATAAATAAAAAAAACCCTTGTGTAATTGAAAGTAAGGTTAAAGAAATTATTGAAAAAGTGGTTTCCGAAAAGATTAATGAAATAAAATGTAATGAAAATATAAACATTGTGCCTGAAATAAAAGAAGATGAAAAAATTAAATTTATAGATTTATTTTGCGGAATAGGAAGTTTTCATTATTCATTCAAAAAATTAAATTGGGAATGTGTAATGTCGTGTGATATTGATAAGGCAGTAAAAGAAACATATAAAGAAAATTATGGTTTATTGCCTATTGGCGATATTACTGAAATAGAACCAAAAAATATCCCTAATTATGATATATTATGTGCTGGATTTCCTTGCCAACCATTTAGTCAATGCGGACAACATAAAGGGTTTGATGATAAAAGAGGAACATTATTCTTTAACATAATGAAATTTGTAGAATATCATAAACCAAAAATTATTATTCTTGAAAATGTGCAGGGATTATTAAATCACGATGGAGGTAAAACTTTTGATAGAATAAAAAATGATATTGAAACAGCAAACTATACGATTACATATAAAGTTATAAAGTGTAGTGATTATGGATTACCTCAAATGAGAAAACGCTTAATTATTATAGGAATTAGAAATAATACTGAAATTGTTAAACATATTGATAAAATACTTGATTTTGATGAATATAAAAAAGAAACAACATTAACTGAACTTCTGGGTAAAAATTTTGAAAAAAAAACAGCTTATACTATTAGATGTGGAGGTAAAAATTCTCCTATTGATGATAAACATAATTGGGATGGATATATTGTTGATGGAAAAGAATACAGATTAACAAAAGAGGATTGCTTAAAAATACAAGGGTTTAATTCAGATTTTAAATTATGCGGAAATAATAAAGACCAATGGAAACAATTAGGAAATACAATTCCAACTATATTTACTGAAATAATTGGATTAAATATAAATAAATATCTATAATTGCTGTAATTCATCAATCAAATTTTCAAAATTTAATTTAAACAATCTATCGTCTTTCTTTTTGGGAAGACAAGTAATTATTTTTCTTTTTGTATCTTCTCTAAATCTTTGGGTTGGTGGGTAATCGTCTGATATGGTTAATAATATATATAGAGTTGGTGCAAATGTATAACTCCAATCATCTTGCGTCCATCTTTCACGACAAGTAGTTTTACAACTAACAACTTTATAATCTGTTATTGATTTGCCTACTTCAATATTTTCTCCAACTACAAAATCTATGATATGATAACATTTTCCTTTTTTTTCATTAAATCCAACAATTATTCCTGATTTATTAATAGTAACTTGTTTTTTATAAGATATATTATTTTTATCTAATACTCCAACTAAAATGTCATTTTCAAGAAAATCTCCGTTTCCTTGAATTTTACTTTGATGTATTGATATTGATTTATTGTATAATTGTAATAATTCGTCATCACTTAATAATGGTGCTATTTGTTTTAGTTCTTGAATTATTTTTAAATTTTTAGAAATTTTATTCTCTTCTATTCTTGATAATACATATTGATTATCAAATGTAATTGTAGGTTTAGTTTCCATTTAGTATAATATTATAATACTTATTTGTTTAAGTATTATAATTCAATTTTTTTTATAAATCAATTTTATAAAAAAATAACCAAATATATTATGACTATTCATAAGAGCGAAGATTATAAATTAATAGCGGTTCAATATTATTTAGTGGAAGATAAAACACAAGAAGAAGTTTGTAAAATATTCAAATGCACTCCAATAAGTTTAATGTATTGGGTTGAAAGATATAAAAATGAAGGGAATGTTAATATTCATTATATAAAACCAGTTGCTTACAAAGTTAAAAAATAATATGTTAAGCTTTTAGTTGATGAAATAAATAAAAATAAAACCATTACTTTACGCGAGTTAAACCAAAAACTTAAAGACAAATATAATGATGCTAATTTATCTATAACGCAGATTTTTAGAGTAATTAATGATAATAATATAACTTTGAAACTCGCAAGAATAAGACACGAACCAGTAAAATGATTTGGTAAGATATAAATATTAATTCAAAAATAAAAGAGTTTTATGATGAAATGAAAAAATACAAAATAGAGGATATTATTTGTATTGATGAAACAAGCATAAAATCATTACAAAAACAAAATCGTTGTTATAGTAATAAAGGTAAGCGTTGTGTAATAAAAACACAATCACAAGAAGTATTCAAAAAATATACTGGTGTATTTGCGATTTCTGTAAATGGTGTTGTAAATTGGGATTTATATGAAAAAGGTGGTATAAATACAGATAGATTAATTGATTTTTTAGAGCATAATATAACAAGTAAATTACGAAATAAATTAATTATTTTGGATAATGCTTCCTCACATAGAAACGAAAGAATAAAGGCATTAGTAAATAAACATAATAATTTACTTTATGCTGTTCCGTATCAACATTTTACTAATTCTATTGAAAATTATTTTAGTATGTTAAAATCACGATTACAAAAATTAGATGGGTTAAAGTATGAAAACCTAAAAGAAAAATATCCAAAAAGTAATAAGTGAAATACCTAAAGAAAAATATAAAAATATATTTAAGGGTGCTTGAAAAACCAGAAAAATATGTTCCCAAGAATAAAACAAGAAAAATAAAAAAGAATTATAAATTATTTTTATATAGTTTAGGACTAACTAAAAATCTGCGTTTGAAATGTAAAAAGGTGTAAAACAGTATTGACATTCTAAACTTTGAACACCTTCACACATTTGAGAATGAGATATGTATCCTTTTTTAGACTTAAAGAGCTTATCACATTTATCACACTTCCATTCCATTTTTGTTATATTAACACATTTAATATTTATGTGTAATACATAATAAAACTATTTATTTTTGTAAAATAATTTTATAGGTAAACTTTTGGATAAAACTTCTTATAACAATTTTTGAGTCTCTCTCTCCCTGGAAAAAATGTAACCCTATTTTTACTACAACTTTTATCAAAGTACTATTATTGAAATGGTGTATAAAATATAGTGGAAAAAATGTAACCCTAAAATGGAAAAAATGTAACCCTATTTTGTGGTAAGGGGTTTTTAAAGCTCTCTTATTGAAAATGATAAGAAAATGAAAAATGGAAAAAATGTAACCCTAAAATGG
>Ga0129336_10001878_pt1 | contig 12861 bp, 9 predicted proteins | sample CPB6_02_DNA_FD_96878 | JGI IMG/M metagenome (GOLD analysis project Ga0129336, IMG submission 96878) | Freshwater to marine salinity gradient microbial communities from Chesapeake Bay, USA - CPBay_Sum_0.6_0.2_DNA | ecosystem: Environmental > Aquatic > Marine > Coastal | place: USA: Chesapeake Bay...
GAACTCAAGAAAAAGCTTGAGTTGAAGAAGAAGCTTGAACTCAAGAAAAAGCTTGAGTTGAAAAAGAAGCTTGAACTCAAGAAAAAGCTTGAGTTGAAAAAGAAGCTTGAACTCAAGAAAAAGCTTGAGTTGAAAAAGAAGCTCGAAGCAAAGAAAAAGCTCGCGCAGATTAAGGCAGCAAAGAAGCAAAAAGAACTCGAAAAGCGAAAAGCATTGGCAGAACGCAAGCGTCTGCAAAAAGAAAAACAAAAAGAAGCGCAGCGCATAGCAAAAGAGCGCGCAAAACTTAAGGCGCAACTACAAGCCGAGCGATTGGCATTGAAAGTTGCCAAAGAGAAACAACGCCAAGAAGAAAAGCAGGCACGCGAAGCAGCAAAAGCTGCCAAGGCCGCCGCACGCGAGGCCGCTCGTTTGGCCGAGATTGAAGCAAACCGCAAACCGGTTGCTCCGCCGAAGCCTCCGATTATTAAAGGTGTGATGCAAGATGGCATTACGCCAACCAAAGAATTCAACATCGAATTTTTGATGTCACAACGCGAATTGCTGATTGCTGAACGGCGCAATCTACTGGGTCAGGCAGATCAACTCGAAAGCGAAGCCAATGCGATTGTCGAAAACTCAGAGATGGGCGACGTTCAATTCGATGACGAGGGCGGTGAGGGCGACACGATGGTCGTCGAGCGTGAGCGAGATTTGACTCTTTCTGCATCGGCACGACAAACAGTCGAAGAAATCGATGAAGCACTCAAGCGACTCGAGACTGGCGACTACGGATATTCGTCTCGTTCTGGTTTGCCAATTCCGCGTGAGCGATTGAAGGCGATTCCGTGGACAACCGAATTGGTTGTCGAGCGCGCAGGTGGCATTGGTTCTTACTAGATCGACTGGCCAAACGCCCAAACTAATTATTGTTGCGGTGGTTCTTGCCGATCAGGCGACCAAGAATTGGGCGCTTAATTCGTTGAGTGATGGTCGAACAATCGATCTTGTTTGGACATTGCGGTTTAACTTGGTCTTTAACTCTGGCATGGCGTTCTCTCAGGGTCAGGGCTGGGGTCGACTGATTGGTCTGTTGGCCATCGGCGTTGCGGTGTGGCTGTGGTTCGGTTTACGAAAAGCAACATCGCAGTTATCAGTTGTTGGCACCTCGATGTTGATCGGCGGCGCTCTCGGAAATGTCGTAGATCGAATGTTTCGCGGCGAAAAGTGGCTTGCCGGTTCGGTTATCGATTTTATTGACTTGCAGTGGTTTCCGGTGTTTAACATCGCCGATTCGGCTGTCACGCTTGGGGCCTCAATGTTGATTACTTCGTCTTTTGCTGCTTCGCGCACAAAGTTGCAGTCATGAGTCAAGACAAATTCACCAATGACGAGTCAGACAGGCGAGTGATCGACGAGTTTGTGCCTGCGGCTTTAGCTGGTCAAAGAGTCGATCGAATAGTTTCGCTCGTAGCAGATATTCCGCGAGCTGCAGCCGCCTCACTCATTGAGGCTGGTGCCGTCGTCTTGGATGGTGTCGCAGTCAAAGCCGGAAAAATAAAAGCAGCTGAGGGTCAACATCTAAAAGTTGAACTTGCATTGCTGCCAAAAAAGCAATTGCCAATGGCTGAGCCAAATATCGATGTCGAAATTGTTTATGAAGACACCGACATTCTTGTAATCAACAAACATGCCGGCATTGTTGTGCACCCTGGCGCTGGCAATCCGACGGGCACGCTAGTAAATGCAATTTTGGCGAAATATCCAGATATCGCAAATGTGGGCGACCCATTTCGCCCAGGTGTCGTACATCGCCTTGATGCGGGCACCACTGGTTTGATGATGATGGCTCGAACGTCTCTTGCCTACGAGGCTTTAGTTGATGCACTCTCGCATCGTCTGGTGACACGCCGATACTTGGCTTTGGTGTGGGGCCACATGAGTGCTGCTACGGGCGTGATTGATGCTCCACTTGGCAGAGATCAACGAGATCCGACAAAAATGGCGGTGTTAAGTGACGGAAAAGTAGCACGTACGACCTATGAAGTGCGACAAGCGTTTAATGTTCCCGTTGATTGTTCTTTGATCGAGTGCGGGCTCGAAACGGGTCGCACTCATCAAATTCGGGTACATCTTGCGACTCTCGGCCATAGCGTTGTCGGCGATGTTGTTTATGGTGGCGCTCGCAGTGTGTTGTCGTCGCCACGTCCAATGTTGCATGCCACGAGCCTGCACTTCGAGCATCCTGTCTCAGGTCAAGAAATGAAGTTTGCAGCTGAGCTACCTAAAGACTTCGCCTCTGTTTTGGCGAAGTGTTCGCAGCGCGTCAACTAGTTACTTTTTTGGCGACGGCCAAGCGGCTTCGCCGTTTGAGATTGCAGCGATTTCTTCGAGTGTATATTTGGCCAAGTGCTCACGCATGTGTTCGCTGGCTAAGTTCCAGACGGCGAGCAAAACGCATTGGCCGTCATGATCGCACGCACCATCTTTGTGCGGCTCGCCGAAGTCGCCAACTGATATTGGTCCGTCAACTGCAGAAATAATTTCTGAAATGCGAATTTCTCCGGCAGTCTTGGCCAAAATATATCCGCCGCCGACACCTCGTTTCGACTTGACCAAACCGGCGCCTTTTAAAGCCAAAAGAATTTGCTCTAAATAAGGCTGCGGCAGAGCAGTGCGCTCGGCGATGTCTCTTACCGAGGTCGGTCCGTCTTCGTTGGCGTGCAAGACCAACGAGAGCAACGCACGGCACGCGTAGTCGCCTCGAGTAGAAATTCTCACGTCTTTATACTAATGACACGTGATTATGCGACTTTTACCTGGCTAAATTCGGCGAAGAATTGCGTGCCCAGGCGAACAAGCCTGAACTACTCTCAGGGGGCACAACATGGCGACTCCAACTACAACCGGTCCGCGACTTCCCGACTATAAAGATGGTTGCATTACGGGCATCATTCCAGCTTTGCTTGGTCCCCAAGGCACAAAAGAGATTCCAGATTGGATGCCGAGTTGCGTTAAGGGTGCGCGACAAGTTGTGCTTCTCGTCATCGATGGTCTTGGCTGGCACCAACTTCAAAAAAATCTTTTGCATTGTCCAACGCTTGCCGCCATGCAGGGTTCGTCGATTACTACAGTCGCTCCAACTACAACTGTTAGCGCACTTACCTCGATAACAACAGGTCTCGCTCCAGCCGAACATGGTTTGGTCGGTTATCGCATCGACATGGGTGCTCGCGTGATGCAAATGCTTAAGTGGGGCGACGAAAAGGGCGATCTGCGAAATATGTATCCACCTGATTTGATTCAGCCGTGCCCGCCGTTCATGGGGGCCAGTGTGCCGGTTCTTAGCAAAGCAGAGCTCGAAGGCTCGGCTTTCACCGAGGCTCACCTTCGTGGTGTTCGCGCTCGAGGTTGGCGGGCAGCATCAAGCATCGCGGTCGAAGTTGGGCAACTTCTACGAGGTGGCGAAAAATTCGTCTATGCCTACTACGACGGTGTTGACAAGATTGCCCACGAACGAGGCTTCGGCAGTTTTTATGAAGCAGAGTTGGCTAGTGCTGACGGCATAGTTAGAAAAATTAAAGAGGTTCTGACTCCCGGTGCGGTTTTGATTGTTACAGCCGATCATGGTCAAGTGATGGTCGGCACAAACACAATGCCACCACATCCTGAGGTAATGGCGATGGTTGCATATCAGTCTGGTGAAGGTCGTTTCAGGTGGCTGCACGCTCGCGATGGTGTTCATGTCGAACTGTTGGCACGCGCAACCGCGCACCATTCTGGTGTTGCGTGGGTTGCCAGTAAAGAACAAGTAATCGATGAGAACTGGCTTGGGCCACGACTGGGTTCTGCAACACGAAAGCGCCTAGGAGACGTTGTGCTTGTGCCGAGAGAGCCAATTAGTTTTGATGATGCCGGCGATACCGGCCCGTTTTTATTGCAGTGTCGACATGGTGCTTTGACCGATGATGAACTAGATGTACCGTTGCTCGCAACGGCAGTTAAGTGATAAGTTTGGCGACCCAATATGAAAAAACCTGAAGACAAACCAGCAGAAATAAACCAATCAGCCGAGATTGTCGAAGAGCAAAGCGAAGCAACGCTCGAAACCGTTACTGCGCCGGCAAAAGTTATGCGTATTGGTTCGATGATTAAACAACTGCTCGACGAAGTTCACTCGATGACTCTCGACATGCCGTCGCGTGAACGTTTGGCAGAGATCTACGAGCGGTCGATAGTTGAGCTTGCCGAGGCTCTTTCGCCAGACTTGCAAGAAGAGCTACGAATGTTGGCTTTGCCGTTTAACGATGGTGAAGTGCCTTCTGATGCTGAGTTGCGCGTGGCTAAAGCACAGCTGGTCGGTTGGCTCGAAGGACTTTTCCACGGCATTCAAGCCACGATGTTTGCTCAGCAACTTTCGATGCGGCAACAAGCCGAGCAGCGGCTCATTCAATCAGGTCAGGCTCCAAACGCTCAGCCAGGGGAACGTCCGGGAACTTACCTTTAATGGGTAAGTCGTTCACCCACCTTCACGTTCATACCGAGTTTTCGATGCTCGATGGGGCGTCGCGATTAGACGAACTTGTCGAACGTGCAGTTGGAGATGGTCAAACGGCTTTAGGCATCACCGATCACGGCAACATGTATGGCGTCATCGATTTTTACAAAGAGTGCACCAAGCGTGGCATCAAGCCAATTATTGGCACCGAGGCGTACATGGCCTACGAAACTCGGTTCGAGCGTCCGACACGTCGGGGTCGCGTCGACGACAGTGGTGGCGACACTGAAGCTGGCAAAAAACTTTATTACCACCTGACGCTTCTCGCTGAAAATAATGTCGGGTATAAAAATCTGATTCAGTTGGCGAGTCTCGCGTTTCTCGAGGGTTACTACTATCAGCCGCGAATGGACTGGGAGTTACTTACAAAATACAGTGCTGGTCTAATTGCTACATCTGGTTGCTTGGGTGGTCATGTTTTACAGGCGCTGAAGAACGGCAAAGACGAAGAGGCTTTGAAGACAGCTGCACGCTTGCAAGAAATTTTTGGCAAAGATAATTTCTTCATCGAACTGCAAGATCACGGAATTCCAATGCAGATCGAAACAAATCCAAAGTTGATCGAGATCGGCAAAAAGCTTGGTGCACCGTTATTGGCAACTAATGATTGTCACTACACGCATCGCGAAGACAGCGCAGCGCATGATGCACTGTTGTGTGTGCAAACTGGATGCACGATTGCTGACCCGAATCGTCTCAAATTTGAAGGTCATGAGCACTATCTAAAGACAGCTGAAGAGATGCGTTGGCTTTTTCGTGAGCAACCAACATCTTGCGACAACACCTTATGGATCGCTGAACGGGCGAAAGTCGATATTCAATTCAACGTTCCAGTTTTGCCAAACTTTCCGATTCCCGAGGGTTTCGCCGACGATCACGCATACCTTGAGCATCTAACTTGGCTTGGCGCCAAGCAAAGATGGGGTGAGAAGCTTGCACCAGATGTTGTGGAGCGAGTTGCATACGAGTTATTGACTATCAAGACGATGGGCTTCAGCTCGTACTTTTTGATCGTTTGGGATTTGGTGCGTTATGCACACGAGAAATCAATTCGCGTCGGCCCTGGGCGTGGTTCGGCCGCTGGCTGCGCGGTTGCATATTCGTTGCGAATTACAGATCTTGATCCGATCAAATACGATTTGCTGTTCGAGCGATTCTTGAACCCCGGACGTCGATCGATGCCGGATATCGACATGGACTTCGACTCGCGATATCGCGATGAAATGATTCGGTATGCGTCTGAGAAATACGGTCGCGATCATGTCGCTCAAATCATCACCTTCGGCACGATCAAAGCCCGCAATGCCGTGCGCGATGCGGCACGGGTGTTGGGGTTTCCTTACGGTCTGGGCGACAAAATCGCCAAGTCGATGCCACCGGTTGTGATGGGTCGCGACACTCCTCTCAAATATTGCTTCGAGGAAAACGAACAACATATCGATGGCTACCGCGCTGCAGCAGAACTGCGAGCGCTCTATGAGAGCGACCCAGATGTGAAAACGGTCGTCGATACTGCGCGAGGTCTCGAGGGTTTGAAACGCAGCGTCGGTATTCACGCCGCGGCTGTAGTGATTACAAAAGAGAAATTGACTGAGTACTTGCCGATTCAGCGAAAAGCCGAGTCGGGTCAAGATGCAGATCTTGCGCCGATTGTTACCCAATACGAAATGCACGCGGTCGAAGAGCTCGGTCTTTTGAAGATGGATATCTTGGGCTTGCGCAACCTTGACGTAATCACAGATGCGAACAAGATGATTCAAGAATTGAGTAACCCTGATTTTGACATCGACACTGCGCCATTCGACGATAAAAAGACTTTCGAATTGCTACGTCGTGGCGACACAATCGGAGTATTTCAACTTGAATCAACCAATATTCGAGCTTTGGTTCGCAGTATGGTGCCGACGACAATTGACGACATCGCGGCAATTGTTGCTCTATATCGACCAGGCCCAATGGGCGCAAATATGCACAATGACTATGCAGACTTCAAAAACGGCCGAAAGACGCCGAAAATATTTCACCCCGACGCACAAGATCTGCTCGGTGATACCCAGGGTTTGATGATTTATCAAGAAAGCATGATGCGTGTGGCCCAAAAATTTGCTGGCTACAGCCTCGAAGAAGCTGATGATTTGCGCAAGGCATGCGGCAAGAAAAATCGAGCCGACATGAAAAAGCAACGTGCAAGCTTCGAAAAGGGTTGTGTTGATCGTGGCTATGGCCAAGAGCTTGGTGAAACACTTTTCGACTCAATCGAGAACTTTGCCGACTACGCATTCGGCAAAAGCCACGCTTATGGCTATGCGTTCATTGCATATCAAACTGCGTTTCTCAAAGCAAATTATCCGTTCGAGTATCTTTCGTGTCTGCTGACAAGCGTCAAGGCAAGTTACGACCGCGCCGCGATTTTCTTGGCCGATGCTCGTGCCAGCAATATCATTGTCAAAACCCCAGACATAAATTCGTCTGGAGTTGACTTCGTGCCGGTCGTCGAGGGCGATAACCGCGTGATCAGTTTCGGGCTTTCAGCAATTCGCAACGTCGGTGAGGCCGTCGTAAGTCAGATCGTTGACTACCGACGAGCAAACGGTCCTTTTTCTTCGTTCTACGATTTTGTTGATCGCGCACCGATTGCGACGTTGAATAAACGCACAGTTGAATCGTTGATCAAGGCGGGTGCTTTCGACTCTTTGGGTCATCCGCGCAAAGGGTTGCTCTTGGTGTTCGAATCAATCATCGAGAACACTCTCAATCGACGCCGCGAACGTGATCAAGGAGTGATGAGCCTTTTCGATCAAGGCTCTGACTCGGGCTCAAGCTTCTCTGAGCAGATTGAGATACCGAACATAAATTACGAAAAGTCTGAGCAACTTAAAATTGAGCGCGAAATGCTTGGTTTATATGTATCTGACCATCCTTTGCGAGGCGTCGAGGGTCAATTACGACGCAAAGTCGAATGTTCGTTGGCTGACCTTGACGAAAGAAATGATGGCGCCTATCTAACTCTCGGCGGGGTTATCACGGTGGTCAATCGAAAGTTCACTCGCAAAGGCGACCAGATGGCGGTACTGACTATTGAAGACCTGCAGGGTTCGGTTGAGGTCAATATTTTCCCAAAAACATATGCAAGTTTTGGTCACTTGATTGACGAAGACACAATCATCACCGTTAGAGGCCGACTCGACAAGCGCGACGACTCACGAATTTCGTTTAATGCACAAGAAGTGAAAATCGTCGAGCCAATGCGGGCGAGCGATATGAGTCTGCACATCGAACTCACTGGTAGGTCATTGTCGCAAGAAGATATTTTCAACTTGCAAGAATTGCTAAAAGATCACGGCGGGCAAACTCCAGTACAATTGCATATGCCTGGTGGTAAAAGCTTGCGTTTGGCGCCCGAATTCAATGTTGATATCGACCGCGCTATTGGTGCTCTGCGCGCGTCGTATGGTAACAGTGTCTATATTGGCTGAGTGTTTCGTTAGAAAATTGATAACGAGCTTTCTGAAGTAATTCACCGAGCCATCGGAAATTGACAGTTTTGCTGGCAGAATAGAAGGGCTATGCCGCTTGTTGTCAAAACTATCGATGCCTCAGCATTAGTTGATTCAGACCTTGATGACCTTGCCGCAATGGGTGGCGCATTCGGCATCGGTGCAATCTCTAAGGCCAAAGAAGATTGGGTGCTATTTGCCAGCGTAAAACTCGACGGCAAATTGCACGGCTTTATGTTTTCTACTCTTGAGCGAATTGGCGGCACACCATGTGTTTTGTTGGGCATGCTTAGCGTCAAACGAACTTCAAAGCGTGATCAAATTCTTAAGGGTTTGATGAGCGAGGCATATCACCGTGCGCTGATGGCCTTCCCTGATGAAGATGTAGTAGTCGGGTCTCGATTCATATCGGTAGAAGCACTCGAGGCATTCAAGTCCTTAACAGAATTGATTCCACGACCAGATCATCGTGCGGTTGGCGAAGAACGGGCATGGGGTCGACGGCTGGCCAGACGTTTTGGTTGCGAATCGGCTTATGACGAGCAGTCCTTTACGATCAAGAGCAATGGTCAAAGCGGGTTCATTGATTTTGAGTCCCTGAAGCCGGGCAAAGCACCAGCCGACGTTGCTGCACTTTTTAAGAGCGTGTCAGCCAAGAAGTCTGGCTCGCTAGTCGTGCACGGTTGGACGATGACCGAAAACTTGCTGAAACTCGGCAAGCACTAAATATTTTGTTATGCAGTTCGCGGACTGCGTTCGCTCACGCAAAATGGTGCGTGCCTTTCGCAAGGCGCCTGTCGATTCAGAACTTTTAAACAGAGTTGTTGATCTTGCGTCACGTGCTCCGTCAGCTGGAAAAACTCAGGGCTGGCATTTATTGCTACTGCGCGATGAACAAACTGCAAAATTTTGGAATCTTTCATTGCCACACGAAAAACGGTCAAGCTTTCGGTGGCAGCATCTTCTAGACGCGCCAGTGATTGGTTTGGTTTTTGCCGACCCTCATGCCTATCTAGAGCGCTATAGCGAACCCGACAAAGTGAAAACGAAACTCGGTGACGAAACATCTGCGTGGCCAACGCCATATTGGACGGTCGACGCATCTTTTGCGACGATGCAACTTTTGCTCGCCGCACATGATGTTGGGCTCGGCGCTCTTTTCTTCGGAGTATTCAACGGCGAAGACCATTTGCGGGTCGAATTCAAAGTTCCTGAGCAGATGCAGCTGATCGGTGGCGTGGCAATAGGTTGGCCACTGTTAGATAAACCGACTGACCACGGTGCCAGCGCTAAGCGTCCACGGCGCAAACCATCAGAAATTATTCGTGAGGGCAGTTTTTAACTCAGAGAAGCAAGAGCCTCTCGCAATTGATCGACTGTCGACACTGGCGCACTGCAGACGTAATTTTGACAAACATAGGCAAAACCCGGTCGACGGTCTTTCCAGAGAGGTGATTCAAATGGCTCACCGTAGGCAAGAACGGCTGTCGGTAACCAACTCTGTTTGACCAGCTCAATTAATTCGGGTTTGTCTCCAGTTATCGCAATCTCAGTGACACCTTTGTTCAAGAGATAAACAGCGTGCAATAAATTGCCGAAAGCACTCGGCGCAGCCTCGGCGATTCGTGAGAAGAGTCGCAGTGTTTCGTGGGCGTAGCGCGTGAATTTCTCGTCGCCAGTTAGAGCGCCAAGTCTTAGTAGGGCATTTGCGGCCACCGAGTTCGCAGATGGTGTGGCATTGTCAAGCAAGTCTTTTTGTCGCACAATTAATTGCTCGGCATTGGCCGCGACCGTAAAAAAACCACCGTTTTTATCATCCCAATAATCCGCAAGAAGCTGCTCAGTGACTTCGATACTGCGCGAGATCCATTTTGCTTTGCCGGTTGCTTCTGCAAGACGGGTAAATGCATCGACCAAATGTGCGAGATCGCAGGCGAGTGCCCGATGTCGAGCCTGTGGTTGGCCGTTGTGTTGCCAACTGCGCATCCATCTAGAAGAGCCGTTTTCAGGATCGCTGATTCGTAATTCTCGAAACAGAAACTCACAGTTCTGCTCGGCATTCTCGAGCCAATCTTTGCGGTCGAGCAAGTTTGCTGCCTCAATCAGCGACGCGGTCATCATCGCGTTCCATTCGGTGAGAATTTTGTCATCCAGCAGTGGGCGATTTCGTTTTTTTCTTGCCTCGAAAATAGTCGTGCGTATCTCGTCGATCTCTGGTGACCGCTTGAAGTCACCCCTGTGGGTCAATCGTGTCGGGATATTCTTTCCTTCAAAGTTGCCTGCATCGGAGATTTCATAATGGTCAAAAGCGAGTTTGATCAAATTCTCTGGCAGAATCTCGCGCAACTCAGATGGTGTGAAAACATAAAAGTGCCCCTCATGTGAATGACCATGATCATCGAGCGAGTCTGCGTCTTCTGCGCTGAAAAAACCTCCGTCTTGGTTGCGTAAGTCGCGCAACACATACTCAACTATTTCTTCACAAATCTGTTGGTAACTCGCCGATTTGAATACAGTGGCCGCGTGCGCATAGACGCGAAGAATTAGGGCTTGGTCGTAGAGCATTTTTTCAAAATGTGGAACCAACCATTTTTCGTCCACGCTGTAGCGAGAGAATCCACCACCGATGTGGTCATACATTCCACCTGAGGCCATGGCGTCCAACGTTGTGACGATAATGTTTTTCAACGGTTCGCTAGGTTCGTCTTTGTATCTTCGAAGCAACAAATCAATGTTCATCGTGCTCGGAAACTTTGGCGCGCTGCCAAATCCACCCCACTGATGGTCAAACGCAGCTTCGAGTTGCTCACACGCTCGGGTCACTAAATTGAAATTTGGCAACGAATCGTCTGGGGTGACGGCTGCGGTTCGCGAGAGTGATTCACTAAGCGCCGCAATGTTGTTTTCGATGTCGGCACGACGGTTTTGCCATGCATCGCTGACTGCATTCATTAGTTTTATAAACGATGGTTTGGGAAAGTAAGTACCGCCATAAAAAGGGTTGCCAGCGGGGCTCATAAATACGGTCATCGGCCAACCGCCGCGTCCAGACATTGCCTGCACTGCATCCATGTAAAGAGCGTCAATGTCGGGGCGCTCTTCACGGTCGACTTTGATGTTCACGAAAAGCTCGTTCATTAAGTTTGCTGTTTCTTGGTCTTCAAAACATTCGTGGGCCATGACATGGCACCAGTGGCATGCCGAATAGCCGACTGAGAGCAAAATAGGCACTCCTCGGCGTTGAGCTTCGGTGAATGCCTCGGGTGACCAACTAAACCAATCGACTGGGTTATTCCGATGCTGTCGCAGATATGGGCTTGTTTCGAGCGCCAGACGATTGGTCATTTAATTTGTTACTTCGTTCTTATCAACAATCTCAAGAACGACAGTTTGCGCCAAACCAGAGTATGGAGTTTTTGGTTCTGCAAAAATTCTGATCTTGCAGGTACCACTCGTATCTGCGATCAGGGACTGTCGGACAATTTTGCAAGGTCCTGAGACTACGCGCGCACTTGTCTTGCTTCTTGAAGCGCTGACTACCAAATCTTTAATCGGTGTTTTAGTGCCAACTTCAAGAGTTGAAATTGTCGTCCATATTGCTGAAACTTTTGGAGTGGTGGAGGAAAATCGCATCTGTGGCGTGCCTCCAACAGAAATCAAAGTGCCAAATCTCAAATATGTGCCGATGTCTCTTCGGGTTGGTGCGTATACGCTTTTTTGTGCGCGTGAAATTGCCACGCAATCCAAGGGAATTGCAAGCGTCGCATCGCCAGGTGATAGACAGCGGTACCACTGCAATCTTTCACTTTCTGGAATTTGCACCGTTCCGCCAATGGATTCTTCGCCAACACGGCCGAGCGATGAAACGGTTGGAAAGACGACCTCCTCCGCGAAGAATCCGAGCGCCTTAAATATTGCGTAAGCGTCTATTAGTCCGGCACCAAATACTTCGTCGCGTCCTGCGGTGCCGATGTCTTTTGCAGTTGCGATGATGACTTCGCGAACCTGAAGAGCACTAAAGTTAGGTCGCGCAGCAAAAATTAATGCGGCGACTCCACTGACATGCGCGGTTGCCATGCTGGTGCCACTCATCGTTACATAAGGTTCATTTGCGCCTGCACATCGGCGAGAGATGTCGACAATCGCGTCGCCCCGAACGGTGGAGCAAATATTGGTGCCAGGCGCGGAAATATCAATGTAGGCGCCTCGTTGATTGAACGACGGCGCATTCAGGGTTTGGTCGACTGCTGTCACAGCAATCGCTAAGTCATTGCCAGCAGGGTAAGTGGTGCCTGCCGTCGGACCACCATTGCCGGCTGCGGCTACGACCAGTACTTCCTTTTCGGCCGCGTATTCGAGTGCAATTTGCAATCCGCCAGTTTGAACTGCTCCACCTAAAGAAAGGTTGATGACTCGAGCGCCTTGATCAACAGCGAAGCGAATTGCTTGGGCAAGATCGACTTCTGATCCATCACCGCGCGAATCAAGAATTCGAATTGGCAGGATTTTTGCGTCAGGTGCGATGCCGCTGATTCCAATTGCGTTGTCGCGTTGGCCGGCGATGATGCCAGCCACATGTGTGCCATGTCCTACTTGATCGACATCTGTTGATGACTCGGTTATTCGACCGCGGACAATTGCCCGGCCGGCGATTAAGTTTTGATTCAGATCAGGGTTTGGGCCAGAGCCAGAGTCGATCACTGCAACAGTTACGCCTTTGCCAGTGGACAAAGGCCAGATTTCGCTGGCATTTATTGCGTGGACGCCCCATTGAGATTCGAAAGCCGGATCATTTGAGGCTTGCGCAATCGTTGCCCCAAGAATCGA
>Ga0129336_10001879_pt1 | contig 12856 bp, 21 predicted proteins | sample CPB6_02_DNA_FD_96878 | JGI IMG/M metagenome (GOLD analysis project Ga0129336, IMG submission 96878) | Freshwater to marine salinity gradient microbial communities from Chesapeake Bay, USA - CPBay_Sum_0.6_0.2_DNA | ecosystem: Environmental > Aquatic > Marine > Coastal | place: USA: Chesapeake...
CAACCTCGTTCTAAAAAGCCCTACGTTATGACGCGCGACGCCGACCTTCATGGCGGATTGCCTTCCGTATATAGCCATGACTACCTCCTCACTTACTCCTTTGTCGAACAGATAAGCAATCGTAGCTGAGTGGTAGTCTTGTAGCCGGTAACCACACAGCGCGCTGAGTATTTTATCTCTTGTCGGTTTAACGAAACAAGATCGAATCGTTTCAAGGTCTGCTTGCTTAAGCGGTAATACACGACCGTCGTGAATCAATCCGTAATCGGTGAGGCTAGCCGTATCGAACGCCATGACTTCGTCTACCGACATTCTAGCCAGTAACATTAACAAGCCATATGCCTTTAAGGCCGGCTCTAGGGCGAGTACTTGTTTGTATAAAGAATCGAAATCCGGTACGTAACGCTTCAGTAACGGATACGGATACGGATTGATAGCAAACGGATTGTGGTCATGCCGTTCTCTGTAATATTGGCTAAGTGCGTTATAGCACGACAGGCGTACAGCGATTGACGCCTTGACCATTCTGTCTGTTAGAAAGAAAGAAGCTACATCAATCGCCGTCGCTTCGGCTTCCGACTTGTTTATACTGACTAAGAAGCTGCGCCACCAACCAACCTCAGTCCTCAAATGACTTGGAAGGTTGGAGTCGCGCGTTGACGACTTTTTGGGCATTAGCCGTGCTCGCCTTGTTTTGTAGTGCCTTCAGTACTTTTAGTTCCTCGGTGCTCAATACGGAGTAGTCGATACCTCCGTGAAGGTTGCCGAGATTGACTGTTGCCCGAACGTCCGGTGCATCTAGTCCTAGCATTTCCGAACGTCGTCGCTGTAGCTTTTCAAAGCGGTCGATTGCTTGTAGATTGCCGTCGCATACCGCAGGCCAGATTGCCTTGATAGCCCGTTCAAGGCGGTCCAGGTCAAGCTGGAATGTATTTGCTACCTGAGCCGATGTACGCGAACGGTTTTCATCCGCGACTCGGTCAATCATCTTGTCTACTTCTTGAATCGTGACGCGCCGCTTTAGTGTTTTGGTAAGATTGTGCGCTATCTCTGACGGCGTGTAACCGCCCATTCTAAGAGCGTAGATTTGTTCTTCCAAAGATATATCCACTACGGCTTCGGATATGTCTTTTGGCGGTTCTTGATAAGCTTCGATGGCGGATAGCGGATGCTCGTCGCCATCAGCGGCGGCTACGGCTGCTTTAGACAACTCGGTAGCCAACTCTAAGGGCACCGCTGGCGGATGGTGACGATTTGTCATACGGTCACTTGCCGGTCATTTGCTTGAAGATCGTAGTGACAGTCGCCCAATCTTGGTCTGTAAAATCAGACTCTTTCTTTTTGGTCTGCTCACGAACGATCTTCTTGGCTTCTTTCCAACGCTTTTCCTGAGCCGGTGTACGTACGATGTTAGGTGGCATGCTATTAACCCTTTAATCCATCTTACCTCAATCTATCGCTTTTTACAATGTTCTCGTAAGGCGTCAAGTCCCGCCTCGATCACGTCATGCATGGACACGCCTTCGAAATACAGCGGCACGTCGCCAACGATAGCCTTCCATGCCTCGAAAGCTTTGCGATAACGCTCGCGGTCCTTTTCCGGTATACGGCTGGCGTCAAGTTTGTCGCATTGACGAGCCTTGTACATGGCTTCAAGCATGGCGTCTTGTGCGACTTTTATAGCCGCCTCAATCTCAGGATATGCCGGTTTTATCATACGCCTAGCCGACCGTAAACCGGGCTTTACACACACCAACCAATCGCCTTCTGGTATGGCGTCAAAAGCGTCTCGTTCAGCGATTGGGTAATAGCGTCGACCGCGCTTTTCGTAGTAGGTGGTCATCAGCAATCCGTCTGTGTGACTGAGGGTTTACTAAACTAAACAGTTTATTGAACAGTAAACTAGGTCAGTTTAGTGAACAGCCATCAGTTTAGCGTTTGAAATCTGATTCTAAAAGCTGTTTTGCTTCGGCTGGCTGAGCGGTATATTGAATGTATCTGCGGCTGCTAATGGTCGAATATAGCGACGTAGCCAAAGCGCCGTGCGGTGGTTTAAATACCTTATCGACTAAGGCTTTAAATTTATCAGCTTGATTATTGGTCATGGCTTCTCTCCCTTTGCTTTATCGACAGCCTCGCCAATTTCAGCTATCAAGCTATCGACATTTGCTACACGTCCGCCGCAAGCGGCTGGTGACATAAGCATCAAGGCTCTTTCACACGCCGCCAATAGCTCTGGCGCGGCGGCGATGAGGCGGGCATCGGCATCGGCGACGTCGTCGTCGCCATTACCATAAGTATCACATACCACGACGTTCCAATCGGCACCGCGTACCTCACCTACTGGATTGAATCGCCACGGTCCCGGTGTATGTTTAGCGGTCATTTGTTATATCCCCGTAAAGCACGATCACAGTAATCGGCCACCGAAATGTCACCATCATCGAAGCTAATAATGTCGTCCTGTCCCGCCCATTCACGTATATCCTCTAATGCTTCACACAAACGAGCAATACGATCGCGCATAATAGCAGCCTCGATTAATAGACGTTCAGTCTTGGCGTCTGTTACCACGTCGTCTCTCCCTTCGCTTTGGCAATGGCGCAAAACAGCAGCCCGCAAACGCCGCAGTATGATTCCGGCGTGCAGTCGCGTGGACACATGCTCACCGCGCCCTCACACGCCGCCAGCAGGTCAGGCGCGGCTGCCTTCAACTGCATATTGGCAAGTGTCGTTGGTAACGGGCCGTCGATTGTCGCGATATGGGCGCATCTTTTCCACGCCTCGTCGCCGGGACGATGTTTGCCACAGTCAGCCAATCGCCACGGTCCCGGTGTGTGCTGGCTCATAATTGCTTTCCCTTCGCTTTGGCGATGGCTGCCTGCATGACCTCGACGGCGTGCGGCGCTTCTTGCGCGAGCCCGTACACGGTCAGCATCAGCTCACACGCCGCCAGCAGGTCAGGTGCGGCGGCAATGAGGTGGGCGTGTCTGGTTCCACTTGGATCAGGCTCGACGCCTGTGTGGACGTCGCAGATACAGGCCATTCCCGCGTCATCCCAGACAACCCATCTGTTATCTCCATTTTCGCAAAACCACGGTCCCGGTGTGTGCTGGCTCATAATTGCTTTCCTTCCGCTTTATTTATAGCTGCGCGGGCGCGACTTACTGCTCTACCAAGAAGTGCTGTTGAGCCCGGTCCGGCGTATTTAAGATGCAGTATTGCTTCACACGCCTGCAACAAATCCGGCGCCGCAGCGATTAGACGCGCGTCTGCGTCAGAGACGACCACCCGATGATCGAACGCCGTAACGACGTCACGTCCGTCCGTAGTACGGATAGACCCATCGTCGTCTACCTTCCACGGGCCAAGAGTCGTCACTTCTCACCCCGCATTTCCTTGCGAACGAAGGACACCAAATCCTTGCCGCAACCGAGGCGTTCCATAATCACACTCGTCTCGACACCCTGAGCGAGTAGCTTGGCAATACGTTCACGCTTGACTGTGTCCTTACGGGTCTTCATAAAATCCTAACCTCACACAAATCGTTGAATGGAACCTTCCCAATCCACGTACCATACGCGGCGGGGCTTTTTCGTAGCGATACAAGCCTGACAACCAGGGCACGGTTTGGCGCAGAGCGGCTTGAAACGGTCTTCTTTCAAATCCGGCACGTTAAAACGAGCGACCACCATCGAATCGGTATCGTCTTTCAACAGCCTTTGCTCTGCGTGAAAGCCGTAGATGCCCCACATACCGAACGGCGGCTGCATTCGATTGGTTCTAATCTTGAGGATTTGACCGTTCTTGTCAATCGAAGCAGCCACCACGATGAACTTATAATGCGAGTCGTGGCGCAACGACTTCTTGGCTACACGCCACATTCGATAGAAGTACCCTCCGGTTTCTGCTATCAATCTTCGCAGTATACGTCGTCATAGTCGTCGGAATCGTCTGAGTCGTCGGAGCCTGCGTCGTCATAGTGGTCGTAGTGATCAGGTTCTTCACAAAGCCCGTCCTCGTTAGAATCGTTGTAGAGAATGTAAGCGATACCAGAGCCGCCGCCTAATGTCGCAATCCAGATTAGTAAGCGGCGGATTTCCCATACTGCATTACGCATAGCCATTTTCATGCCTTTGTTGATAAGCGTCTTTTTCGGCTAGACGCTCGATTTCCTCTTCGGAAGCGTTTTCCCAGAAACCAGCGTCTTCGTCGTTCATGCCGGTAGTATGACCACCGCGACGAATCCGTCAAGGGATCACGACACGCGGCAGTTATCGAAACTCCAACCCGCCGGAATGCGCGTGCCGAAATGCATATGCAAGCGACCGCCCGCGCCTCGTTTGGCTTGCGGATCGCGCGCACGACCGTGAGCCTGTGCTGCTTCCGACTCAGCCGACGCCGCTACATAAGCCTGAAACGAGACGTCGCCGTCGACGGGGGCGTTGCCGGTCAACACCGTCCATTGCAAAGCTAGCGACCCTAGATTCGAAATAGGATCGCCTATTGTAATGAAAATGTCGAAGCCCTCTTGGAACCACCTGTCATATCCTCGCGTGTTTCCATAATAGGCGACGTCGGCTTCCGGCCACAGCCTTTGAACCTCTTCGACTCGATCTTTGTATGTGAAGATCGCGACTTTCGGCTTTAGTATGTTCTGACCGCGCGCCCATTTAGCGGCCTGCTTCTTGGCGTTATCTACTGTTTTAGCCAGAGTAGACGTGTCGGCCGCTAGAGCGGTACGGCTTAGCCCTGGAGTCGTGACGACATAGCGTTCTACTGAGCCGGCGTCCTGTACATAAATACGCGTGATGCTTGTGTCTTTACGCAAAGCCGTCAGTTCGGCAATGTTGGCGGTGGCGTCCAAAACAATACCGCCGTATTCACGGAACAAAGACGCTTCGGGCGTTAGCGACGCTATGACCAAGAAGTATTCGGCTCGATGTACTACACAATCCTCGCCGGACATTACGCTGAGCGCGTTCATGATTCGCTCGGCTCGCAGCACCTTCTCTTGCGTGTCTGAGCGCATGTCGTCGAAACCCATTTCGATTGTGTTGAGTCGAAAAGCGTTGGTGAAACAAGCGATTACGTCCGCCCAAGGCTCTTGCGGCTCCAAGCCAACGGCGCTCAATCCGCGCATAGAAATGACTCGATTGACGGGGGTTTTGGCCCACATCGTCGCCACGTCGCTTGGTTTGTATTGGCCTACAGGGGCGGAGATTATCTTGCGTACAATCTCCAATAGCGGCCTTACCGCTATGCGATAACGATCGCTGAACAGTTTGACCTCAATCATCGAGGCCAGTACGTCTTTCAGAGGCCGCGCCTCTTTATCGAACTCATGCAATAGCCATTCAACGTCCCTATTGTTGAGCGTCGCTGTCTGCACCCACTTCGGCGATTCATCCCAAATCAGCAGCGGATGCCGGCCTTTGCTGTGGAACTCAGTCGCGGCCGTTGTCATTAGCGCGTGGTTCGTCGTGATAAGAGAACCAGTACCGGTTTTTGTACCCTTGCGGGCTTCACAATCGTCTCGATACTGACAATGCGAGCACAGCAAGCGGTGTACGTTGCCGCCCGCTTCCTGCACCTTCTTGGCTTGTTCGTATTTCTTGCAGGCCGGCTTGCCATCGTTATCGAGAACGGCCAGAACGCCTACCATACGCCGATGCGGAATGTGAATACGGTTCCGCACTTCGTCCAACAAGGAGTTAGTCGGTAGCGCCAATACAGCCGTCTTACCGGACGAAACGCTTTCGTCTTCGTAAGGTGCGGAATAGGAATTCAAATGCTTGGCGATCGCATGTGTCTTGCCAGCACCGGTCGATACTTGAATACAAGTAGCGTGGCGTTCTACCGGGGATGTAGCGTGAAGGGCTTCGTTTATCTTTGCGTTTGCGGCATCGAGCGGCACGAATTGCATGGTCCGCTGAGCCAATTCATTTCGCAGACGATGCGCACCGGCGTCGAGGACTTCCGTTTGCAGTTCTTCTGGCAAATACGAAATGAACCAAGCGGTCGGTTTGCCTTGGCATTTGCCAGCCATGCAGGAGATATGGCCGCTAGGGTATAGATACGTTTTGGAGTGGTAGTCTTCTCCGTGGTCTACAGGGCATTTTACGTCCCAAGCGCCTTTGGACTCTACCCATTCGTAAATGGTCAGAACCTTCTTTAGAATGTGTGCTTCGGCAGTCGCGTCCGACTCCGTGCCGACGACTCTGCGCTTTCGAGCGGCCCGCTGAACCGACGGCGGATACATGCCGACCATATCCAAAGCCTTGGACCCAAAATGGTATTCTTGGTCCGGGCTCAAGGCTCCAGGCCGCATCGTGTATGTATACAAAAGCTGATTGACCGCCGCTGGAGCGTTGTCAGCCACGTATTTTCCGCGCAGAACGCGCTCAAACAGCTCGATTCTGAACTCGCGAACGGCTTTGCTGTCGTATACCGGATACGCCTGCGCCAATGGTAGTACCAAATGGAATTTGTACGTATAACCGGCGTCTCGCCATTGCGCCAAGTAAGCAATGTCGTTATTCTTGAGCCAGTCACATACGCTGAAAAACGGATTTGGATCTATGGCCTGCGTATCAATATCTATGCACAAAGCAGTAATATGGCTGACGTCTTGCGTCTGCCTACCGCCGGTTTCGCTGATCGCGTGCATGATGCCGGGACCGTTACCCTTTTCGAATTGGGTATTTAGGGCCTCGTCGTGCAACTGAATGTATTGATCCCAGCCGGTCAGGGATTCGCCTTTCGTCGCGAACCTACCCGCGAAAGCAAAGGCTTTGAAATCGGCAGGGCTCCAATGGATGGTTGAGATGTTTGGAGCCATAAAGACAGTTGCCGATTCAATCTGCGTCGAAGTATCCACTCTCTCACCTTATCAGCATCTTGTGCTGTCAAGTCTTCTATTCGGCCTACTCTGTTGACAAACTCTTCAACATTGGTAGGCCAGCCCCATTCTTCTTGATACAAAGCCATGAAAGTGACGGTAAGCCATTCAAAAGGTATGTCTTTGCCGTCAGCCGTCGCTTTGAATGCCGCATACGCGATTTTAGGGCATTCTTTGGTGTGCGGAGGCCATAATCGCCGCAGTCGCCACCAGAACCAGTTTTGGTCTGGATGTATTTCAGCCGAAGGAGCCGGCGGCTGCTTCATTTGTGCGTAAATCTCCTCTTCAAAGCCGTTTTCTTTTATGACTGTCGGCCAATGGAACACCCGGTCTACTTCGGGAGAGATCATAACCACCACGTCGGTTGCTGTACGGGCGCCTTCCAAGTAGCAAAGCGGCGCTTTTCGCCAAGGTAGTAAGCACGGTAAGCGGCTACGGCATCGGCGCTCTTGTACTGATCCGGCATAGCTTGCGCGAACGGCTGCAAATCGCCGTCAGGCAGATCCGGTACCGCCTTGGCGCAAGTCTCGATGACGTCCATTGCCGCATGGCGCCGACCGTATCGAGCGGTGTAGGTATCACACAGCGCCAAGCCGTGTACGACCAGCCACGAAAAGTTCTTGACTGTTTTACCAGCCCAAACCGTGCATGGATGCCTAGGATAGCTGGCACGATACACGTTTCCGTCATATCCGCATGAACGGACTACCGTGGACAGCATCTGGGCTGTTTCGGTAGGCATTTTGACGGCGTGCTTGTCGCAGACCATCCAAGCCGCTGCGATAGGATTGTTGTCGAGTACAAAAATGTTCATACAGCCACCTGAACGAGAATGATTTCGTTTCCGCAATCGGGGCAACAACCGTCTTCTGGAACAGCCTTGGGCTCCATGGCTTCGTTCCAGCAGCAACGTTCGTCCTTCACGGCATGAATGTGCTTGCAATACTTGCCATTGCCGTACTTGTAAGCCGGGCAAGTGCATTCATAATCAAAAGCCGGCCCCGTATCGGCAAAACGCTCGCGATAGGAAACGATGTATTGCTTGGACACGTCGGTTTCGGAAGGAACGACGCGTGACCAATCTTGATTGGAACGGCAGATAGGAGCGGTGTGAATCGTGAAGTCGGGCACAGCTAACCTCCGTGCCCGTATCGTGCTCACAGATCCCAAGCTGTCAAGTACCCGTCCACGTATTTCGCTTCTGCGGCCTTGATCCAGCGAGTGCTCAGCGCCGGCGACGCTCGAATCGGAATGTCCCGCAAAACAATCTGCATTTCCTTTTCCATCAACCGGACCTGCTCCATAGCGGCGTTGTGCGCGTTATGGATTGGAACTTCGGTACAGATTTCGTCGTGAATGAACGCGACTACTCGACTGCCGAATAGCGGGCTGTTCTGCTCGACATAGCAGGCTTGTGTAACTGCACACAGAGCGCGCTTTGCACCGTCAGCAGCGGCGCCTTGAAATCCGGTATTGCAGCCGTCTGTGAAACCGACTCGACCGCGAACGCGTTGCGACACAAACTGCTCGAAAGGCGTGCCGGTCTCGGCCAACCAAGACACGTATTCGAAGTATCCGGCTACTTCGGGAAACGCGTTCATCCATTGCTCTTTGAGTTCGTAAGCCTGACTGACACTAATCTCGACGCCGTATCCCGCGCGGGCGTAATCAATAAATCGCTTGGCTCCGAGGCCACCTGGATATCCGAAATTCGCGGCCTTTGCTAGCTGACGCTTCTCTTTCAGAGACTTGTCGCCGCTCTTTTTTAGCTTCATGGCGTCTTGGTAAGACAGGCCCATCAATCGACCCGCAAGTTCGGTATGCGGATCGTAGTTAGGATCTGCCTGATAGCGTTCTGCCATTACTGAGCGCCCGACAACCCACAACAAAACCTGAGCGAACGCGCGCAGCTCTAGTGAGTCATAATCGACCGAGCACCACCAAAATCCGTCACGCGGTCGAATGCAGTCGCGAATACCTTCCATTCGCGGAAAGTTTTGCATGTTCGTACCGGCGCGTTCTTCTACCTTTTGGTAGTCGCCTTCAGGCCACCACGGATTTGACGCTTGAATCTTTGTTCCAGACCAAGACGTGCGCCCTGACGCGACCAACACGTTCGGTCGCGACGTCATGGCATATTTGACGCCGAACTCCATGGGTTCAAGATACGTCGAAAGCATCTTGACTGCGGTCGTGTGTTGCTGAAGCGCATTTAGCGCCGAATCGTATTCGGCGAGCATATCGCAGGTTTCCGCATCGGTCTTTGTCTGCGGCTTGGTGGCGTGGGCTGTCTTTGGAACGGGCAACGCCGCTCGAGCACAAGCCCGCTCGACTGCCGCCTGTACGGCTTTCTTATCAACAGAACCGCTGCGAAACATACCGGCATCTGTCAAGATACGTTCACATTCCTCTTTGGACGACAAAGCCTTCTGACTTGACTGACGCAGCACAGTTTCATCTACGCGAACGCCCCACACGGCTGCCAACTGCAAACAGAACGCGGCGGCTACTTGCAGCCATTCATCCTTGGGTTGAAACTCAGCGTTTTGAGCGCGTGAAACGGCCCGTAATGCGAGAACGTCGTCCGCCGCGTAGTCGTAGGCGGCTTCGGGCCAATCGCTGAAAGGAACCCCGTCTAGAAGCGCGTAACGCATCCGCCATGAATCGTCGCTCTTGTCCAAGGTCAGACCGCAGCGGCGATCGGCGATTCCTGCCAAAGAAAACCAACCCTTCGGATGATTGTCTTGCAGCGTGCCGTTGCGAATTTCGATAAGCTGTTCGCGAATAAAAGTATCCCGACCTCGTTGCTCACCCAAGGCTTTGAACCATAGCGGCAACGTCTCTGGCCACAGAGCGGCCGTGACCGCTTGGTCGAAAGCGCCGTTATGGGCTTCAATCAGCATGTTTTTATCGCACAATGCGACGACAAGCGCGTTCGAATCGGTCGGTTTGTTGCCTACCAGGGTTACGTCGCCGTTAAGGCCAACGACGTCGTCGTCAATGGCGTACTGCAAACAAACCATGCGGGGCGCGAGCAGCCCGGCACGAATGGGATAGGTTTCTGTGTCAAAGCGGAAAACCTTCAAAGCAGCCTCCGAAGAACCGACGAGATACGCACGGCTACGGGTCGAGGCAAGAGCACCAGTCCGTAAAACAAGATCAGTCCGAGAACAACCATTTCCACATCCGTCAAAAAAGCGGGTCAAGTTACGTGCTCCCCCTGTAAAAACTGCTTTAGGCAAATACGCGGGGGATAAATGTTTCCATGGCCATAGCCATGGTCATCACCATAGCTATGGAGATAGATCATGGCAAAGGTATTTGCCCTAAGCAGTTTTTACGGTTTCCTTCTCGGTTTGCTGTCTATGTCAAGTAGAACTGAGGCGTTTCTGCCCCACTTTCGCCGCTGATTTTGCCATTCTGGCAAGAAACGTAACTCGTAGTTTACTTTTGTGCGGTCGTGACTATGCTCGGCTTATGGAGCACGTCAACGTTTCCGCCTCGCAGTTTTCAACATTCAAAAGCTGTAAAAGAGCGTGGGCTTTTGACAAGATCGATCGTGTTCCAAGGGTCGAATCGCCGTCCGCTAACGAAGGAACAGCGATTCACGCCGAAATAGAGAACTTTTATTTGACCGGTGAAGCGCCGAAACGCCCAGAGTCTTTGGCGCTGACTCTTCACTTACCGCCGCTAAATAAAGCTTCTGAAATACGAGCAGAACAAGCGTTCTCTTTCGTATGGCCTGGACAACCCGCCCTCGTTCGCGGATTCATGGACTTATGGCAGCCAAATCCGATGGCCATTTGGGACCATAAGACCACGTCGTCGAAGCGTTATTTCAAAACCTCGGACGATTTGATAAAAGACTCGCAGGCGATTTGCTACGGTTTTGCAGCCAGAGTACTTACAGACAATCTCGCGTCGAACGATGATGTGCGTCTACAATGGACTTACGTCGTTCGTGAGCAGCCAAAGACACGTCCTCCGTTGACGGAAGCCGTGGTATTAAATCAATCTCTTGCCATGCTTGAAGACGGTGTCGCTGAACTCACACCGGTCGTAAGCGACATTGTTCAGATTACAAAGACGACCAAAAAAGCCGCTGACGTCGAGCCGAACCCCGGTGAAGCTTGTTTTCGATACGGGGGTTGTCCATACCGGGATCTGTGCTCAGACTACGCCGGCCACAAGCAGAAAGGATTACAGATGCCCGGAACAGACTTGCTCGCTCTACTTCGCGCCGCCTCTAACGAACCAGTTGTCGAGGCCGCTCTGCCCCCACTCGATACGCCCAAGGCCGAACCAGCGCCAACGCCCGCACCGCCACCAAGCAGCGTGCCGACAATGCCGCCGCTCGACACCAGCGGTATCGTCGGAAAGGGTTCTCCGGTCATTCCACCAGACGCGCAACCGAACGTCTCTGAGAACGATCCACCCGTACCGCCGCAGGTCGAAACCGCTCGTCGCGGCCGACCCAAGACGGCAAAGGCGGTGACGGATGGCCACGCGGGCTTTCCCGTTACGTCCGTCCCCACCCCACCCATTCCACCCACCGCGCCCGTCTCAGCGGCGCCCGGCGACTGGCGTCACGGCGTCACGGCGTCGCTGGAATCTTGCGTTACTGAACTGATTCGCAATAAGCAGTACAACCACGCACGCGATCTGCTATTGGTGCTGGCTGAGATTAACGACGCAGAGGACTAAATATGGCAGAGTCTTAGAGACGCGTACCTATGAAACAAGCTATTCATACTGGAGGTTTGCGTGAGTTGGCTCTTTTCGCAGGCGCTGGCGGCGGAATACTCGGTGGACAACTGCTCGGATGGCACACCGTTTGCGCCGTCGAGTGTGACCACTATGCCCGCAGCGTACTTATCGCACGACAAAACGACGGTCACCTCCCGCCGTTCCCGATCTGGGATGACGTTCGCTCTTTTGATGGACGCCCGTGGCGAGGAATTGTTGACGTCGTTTCTGGCGGCTTTCCGTGCCAAGACATATCTATTGCCGGTAAAGGAGCAGGAATCACTGGAGAACGAAGCGGACTCTGGCGAGAAATGGCAAGGATTATTGGCGAGATTCGACCAAGATACGCTTTCGTGGAAAACAGCTCAGCCCTTGTCTCAAAAGGACTCGGGCAGGTTCTCGGAGATTTGGCCGCGCTGGGGTATGATGCGCGATGGGGATGCATCGGCGCTGAACATACCGGCGCACCTCATGGGCGCGACAGAATTTGGATTGTTGCGACGAAGAAACCGGGACAATCAGTACGCAAAACAGACGACGGATGGATCTGCAATTGGTGCGCCGCACCAATCTCTTGCTGCGGATGCGACCACGGAGAATGGAAGTGCCTCGACTGCGGAGAATGGACCTACCCGTTTTATCATGAAGAACGGGACGGCTGCTCGTTCTGCGGCTCCGCCAATGTGGCCGACTCCACAGGCCAACGAAGATGCAGCGGGAACGCCAGCGGGCAAGATGCAGCGAATGCTGGGCAATCATCCGGCCGTGAGGGGAAACAGCCCAGAGGAATGGAAAACTGGCACGTTGAACCCGACGTGGGTCGAGTGGCTCATGGGGTGGCCTCTAGGGTGGACCGCCTTAGAGCCATTGGGAACGGACAAGTACCAGCAGTGGCGGCGTTTGCATGGAGAACGCTGCGAACTTGATTAGAAGAATATTGAATTAAAAACCAGCTAGACCCGGCTTGCGCCGGGTCTACCTTTAAATAGGAGATTTGAATGACACTAGAAGAAATCAAAAAGCGAATGGCACAAGGCGATATTCGTGGAAACGATATCGTTGAAGTAATCGAATGGCTTGAACGGCATATACATAGCTACTTGGTCACAGAAGACAAAACGAAGCGAAGCAAGAAGACATCAAAGCCGAAGGTGAAATAATGCTGGTATTTGACGATTCTGAGATGGATCGAATCGTAAATCTGCCGCG
>Ga0129336_10001881_pt1 | contig 12848 bp, 15 predicted proteins | sample CPB6_02_DNA_FD_96878 | JGI IMG/M metagenome (GOLD analysis project Ga0129336, IMG submission 96878) | Freshwater to marine salinity gradient microbial communities from Chesapeake Bay, USA - CPBay_Sum_0.6_0.2_DNA | ecosystem: Environmental > Aquatic > Marine > Coastal | place: USA: Chesapeake...
GTTCTAATTGGATACAACCTATATCTTACAAACAATTTACAAATATGATTAAAGGTAAAAACAAATTATATGACTTAATGGTTAAACGTAATGGTAAAGAAGATCCTTTCAAAAAAACACTAATAATAATTGACGAAATTCATAAAATATATAGTAATACTCTTTCGAATATGGAAAAACCTAATCCAGAAGTGTTACAAAATATGATACAACATTCTTATTCTGTTTCTGGAAAAAATTCATTAAGATTATTATTAATGTCAGCAACACCATTTACAAATGATCCTATGAGTTCTATAAAAATATTAAATTTATTATTAGAAAAAGATAATAGAATGCCAGAAGATTTTAATTTATTTAAAGAAATGTATTGTAATGAAAATGGTTTAATTAATGATGATAAAATAATTGATTTTATGAATAATATTTCAGGTATCATTAGTTATATAAATACAAGTAATGATAGAAGTAAATTTGCATATCCAAAAACAGAAGATATTATTTGTAATATAGAGGTTAATGAAAAGGCTTTATCTTCTAGTTTATCAAATATTGAAGATAATATAATAATAATTAAGAATAAACTAACAGATGATAATAATAAGTTAAATAAGGAAGAAATTAAATCTTTAAAATCACAACTAAAAAATTTAGAAAAAAACAAAAAAAAATTAATTACTAAACTTAAAGAACCAAAAAGTATAATTGATTATATAAATAAATGTTTTGTAGATAAAATTAAATAAGTGCGTAATATTTCATATAAGAATTATAAAAAAAATAAATAGATAATGTATATATTAATATTATATGCTTTGTGTATTGCAATAATTTTATTTGGTATTTATCATTATATTAACTTTAAAAATGAACTAAATGAATATCCTGATAAAAAATATGAAATATTAAAAGATTTATTTAATCCAACTAATGCTATTATATTTGTTATAATATTTATATTTTCATTTACTTTAATATATTTTTCATTTGATGAAAAAACAGATATATTATCTATGATAGGTATTACCGATAGTGAATATAGTAAATTAAATAATATATCTAAGACTACTTTAGTTGATCAAAGTATATTAAAGAATACTAATGAACCAATGAGTGCTGGTTTCGAACCTTATAATAGCAGTGGAGGTTCGATAGAAGGAGATAGTAATGATGATATTTCATCAATATCTTCAAATGATTCTGGTTAAATATTTATTCTAAAAAAATTTGATTTATAATACTTATTTTTTACAATATAATTATGAATAAAAAATATTTATAGATAAATTTGTTGTTACATTCTCTTCAAAAAAAATTTTTAGAACATTGAGTAATTTTTGGGAAAATATGTTAGGAAATATTTAGATGAGTTATAGATAATTACAGATAATTATTATTAATTTTTACAAATAGTTTTAGGGTCAATATTAAGTGCTTTGAGAATTCTTTTATAAAATTGCAAATTAAAATTAACTACAGAACAATTTTCATATTCTTTAATAATATTATCTTTAATACACATTTTTTGTGCTAGTTCTTTTTGAGTAATATTTTGTGCTTTGCGTCCATCAATAATAATTTGCGCATATTCACGAGTAATTTTATTCAATTTAGGAATATCATCTTCTACTAATTTAATATACTCCTTAAATCCTGGAGGATTTGGTAAATTATTCTGTTTTTTTTGTTCTTTAGTTTTATTATTAAAGACAACTGGTTCCCAATCTTGATAATTGACAGAATTCATTTTATTATAATTAAATATATTAATAATAATAATATCAATTTTTATTAAATTAATATATTATATTAATAGAATTAAATGAAAATAAATTCAAAAAATATGCAGAAAAATGTAAAAGGTGGATATATTCATTTAACTTCAAGTGATTTACATGGTTCAGTAATGAATATAACTGATATAAAAAGTTATTTAATATGGAGTAATATTCCTGTAGGCACTATAGTTTTTCTTACTACAGAGAATAATGCAGTATGCAGGGTTGATGGACGTACTAGAATTAATGATGACCCTCGTTTAGGTATGTTTTACATGCTTACTGATATAATGACAGGACAAACTGGAGAATTTTTATCATATGATTTTCGCATATTAGTAATTATGTCCGATGCTATTAGGTTTCCAACTAATGAAAGAGAAATTGATTATACTTATGGACTTATTTCTGGTATATCTGCTGATGGTCAAAATATATACGTAATGGGTGTTAATAGTATTAATACACCAAATCATTTAATATATAATATATATAATAATAATCAGATTAGTCAATTTAAAGATAATGTTCGACTTATGACATATGATGATGTATTATCATCTGGTATTTTTAATTTAAATATTCTCAAATATATTAATGATTATAAAAATATAATTTTTGAACATCCATATCGAGATAAAATATTAAATTTAAAAATATGTAGAAATAATGAATGGGAGTTTACAAACATATTAAATAGTAAAAATATACTAAATATAATAAATTCTCAATTTGATAATCGTTCAGGTACTTTTCCTCCAAATGAAGGACCATCTCCGCAATTTAATAGTGGATTTGATGGTCCTTCAGGTACTCCTCCGTTTGGAAATCAACCAAGAAGTCCTTCAGGTACTCCTCCGTTTGGAAATCAACCAAGAAGTCCTTCTGGTACTCCTCAATTTGGAAATCGACCAAGAAAACCCAGAGAATCTAATGTACCTCCAAGACAATCTAATACTCGTTCTCCTCCTAAAGAACCACCGAGACAATCTAAACCACAATCTCCACCGAAAGAATCACCAAGACAATCTAAACCACATTCACCTCCAAAACAATCTAAACGACCTCCCAAAGAATCTCCTAGACAATCTAAACAACATTCACCTCCTAGACAATCTAAATCACCTCCTAAACCACGTTCACAACGAAGACAATCTAAAGTACCTTCAAAAGAAGAAATTTCTCTTACAATAATTAAACATTTTTTTCCTAATGCTATAAATTTAACTTATCAAGATAGAGTTAATGCACAGGATCCGCGTTTAACTGAAAAGACTATACATAATATAAAGGAAAAACTTTTAGGTGTTAAAGGTGATGAGAAGGATATTCAAGATAAATATAAGAAAATTTTAAGAAAAGTGCTTATAGCATTACATCCAGATAAAATTGCAAATAAATTAGCAGAATTAAAAGCACTTTTTAGTGAAGAAGTAGGAAAAATTATTCCAGATGATGATTTAATTGCAGCAGCGCAGGATGTAAGTCAATTTGTAACAGTTATAAAAGAAACAAAAATAAAAAAAGCAGAATTTGACACAGGACCCGCTAGGACAAATTTTTAGGAATTGTAGATAATAAGAAGGACATTCAATATAATTATCTTAAAAATTTTACAATATTAGTAAAGAGATTCAATTAAGATAAATTAAGTAAATATAAAAGAAAATAGCTTAATTTTACAAAAGCAGTGGTTACAAAACTTCATTATATAAAAATATTTATAAAAAACATAAAAATTGATTCAATATTAAAGTATTAGAGTATATAATTATACAAAATGGATAGTTATAATGAAAATCTATATCAAAAAGCAGGTGAAATTATCGTTAATAAATATAATAATGTTAAAGATATTCCTCAAAAATATTTGTTTTTTTATAAGAACTATATTATGCCTTCTATTGGACAAAAAAGAAAATATGATATGTTAAGTGATAATAATGATAGTATAGTATGATTAATAAAATATTTTATCTTTGATATTTTTAACTATATAATCTAAATAAAAATCTTTATTAATTGAATGAGCCGCAATTGGTTTAAATTTTCTTCCAAAAAAACATGGACTTTTTAATAAATGTATAAGTTCTGATTGTGTTATATGAATATAATTTTTTAATTCTTTTTCTGATACATATTTATAATTCATACCTTCCCAATTAGCAAATGTAGTTGCTAATTCAGGAGGTAAATTATAAGATGTCGCCTTAATTTCATCATACAAACTATCTCCATATGTGTATGATAAAAAAGTAATATAACATAATTCATCGGCAGCATAAGCATTATTAAACCATTTAATATATTCTGTATTATTAACTAACAAATCACTATGTTTTCTATTGAGTATACACCATTGCGATGCTTTATTTAAAAATTTAATATCTATATATTTTAACGCATCTATACAATCAGGAAGACATTCTTCTGGATTTGCTATATGAAAATAAGAATATTGTTCTTCTAAATTATTATAAATATAATCAAATGGTTTTAATGGTATGCAAGAACCAGAAACAAATATAAAATGAGTATTATTTTTATCTTTCAATGCTTCTGACAACATAAAATTTTGTGCTTTAACTATTGAAATATCAGCATATTTAGTTGGAATATTTTTTTCAACCTTATATTCTTCAAAAAAATCTAAACGCTCATTATATTTATAATGTATATAAATACTATACTTATTTTTATCTATATTACTGAAGAACATATGCCATAATTCTTCGTGATTTATAACATTATATATCAAAAATATAAAGGCAATTTTATTCATTTATATTTTATATCTCAAAATATATTTATATGAAACTTATTATAATTAATATATCTTATAAAAAGCTATAAAAATAAAAGTGCTCTCGGGGAGACTTGAACTCCCAATCTTTGGCTCATAAGACCAACGCTTTAACCGATTAAGCTACGAGAGCAGGCGTATGTATATGAGAGGAATTGCTCTCATATTATATATAATACATTTAATTCTTATATATATTTTATTTACACTATCGAAGAATTACAAAGATACAATATTTTCATCTAAAAAGTTATCAATAACATCTTCTGTAATTATTGTACTATCTCTATTTCCTGTAAAATATTGAATTACTTCATCATATCTTTCGTGTTCTCCAAGAAGATTTCTCGTAAAATCATTTACATTATCTCTATTTTCCATTATATTATTTATTTCATCTATTGATAAATTTAGATGATTTGCAATTCTTGCTGTAAGAATATGTTCTTTTATATAATTTTTTATATGACATCTTTTACAATATTTATATTTATAAAATAGACTATTCGGTTTTGTTATATTACATTTTTCACATTTTCTTAGAGGGTCATCGGTATTCATTTTATATATTGTGTTATATTTAATTATTTATATATCATTTACAATAATTATAAGCAATGAAAATGTATGATGTTGCAACTTTTATATTATATAAAAAGAGTACATAATTTTATTTTTCTTAAACTTTTAAAAGTTTTTATAAATTTACAAAATTTTTTTAATTATGTACTCTTTTTCTACAGAAAGACAAAACCTATAATCTTAAATATTATAGATATTTCTTATATTCATTAAGTAGTATTATATTAAATATAATAAATTATAAAAATGAAAATGCTCTCGGGGAGACTTGAACTCCCAATCTTTGGCTCATAAGACCAACGCTTTAACCGATTAAGCTACAAGAGCTGTATGTATATGAGAGGAATTACTCCCATATTATATATAATATAACTAATTCTTATATCCGTTTTATTTACACTATCTCAACCCCTTCAAAGATTTACACCATTGAAGATTTAAAATGAGACATTAATTCATAGACTTCAAAGGTGTAAATCATCATATAATAGCCCTTGCTTCTTTTGTAATTTTGAAAAAGTTCTATACTATTTGTATAATGTTGATAACGATACTAAATAAAATAATTTACTATTTTTATTTATTAATTCTTTAACTTTTCGTTTCTAATGTAAGAAATGTTATAAATAATACAATAAAAAATTCATTGTTGTTCTTCCTAAATTGTTCAGTTATTTTTGAATTGTGTAAACCTCGACTATGATACTATAATAATCAATGTGTTGTTAAATGTATGACGGATATAAATTATATAACAGTACATTTTAATAACCTTTTTGGATTTTTACAATAATACAAAGGTTTAACATGAGGTGCATTTACATATAAACATTTTTTGAATTCTTTCATATTTTTCAAAAACATATTTTGGTATATTTTATTATATCCTAAAAACTCAAAAGTCAATAGTTTAAAATTTAACTTACCAAATAATTTATCATTTATTGACTTATATTTTATCGAAGTAAGTTTTAATGAAGCTCCAATATTTAGTAAAAATTCACATTCATAATCATTTATAAATTTATTTATAAATGTTTCATCATTAAAATTAGGATTATTAAATTTTTTTAATTTATTTAAATTAACATTTTTTCCTAAATAGGTGTATGGAAAATCCATCAATTTATCATTAGGAATTTTAATTTTCCACATTATTGTTTTGTTAATATCTACACCTTGAACTTCATATAAAGAACTTCTTATGAAAAATAATGCTGTATATTTTATTACTGTTGTAGACAAAAAGGTCGGTGTAGTTATTATAGAATTTATTTTTAAATTATCATGATCTAAAATATGAAAAAAACCACTATATCTATCATTCTGAAAACCACGATATAAAGTCATAAATTTTGATTTTAATGTTTTAGGATAAACTTGTCTAAATAGTGGTGTTTTATTGATATTTTTGAATAAGAGTAATATTGTTTTAATTTCTTCTTCTATACATAATCTATACCCTATTTTTTTTTCACATGCACTTATATATTGTGGTATAATATTATTTTTGTATTCATCATTAAATTCAATTAGGCATTTTTTTTTATTGTAAAAGAGATTAAATAAAATCAAAAAATCTATTATACGCTTATAATTTATAGTTGCATACAACGCATCGCCGTTATTGCTTTTCCATTTATATAATAAATCAAATATTTTTTCATCAACATTAATTTTTAGATTTTTGTAATTGTAAAATATATTTAATTCCATTCCATTCTATTATATATATATAATTTTTTGATATTTTAACTTCTTCTTTACCACTAACAATTGATAAATAGATAAGAATATCGAATGATTACAGCGAATATAAAGTTTTTTGATAAAATTAAAAATGCTTTATAAATTATAAATCAATAACCCTTGCTATAATCTATGTTTTTCCTTTAAGGTCAGACATCGTACAAAAATATATTACGCTTGATAGTACAACCATAGTAAATCTTATGTTAAGAAAAGAGCATTAGATTGAATATTTTTCTCTATTTCTTGAAAACTTATACCATTTTGAAGAGAATGGCATATTTATTCAGTGAGTAATCCTAATAATTGTGAAATATTATTATATACAATTTCCTTTATTAATTTCAAATATTTCAAATAAATTGTTTTGGCTGAATCACTATTAATATTTGGAACTTTAATAAGTTCCCCTTCGGTATAGTTCATAATTTTATTTGTATCGTTAATTATTTCTTGTAAATTATTATATTGATGTACATTATAGTTTAATACTATATCTCCTATTTTTATTTTATAAAACTTTAAATTATGTATTATTTCAAGATTCTTAATGTTTTTTCTCATTATTGAAGGTGCTTTTGTTAATAAATTATCCAATGATATATTGTAATTATCGGCAGATTGTTTTACATTTTTTTTATATTATAAATTTCTTATAATAAGCAATAAAAAAATAAAGGTGCTCTGAGGGAGACTTGAAAACTCAATTTTTGTCTCATAAGACCAATGCTTTAACCTATTAAACTACAAGAGCAGGACATTGAAGTAGTTGCTCCCATATTATATATAATATACCTATTTATTATATTTTGCACCCAGACATTATAGGATTTATTTTTTGTGTTCTCATTAAATCATTTTTATTTATTGTTTCTAATAAATCACTATCAAGACGATTTGAATAAGCATTCATTTTATTTGGAATTTTTGTTATACCACAATTATCTAATGTAGGAGAAGTTTGATATACTACACCGATATTACTTATTTCTCTCGCAGGAAAACTATTTTCAACTGGTTTCTTACTATACATATCAATGTCTCCAGAATCTAAATTAATATTCATATTTCCAGGATTTGGCGTGTGTCCAGCAGCAATTAAAATTGCTTCTCTAGTTCCATCTATTTCTGCATTTTCTTCTGCGGTTCTATCAGGTTGTCGATATTCTCCCGTTGAACCCGCAATACCATATTCATTTACATTTGTGAATTGTTTTTGAGTATTTTTCATTTCTACATTTTTATTTAAATAGCCACCAAATAAACCTTCTATCATACCACCAATAAATCCGTATTCAGATTTTCCAATTATTGTTGTTTCTTTGGTTGTTGTTTTTGCTACTATATCAGGGTCATATAAAGTTACTTTATATACAACACCTCCTATATTTCTAAAAGTATCTTCGGTAGGTAAAGTTTGTCTTAAAGTTTTTTTAGCATCATCTTCATTTTTTAAATATGCTCCATTTTTTCCTTTAATATTTGTTAAAATAGTGTCATGTATTAATGTTTCTTTTGTAGTTGTTTTAGCTAAATCATTTAATGCCGTATATGTTTCTTTGTTCCCTGATAAATTACCTATTTCACTATCATGAATAGTTGTTTCTTTAATAGTTGTTTTTGCATTATCTGTTAAAGATGAATATGTTTCTTTATTTCCTGTTAAATTACCTGTTTCACTATCATGAATAGTTGTTTCTTTAGTAGTTGTTTTAGCATTATCTATTAATGCTGAATATGTTCCTTTATTTCCTGTTAAATTGCCTGTTTCGCTATCATGAATAGTTGTTTCTTTGGTAGTTGTTTTTGCATTATCTGTATATGCAGTATAGGTCTCTTTATTTCCTGTTAAATTACCTGCCTCTGTATCGTGAATAGTTGTTTCTTTAACAGTTGTTTTCATTATATGATTTACAGGATCATATAATGTCGCTTTAGAAGGTATTTGTATACTAGGGTTTCCTACACCTCTAGCAGATTCAATAGTATATTCTTTATTGGTATATTTTAAAGCATCCATGATAGGCGCGACTAATGCTTTTACTATACTAGTTACATTTGTAACTACAGAACGAGAACCCGTTGTTTCTCTTTCATTATTATATAGTATGATTTTACTTTTTCCGTAGTCATCGTTAATTCCTTGTTTTAATTCAGTTCTAGAAATTTGACCTTTGTATTCTATATGCGATTCTTGTCTAGTTGTTGGACGAATATTTTGAGCGGCTCTTAAAGTTTCCTTAGAATTAGCACCGGTTGTTTTAATCCATCTATCTTCTGTTTGTTCAAATACTGTATCAGGTCTTTGTTTAGTCATATTTGCAATTTCTCCACGTCTATCAGGACCTTTTACATGACCCTTTACAGGTATTTCAAAATACTTTTGATTTTGATTTATTTTACTTCTCAATTCATCTAAATTTCTAGGTTTAGCATAATCTAATGTATCACCTTGATGAAAACCACCGGTACCTCCTCCATTGAAACCTTGATTTAATCCTGGACCAACGCGTATTTTTTCTATTGGAAAAAAATTATTTGCAACTTCCGATAATTCTATTCTAGATTTATAAAAATCATCATTATTTTTCATACCGCATATATCTCCGCCTACGTTAATTTCAGGTTTAAACATACATGGTATTTCTTGTTTTTGTTGTTTTAAAGAATTAATTCCAGATATATTATCAAGAACAGGATACATATTTTCAATATTCGTATTTTGTGTTACATTTTTTTTAAGAAAAGGTGTCATATTGTTATGTGTTAAAGATGAATTATTTACTTTTTCACCTGTTAAGGAATATGTATAATCATTTATAAATTCTTCTTCATTATTATTAATTTCTGAATAAAAATTTCTTCTAAAAGAATCCGATGTTGCATTTTTAGATATTATACCTGTTTCATATGGTTTTTGTGATTTTTTATATAAGTTATTACTTCTTTCTTGTTCATCTTTTTTAACATTATTCCAATATGTAGAATTATATATATTTTTCATAGATGGTATATTATTAGATGATACATTCATTCTTTATTATCTCTACTGAATAAAGGATAAAAAATACAATAAATTATATACATTTATATATTTAATAATTTTTACAAGATACTCCATGATACATAGAACCTTCAGGATAACCGGGAGTATATTGTTTGTTTTGATTGCAATTTTTCCATGTTTCTAAATTATTATTATTTACTTTACTATTTGGAAAAAATATAGATTGATCTTGTGGTTTATCAATACACGGAATATGATTATCTTTAGCAACCATTCTATAATTAACAGGTATTCTATCAAATTGTTCAATTGCTTTTTCTTGCGGGTCATAACATATCCATTCCCATCTATTTATACCAGTTTCTTTTAATGTACAAGGAGGATTAGATAAACGCGTATCTTCGCGAGGTATCATACATTGTCTAGCATCAACACTACCCTTTATATCACATCCTGTTTTATTATATTTACCAGGCATATATTCTTGATCATTACATTTTGTATTTTTATAGTTTAATCCTAGTAATTCATTTGAATCATCAATAGCATTCTTCATACTACAAGTGTTATGTCCGTAATTTTGATATCTAAGGGATGGGTCTGCGGGTATATCTCTATAACATTCTTCACAATCATTAGACGGGACATCTAATTGATATAGACCTGGTCCAACAGTTCTTCTCAATTTTTCTTTATAACTACAACTATCATAATTTAATCTTGTATCTATATATTGGTTCATATCTAATAAAATAATATATTATTTTATGCGTAAATAAATAGATATGTTAATAAGTTTATTATTTCCTAATATTTTATTAAATTTTGAAAACTTTACATATAATGAAAATGAAATAATACATAGTTATACATCAATTGAAAGGGTATATTTATATATCATGGGGTATAATCCAGATTTTTATTATAAATGGGATATAACTGATAAAATATTTGTTGCATTATTATATATATTAACTTTTTTTATATCTGCAATAGCAGGATATTTGTCTTTTAAATGTACATGGAAAGGTACTATTAGAAACTTTTTTTATAGATTTTTATTTGCAATATTTGCATTTTTGCTAGGACCTATATATCTATTATGGTATTTTTTTGTAAATTATATAGGTAATTTATGTTAATTAAAACGTTAATTAAAACATTAATTAAAACATTAATATTATACGATGTGTTCTATAACCAAAATTTACATGATTTAAAATAAGCAAACTTCGAAGTATATGAAATTATATGAAATTATATGAAATTATATATTTTTTATAAACTTTTGCCTCATTTTAAATCTTCAATGATGTAAATAGCAATTCTAACATATATTATTATAAGTTTTGATTAAAATATATATAAAAATAATTAATTTTTTCTTAAAATTTAGCATATACAATATTTATTTACATTTATCATAATTTATTTTTGGCGGCATAGGAACTTCTCTATACATTATTGATTGGCACGCAGGTAAATGTAACATAGTTGTGTCTATAGGTTGCGTTTTATCATTTTTAATAATTCCATCATTTGTAGGGACATATTGATTAGTTCCGCATTTTGATATAATTCTAGTTTGTCCTCTTAATTCACTATCTAAATCTACAAGATTTCCTTGTATATGAGATACAACAGTACCTCCAACAAAACCTAGTTGGTGTCTACATTTATTTTCATGTTCGTATCTGTAAGGTGATAATAAATAACTTAATGTACTTACGTTATCTTGCAATTCTTGTTTATATGAACAAGTATCATACGTGGTTCTATTAAAACTCATCTACTCTCTTCTTTATAATAAAGAAAAGTTTTTATTTCTTCCAATCCAATTACAATTTTTATTAAATTCAGTTCTATGAATATAGGATCGAGTATCTTCGCCTCCATTTGTCCATTTTGGAACTATATTTTCTGGATTTTGAATATCTTTCACACAATCTAATAAAGGCATAAAATTATTCATTTCTTCTTCCATAATTTGCTTTTTACATCTAACATTATTAGTATCCATACCTTCTATTAACTCTAATTCTTTTCCAATATCTGTTTTTCCACATCTTAAATTTGGACCCGCTGTAAAAATTCTATTATTTAATTGTATTTTACATTTATCTTGAGTCATCGATAAAGGGTTATTTCTTAACATTGAATATTTATCAATTAGACAATCATCAGCTAAACCATATCCAGGACGTCCTCGAAGATTTGGATGATTTAAATACATTTCAGGCATTCTTACGTACGGACTAACGCAATCAACTAGATTATTAGGATATATATTATATCCTTCTATTTTATTATTATGTAAATCTTTAGCACTTTTCCAACAATCATCAGAACATATATTAGTATTATTATCAAATGTATCGTTATTAAAGGTATTATTATTCATTATCTATAATTTAATAATATAAATATAATTTATTTATTCACTAAATATTTTTTATCTTCAATATTTTTAATTATTTCATAATTAATATCTAATTTAATATTATCATAAATTTGTGTATAATCTTTTTCCAATATATGGTTTTTATATTCTAAAATCTTCCATTCATCTTTATTAGAACTATTACCAACTAATTCATCGACTAAATCATGTGTTTTTTTAATTTTATTGAAGGTTTCTGTATTATAAAATTTTTTACCTTCAGCATCATATTTAATTAAATTCTTATATGTGAGCATATCTTCTACATTATCTCTATTTTTTGAATAATTCTTATATTCGATTTCTTTAGACGAAGTATTATCCTCATTAATTTCAATATCAAGTTTAATAGTTGTCTTTTTAATCATTATTTTTATTTAGTATTTTATTATTTATATATCATTTTTAATTTTGAGTACATAATTAAAAAAATCTAAAAAATTTTAAAAAGTTTATAAATATTTTAAAAAAATAAAATTATGTACTCAA
>Ga0129336_10001883_pt1 | contig 12837 bp, 14 predicted proteins | sample CPB6_02_DNA_FD_96878 | JGI IMG/M metagenome (GOLD analysis project Ga0129336, IMG submission 96878) | Freshwater to marine salinity gradient microbial communities from Chesapeake Bay, USA - CPBay_Sum_0.6_0.2_DNA | ecosystem: Environmental > Aquatic > Marine > Coastal | place: USA: Chesapeake...
CAGATGTAGTCTTCATTGACAACTTCTCCTCTTGATGTGTTGACAATTATTGTTCCTTTTCTTACACTGTCAAGAGATCCGTAAGTTATCATCTCTCTTGTTTCACTTGTAAGATAACAATTAATTGAAATAATATCGCATTCACTAATCTGCTTTAGAGAATCTACTTTTGCAGCAGAACTATTTAGAATGCAAGAATCCACATAGGGATCATAAAATTTCACTGTTAGTCCGAAGCTATTTGAGTAATTGGCTATCTTATTGCCAATTCTTCCCATTCCAATAATGCCAATCGTCTTTTTATGTAGCTCATTTGATCTTAGAAGAGATTCATTTTCACTTGATCTCCAAAGATCAATAGACTGAACAGCTTCTAAAAATTTTCTCTGTAGGTTCATTATATGAACCCATGTAAGCTCTGCAGATGCGTGAATATCATCAAGTGCAGCTCTGTTATCAAGAAGACAAAAATACTTTATCCCTAAACTATCTAGAAAACACGTGTCTATGTGATTGACGCCTGTCGATGGTGTGCAGACAAATTTCAGATTGTGAAATCTAGAAAAATATTCCCTTTCCAAGAACACAGGTGTTCCTGGATTTACAACAAGCACATCAGGATTTTCGTCATCAATCTGTAATTGATGTTCCAATAAAAAAGTATCGATGTCCTTGTTGCTGAGGAAGTCTAATGGGCAATCAAATCTTATTTTCATTCTTCAGCCTTATTAGTGACTCAGCAAGATAATAGTCTATCATTGAGTCAATGTTCACAGAATGAACTTCATCCATAATGTAAGGCCTAGAAATCTTTCCGTTTCTAGAAAAATCTTCTACAATGCACTTTCTTGTCATTGCATATATCGCACCATTTCTTATGTAGCAAGGTTCAAGATCTTGTCTTCTTGATCCCTCTCCTTCGGGAAATTCTTTACAAAAATCTTGAATGGTGTCTTCGCTGCTGATTCTCTTCATTCTAACTGGATGCTTATCTTGCATTTGGCACACTGATATTACACTGTCACAACCCGAGGATACTAGTTTTTCTACAGCTGCCTTAATGTGAGACTCGTTTCTAAGTGGAGAAACGCAAGGCAACTCAACCACGTAATCATATGTTTTTCCAAATGCCTTTTCAGATTCAAGAACAGCGTGTCTTAGAGCGTCTCGAGACCAAACTGTATCTCCTGATAGTTCTGATGGACGGATAAAAGGCACTAGCGCACCAAACTTTAATGAAATATCTGCAATTTCATGAGAGTCAGTGCTTACAATATACTCTTGAAATACTTCGCTCTTAAGAGCAGCTTCTATAGTGTAAGCTATTAGGGGCTTATCACATATAGCTCTTATATTCTTTTTGGGGATTCCTTTGGAGCCTCCGCGGGCCAATGTCACTCCAAGTATGTTCATACATCACTCTTTTGAAAATAGTATTGATAGTCTGAATCAGGAACATTTGAAATTTTTGTCACTTCAAACTTCATTCCTGTAACCATATCATTCAGATCTACTATGTTTTCCTGTAGAATTGCTTGTCGACATATTCTGTGCAAATTACAAAGACCCTTGAGTCTTTCATCATTAATGTGTATGAGATGTGCATTTGTTATGATTACGTCAAACAAACGACCTTCAGACACCTTAGAGTCAATAAATTGAAAAGTATCCATTTCAACTATTTCAACATAGGGTCTATGCACTCTCACATATTCGATTGCATCTTTCCAAATATCATTAGCAGAACATTGTGCATTAGGAAAATGATTTTTAATTGCCTCTAAATTTGTTCCCCATCCACATCCAAGCTCGTGTAAAGTGAATGTGTCATTAGGCTCATATAGCTTTTTTAATTTTTCTATGATGGGTTCGTAATAGTGATGTCTAACTGCAAGATTTAGATAATCTTCCTTAGCATTTTGACTTGCTTTAGGACTAGACCAGTACTCAGATCCTGTTATATATTTTTGAGGTCTTTTCATATTGCTTCCTTTGAAATAGGTGTCATATCTCTTATAGCATCCAATTGATCTCCTAGTTCTCTGAGAAGCTTGAGTTCATCTAGAACCATAGATCCAATATGGTCGTTTCCTTGTGACGCTTTACACAGAGTAAAGTGCTTTTCAATAATTGATGCGCCTCTAGATATCTGATAAAGGCAGCTTGCAATTCCATAAGAGTGATCACTATAACCCACAACATTATCGGAGTATGGTAAAAATTTTGTCTTCTTTAGATCTAAAATGCTTGTAGGGTACTTAGAAATACAGTTAAAGTAACCTACATTGTGATCATTGTAGGGCAAAGATTCTGAGTCCCACATTCCAAGTGAGATGTATGTTTTTAGATTTTTTTGAATAATGCTTCTACAAAGAGAAGGCTCTTTTTTTAGAGTCCTACTAGCAATCTTAATGTGTCTTACCTGGAGATCTGTGCACCACTCTAGTTTTTCTTCATCAAAAACTGATGCAAAAAATTCTATATTGTATGCATCACAAATTTGCTTAATTGTCTTTACCTGATCAAAGGTAAACTCATTCTTCTTTCTAGAATCATCTCCGAAAACTCTTTCAGAAGAGTACAATTGAAACTTAGCAAAATCAGATCCTCCTGCAGAGGATTGTCTTATTAGCTCTTCAATAAGACGAAAGTCACCATTATGATTGATTCCAATCTCAGATATGATCTTTAACACATTATCACCATTTTTGACTTACAGAATTATAGTTCGTTGTTCAAAATTTTATCAAGTGCATGATTGACTTGATTCTCAAATAATATCTTTGAAATCCATGGTGACATTTTTCCTTCAATCAAATCATTCTGATCATTCTTTAGACTTATAAAAGTATCTAATTCTTGAATCTCAGCATTTACGATGTCATCTGGAAATTTGATGTATGCGGGTAAGTACCCCACGCCTCCAAAGTACTTTTGACTTGAGTAATTCATTGAAAAGCTTCTACATTTAGAAAATACAGTTTCCCACGCAATATGACTTCCAGACATATTGAACAAATAATCACTGTATTTTATCGCGCTAAAATGGTCCTGACTCTCAATTACCTTTATGGTTCTATACGTCTCATCAAAAAACTGAAACTGTGATTTATCACTACTGTGGACTGATTGTCTTTTATAGACTCCTGTGCCTTGTCCATCTTTTTCATGATAAACATAGTCATGAGGATATGTCTTTAGAAGAATTTGAATTCTATTTTTCTCACATAAGTCAATCAATCTATCAATATGCTTCATGTTTTCAAGAAGCTGACTTGTGTGAGATGATGGGTTTGATGGAGCAATTAAGAGCGTTGACTTGCTTACATCTAATTCGTATTTTTTAAAAAACTCATTGCAACTTATAGGCTTACCCACACCTGAGAATGTGTCATAATAGTAGTCATAATGTGTTGATCCTACGATATGTGCAGAAGATCCATGATAAATTCTCTCACACCATGACTTCCACAAGGGTCCCTTCACTAATGATGAATAAGGACGAATTGATGAACAGTCAGTGAGAATGTCTGCACCGCCTATGTCCCAAAGAATCCACTTGGGTCTCACGTCATTTAAAGTTGTGCCAGGCCTTCTTGTCTTTGGAAAGAGTTTTGGACCTGTCAGAATTGCATCGTAATCATTTGTTAGAAGCTTGAAGTCATTCCAATTTCTTACTGTTCTCAATCCACTACAAGATGCAAATAAAGACTTGTCAAAATAAAACTTTTCATTTCCAGAAAACTTTTTTGTAAGTCTTAGGTCATTTTCAAACATGACAAGTGAGCAGTTATATTGCTTAGAGACTTCTCTATAGACATTTAGAGAGTCGTAAGGAATACTGCTCCAAAATAAATCGCCTGCAAAAACTGCTATTTTCTTATCTAATTTACTCATTTTTCATAAATGAAGTCAGCATGTATTGACCCCAAAGATCAGGTCTGTCGTATCTGAGTGAATCTATTGTAAGTTTGGATGTCGTATGAAAATTAGATTCTTCAGAATATTGGGTCACATTCTTTACGGAATCCATTTTTCCGCCTCTGTGATTTGCAACTTCTGCATTTATGATCTGATTTATTAGCTTTTCATCACTTGGGTCACTAAAAGGTGGATCTGCATTGACCCTTCTGTACGACATATGCTCTATTCCAACTTTAATTCTTTCTTCAATACTTGAGAAGTCATTAAAAAAATAGTCAACTACTATGCAACATCCACTGGAGTTTAGAATTGACTTGCACTTACTGTAGAAATGTCTTTTTTCTGATGACGTCAAGTGATGAAACATCCAACGACTTACAATTATATCAAACTTTTTTTCAAATTTGTGATTGAAAAAATTAGTCACTATGTGATTTGCAGTCTTGTATTTTTTCTCAACAACTTCAAAATTAGACTTTTCAGAAAGATCAAGGCACAGTAAGTGTGATCGCCTAGAAATTTCCTCATCAATGTCCTGAACTTCCCAGGCATTTGGTGATCCTACAACTAGGATCTCAAAATCAGTTGTTTTGTTCACAGATGAAATACGATTTGAAATTTCTTGAGAAATTTCTTTTCTAGTGTCTAGATCAAATGAAACATTGTGCAATATAGCGTTACCTGCCATTATTTTTTCTCTCTAGTTCTAACTCGATCAATTCTAGATATTCGGAAGCCATATTGTTCAAATTTCTTTTTGGTCTATTTGAATTCACTCTATCGATGAGTGACTTTAGAAGAGCATCATCTTTCAAGATGTTGATAAGTTGATCAAAGTTATCATACTGCATTCCGTAATTTAAGCAGTATTCGTTTATGCTACCACCGTCCTTGTGGTATAGAACAGGAAGTCCTAGTGATATTGCCTCCAAAACATGATTTGCACCTGCTTCAAGTTTAGAAGCAGTGACATACACATTGTGCTTTGGAATTTCACTAACAAGACCCTCTATGTCAAGAGGATCAAGCTGTCTATCAAAAATTGTTCCTTCTGGATGCCTTCCAATGAATGTGAACTCTCTATTAATAAGCCTCTTTTGTCTTATGAAAAGATCAAGAGACTCGTAAAGATCAAATCCCTTCATTGAATTATTTGACCAATGATGAGACACAATCTTTATTGTGTCTCCTTCAAGTAATGGAACCAACTTATTGTCTAAACTAGTGAATTTAGTGTGAGGAGCATTTGGTATTACAAATGATCTTAGTGACTTGTTGTTTAGATAATCTAGAGCCCAAAAACTTGGAAATATTACAATGTCTGAATATTTGACTGTTTGAGAAACTAGTTCAAACAAATCAGGTTTTCCATGTGTTCCGAGGTCACCTATGCGTTGGACCATCAAGGCATGGTGATTGATCATTCTATGATTTAGGATGTCACGGAATGTCACCAGGGAGCTCGGACGAGGATCTACACAGAACAGCACATCAATTGACTTGTCGAATCTTAACTGATCTTCATAAAGAACTGTATGTCCTCTAGCAAGCGACTCATCTATCAGTGCCTTGAGAACTTTTGATCCACCGCCCCAGGGACCTTCAACAGGCCTTCTGTTAAAGTAGATCTTCATTGAAATCTCACAATTTCGTTATTTTGACCTGCTATTTTTACAGCTCTCATTATCATTGAATCTATAAATGCATCTTTAGCGCTGTATAAAGCACCACTTTCTGCATTCTCTAAGATTTTAGAAATTGCTATTTCCTGATCATTTAGACCAATAAGAGGTGTCTTCCAGGCTATTCCAATCGAGCTTAAAGTGATGGATGACATCTGACCTTCTTCGTATTCTATTACAGAGTTGTGAGTCTTGACATTTTCATTTTCAAGAATTCTGACATCGAATATTTCGCAATCATTTGTCTTATCTTGAATTCTTCCTGTCAAAATACTTCCATTGTTGGAAATACAGTTCATACTTTGGATTCCCCTTAATGGGCTTGTTTTATGTGCGTATGAAAAATTATGCTGAATTAGAGCTCCATCTGTCATCTGAATTGTTGACATATCAAACGTCTCTAGCTGCTCTTTTAATAGATCACCACTGTTTCCAAAGTGCCTTGGAAGGTGAACAGAAGATGCAAAACATGAAACTAATCTAGGCGTCTTTGCACTCAAATAAGACCTCATCTGTGCTATTGCATGATAGTCATATGATCGAAAATTATTTTGAACAATTCTCGGTCTTTCGAGTGTTCCTGTGCTGTATATTAGAGACTTAATCTGTTCGACAGGTGTGTGTATCCATTGTTCTATTACACCCACCTTCATTCCTTTGGACAATTCTACAACTCTTGGGCTACTCACAGGAGTCTCAAGAAGAACTGTTCCCTCAAAACTAGAGACGGATTGCAAGCACTCCTCTTGAGCTGATTCTGGAACAGAGATAATAATAGCATCCGAGCATTTGAAGAGATCACTTGGATTCTTGTGATACGCTAGATTAAGTAATTGTGAATCTCCTGTTGCTAAATTAGAATTTCTTCTAAAGAAGCCAGAGACCTCATATTTTTCTTTAAATTTCCTAATCAGCGGAAGGTAGATATTTCTTGCACGCTTTCCAAATCCATAAAAGCCTATTCGATACCGATTTGTTGTCATGTATTATTGTAACTCTTTTGAATCATCAGAGAAATATAGAGCTGAGGACTATCTTCCCAAAGCGTCATAATCTGGAAAGATTTCTTGCAATTCATTTCTTCTAAAAATGAATCTTCATCTAAATTAAGAAGAGCCGGGACTTCTTCATACACAGACTTTTTAACATCAGAATATCCAAATTTTAAAACTCTTCTAGAAAACTCTTTAAAACTTTTGTCCTCTAAGAATTTATCACTCCAAATGCAAGACCAAAGTAGATTGTCTTTCCTGTAGGCGCTCTCTTGCTCTCCGTCTTTTAGCCATCCTATTTTAAAGTTATCAAATCTCCAGTGATCTCCTAGACCCCAATCAAGAAATATGGTGGCATTCTTTCTCTCTTGAGTCATTGATACACAGTTTTCAATGAACTTTTTTGGATTTTTAGAAAAGTAAGGACATCTTGTAGAGACAATAATATCATAATCATTATCACAATCCCAAACTGGATCATTTATATTCCAGTTGTTAAGTGACAAATCAAAGAAGTCTTTCTGATTTGCTTCAATACAATTAGTAAAGCTGTTAGGTCCAGAAAAACCTAAAAAAGCTGCCTTTTGATATGTGTGTTTCGGTATTTGTCTCAAATAGAAATCAAATACATATGGATCTGATTTTCCCATGAATCAATCTGATGAAATAATCTGATTGCAAAGAGATATCCACTCCTCAGTAGACACTTTTTTATTTGCTATAGAATTGTAGGCACCATTCATCTTTGATGTTCCTCTTCCCTGATGTATGAACATCACAGTATCATTAGAATCTAAGCATCTATCAACACCGCATGTTTTTCCCATTTCTCTAAAAGGAGAATTACAAATATCTACTAAGCTGGAATCATTATAAGTGTTCCTAAAAAGTTTCATTTTGAGATTATTGTCTCTGCAGTATAGAGTAAGTAGATCAGTAGTGTCAATTCTTGGAAGATCAGGCATCATTGAAACACTCTTGAATATGCTTGTCTTTACAAGCAGACCTGAACAGTGGTATGCACGAACTCTATCGGGATGAGTATCTTCACATACGCCTACAATATCCAAATCATTATCAATACAGTCTTCTATTTCTTTGAAGAAACTATTTGATGTCACACAAGTGTCACTATGACATGTAAACACATAGTCTGTGTCTATCATGTGCTTGGCACACTCTAGACCATCTCCGTGCCCATATGAATATGTTAATTGAGTCTTACTGTTGGATACAATCTTGCAATTTTCAATCAGTCTATGATCTTCAAGGTATGTCTTGAGATCAAAATCTGTATTTTCAACTATCAAAAACTTAATATCTAAGTTAGAACTCTTAGAGAACTTATTGAAACTTTTAATGACGATTTCGTCTAGTTTCGGAGTTCTACAAGATACAAAGTAAACTGTTAGTGTCTTTTTAGAAGTCATGATTCGATCTCACTTAAAAATGAAAATTCTAGTTGGTCTAATCTTTCTTGTATCCAAGTTTCAAGTTGGCTGGTCATCTCTAGACTCAAATAGTTTTTGTCCCACTCACAAGCATGATATACGATTTCATACTTGCGATGATTAGAAATATCAGCGGACAATTCATCAAAAGGAGGATTTCCATCGTATAGTGTGAACTTTCCAAATGACTTATGCGCTCCTTCATACGATTGTTGAGCATAATCTTTCGGCGAAAGAGTTAGAAGACTAATTCCGCTATCAAAAGCTGCTCTGATTGAATCAGGAGACATTCTCCAAGCAGGTGGTCTAAAAATAGGACTTATGCGATCTCTGAGATTTGCTGCATAAATCTCAGCGAAGATTTGATGAAACTTATTTTTTGCTTCATTAAAGCTAAGTGTCTTAAATTCATCATTATTAGACACACCTGGAATTCCATGGTAATATCCATGAATTCCTATTTCAAAATTTTTAGAAGGAAGCTTTCTAATTGTTTCGCAAAATTCAGGAAAGTCTGAGATCTTCATAGGACTTTGACAAATACTTTCAGAAGGACTGGGTATTGTCCTCCAGTATGCCAATGGCACAAATAAGTCAAATTTTATATCAGGAAACGTATCAATAAGTCTAAAACACCTGTCAAGAACTTTGACAGATGATTTAGGGTGCGGTGTGATATCATCTATGCTTATAGCAAGTTTTGTCATGGATTTTCACAGCTTTTTTGATAGCTTAAAAAGTCTGTTATTATTTTTTCATGGGGATAAGTCATCATCTTACTAGTAATTTGATCTCTCTCCAAAAAAGAGTAAATCAGTCTTGTGTTCGGGTGATCATCATCATTATTTGATACATTGTGTAAAAGTGAAGTATTGAACAAAAGAATATTTTCATTATCACAGTGAACTTCATCTGTATCAAGAATATTGAACAGCTGACTATCAAACTTACTAAATCCTGGACTTATGAAATCACTATTTCTTAACGGAGGTGGAAACATATTGTGACTTCCACGAAGAAGAGACAATCTTTTTGTACAATTTTCACTAAACTTAGGGTAAAAAATTATCTTGTGAGCGGGAGGTATATTTCCTACAGCCCTATCATCAATTAGATATGTGTCCCTATGCCACGGCATGTAACTGGATCCCTTAAAAAATCTTCTAACTTGAATATGGTAAAGAACCATGTCCTTACCTGTTAGAAAATTCACCCTCTTATTGAGATCATTTTCAAATATAAATCTCATAAATACAGGATCATATGCATGCACGGATGATCTTAGATCATCCGTGCCATCGTATTTTTCAACAAGACTAAATCCTTCTTTTAGATCGTGTCTTTGTATTCTCTCTAGTGTGATAAGAACATCATTTGTCGCACTAGTGTTAGCAACACTTAAGTTTGTGTATCCGTCTAAAAAGAATCTTTTCTTCTCACTCATAAAGAATCACTTCACAATGAGGACCTGACCGTAATTGATCTGATCATCTGAGTATCCTCTATCATCATGAAAAATACGTCTATCTGTGATGACTAGTTCCTTCTCGTAATCATAAATTGAGTCAACAACGCTTGCAACTTCAATGTCCTTCTGATTCTTATCAGGAAGGTGATAATCATCAAAGAGAGCAATCTTATTAAATCTTGGTCTCACATTATTCCAGTCATTCTTGACGGCTTCATATCTGTGATCACCATCAATATACACCATGTCGAATGCCTCTTTTAGACCCTTGTTCTGAAAGAAATCATCTGAAGTGCTTCTAAAGAAGTTGATTCTCTGAAACCACTCTGAGGGGAACACTTGTGTCAGGCTCTGAACCTGTTCTTGTGAGAGGGCAGGATCAACCGTGTAGACTTTTCCATTAGATCCACACTCTGACATTGCCATTGATGCGCAAAAACAGGAATATCCTCTTCCGTAACCGATCTCCAGATAGGACTTGATGTTGTACTTCTTTATTAGTGCATAAATTAGCATTCCTCTCTCGTAGTTGGGACGATAAAATGCACCTGCCTTACTAAAGAGTTCATTTTCTTGACTTCTCTGCTTTTTTGCAGTAAATTCCCCGATGTAATCAAATTTACCCAGCGATATATCAGAAAGCGGATAACCCAATTCATTGAGCTTTTCAATGATATGTGTCTTCTTAATATCCCCTGTGGGAGATGGAATGCTGGTTTCAAAAACGCTTTGTGTAATATTCATTTTCTTCCTATGTCTTACTTTAGACCGCTTCAAACATTTCTATAAACTTACTCTTCAAATTGTGAATTTCATGCTTGAGAACAGATTCATAGTTTTTCTCTACATCCTCAAGCGTTGGAATAGAAAATTCTACGGGTATGTCCATTATACAATTGGGACTAAGAATTGATTTTGCAATTCCAACATCTCTAGAAATAATTGGAACTTTCATTGCTGATGCTTCGAGAATGGCCTGTGGACCTCCCTCATATCTTGATGAGACAACATATAGGTCACATGAAGCATACATTTTTTTAATAACACTGATCGGAACTAGCTCGAGATATGTGTAGTTCATCCCAATTCTATTGAGACGTTCTATCACATAAGATCTTCTCCAACCACCCAGAAGGACTCGAGGTTTCTGAATGATTGCTTCATTTTTTATCTTTTGCATGAGGTCGCAAAAGAGATCGGGACCCTTTTCCAATTTTGGAAGTCCTGAATTTCCTTCGGTGTCCCTTTGAAAGCTACCAATTATGAATTCATCCTCTCGAATTTCTAGTTCTTTTCTTGAGCTCTTCTTGTCAATTTGATTCCACACAGATGAATCAAACCAAAATGGAATAATGAATATCGGCTTTTTTGTGTAGTTCTTGATGTGATCATGTGTGGTCTTATTTGGCACATGGTAAGCATCAATAAAGTTGTCCCTGTACTTGAATTCACTTATTTTTTCTGGACCAAACTTTTCTGGAACTACATGGTGAACTGTTAAGACAACTTTTTTTGATGAAAGAATTTGTGAAGGTATTTGATTCCAGCACCATCCTGCAAGAAGCCATATTACATCTGCATTGAGTGGACTGTCAGTGTAAGTGCTGGGATTGGCGGTATTCCATTCTTGTGCCTGCCTATCACAGATCCAGTCTTCTCTTGGTGCTAGGACAAATATTTTCATCGGATTACGCCTTCTAGAATTTGTGAGTATTTCATACAAGAATCAGTTATTTTTACCGATGCATCGTTACTGAAATTGCTTACTCGTCTTGAATAATCCATCTTTGGTGGGTTATAGAGTGCAACTGGAATCATATCCCATTCGTCCTCTTCAATGACTACAGCACCCTTTCCTGCTATCTCTCTTGTTCCTCCTGAAGATGAGCAGTACACTGTGCAGCCACAGGCATTTGCATCCACGACAACATTTGGGCAGTGATCAAGCCAGGAGAGGTGTATGAACTTTGAGGAAGCCTTCATGCAGGCAATCATAGACTCCCAATTGAGATCTCCTATGAACTTCACACGAGAATCATTTAGATCTGATCCTGTATGATTCTGTGCATCCTTTCCTGCAACTAGAAGAACATCATCCTTACCAGACAGTTCAAGAAAGAGTCGAATATTATCAGAGAGCCTCTTGTGAGGTCTCCATGCAGATGCACACATCCAGACATTTTCTCTTGGAATTCCGCCACCTAGGACAGCAGCAGGAATCTTCTCAATCAAAGATGTGTCAGTTCCATTGTGAATTACATGTATTCCATCACGCACGCCAAAGTACTTCTCGGTGAGCCTCTTATTAAACTCACTCTGCACTATAACAGCATTGGCAAAATCATAACTGGCTCTTATTGGAGCATTCATTCTCTGCCAATCCTGTTCAGAGTTGAAGTAGATTCCATCTAAACGAAGGACATTGGGTCTGAAAGTGTTTGATCCATTTATAAAAGTGAGACGAACATCTGGATTTTCACCCACAATTGAGTGACCCATTTGAGTAAGGGATCTTGCCAACTTGAGACCAAATCCATTGGGACCTGATCTCGATTGAAAGTCTACATTCTCAAACTGTATTCTCACTCTATGAATCCTCTTTCCCTTATTCTCTCAGCAGACATCTTCTGATTTATAGAGCGCTCGCTCTTGAAGAGGTTAGGATTGTTTAGGTCTATGTCGTAATGGTACATCACCATGGGAACAAAGACAAGAGGACGATCCTCCTTTATTGCCTTGTGCATCATTGGCAGAAAGACTGCCTGATCGCAGGCAATCATGATGTAATTTCCATCATCATCGAGGAAGTTCTTCCTATTAATGCCTCTTAGCGAAGATCTCCTAAAGGTCTTCAGGTGGCTAGAGACCCAAGGATGCTTATACACATCGTCGCCCTTTAGTGGACCGGAGATATTTGTGCTTGTGTAAGACCACCTGTGCATTGTCCACATAACAGCAGCATTTGACTTGCTGTATGCTTCATTTAGAATGTAGAGCGAGTCGTTCTCGGTAAGCCAGTCTCCAGCATCAAGCCTGCACACAACCTCACTGTCCTCAATTGACTCAACAGCGTCCAAAGTATTGCGCACCTCTCCGTGCTTCTCGGTCCTTGAGACAACCTTGAGCCTATCTCCAAGGCCCAGTGACTTTGACATGTCAGACACAACCTGAGCTGTGTTGTCAGTCGACATGTCATCGTACACAACCATCCTCCAGTCACTGTAGGACTGGGAGAAGACAGACCTCACAGTCTGTCCTATCTTGTCTTGACAGTTGAAGGCTGGAGTGACGAATACGAACTTATTGTTCACTTGGCAACC
>Ga0129336_10001885_pt1 | contig 12834 bp, 11 predicted proteins | sample CPB6_02_DNA_FD_96878 | JGI IMG/M metagenome (GOLD analysis project Ga0129336, IMG submission 96878) | Freshwater to marine salinity gradient microbial communities from Chesapeake Bay, USA - CPBay_Sum_0.6_0.2_DNA | ecosystem: Environmental > Aquatic > Marine > Coastal | place: USA: Chesapeake...
CTCGAGGCGTTGACAGGGCACCCACCTTGATCTGGGTGTGCGGTACGAGCCTGGGTTGGACTGATCTGCCAGGAATACCCGCAACAGCGGGAATCAATTCAGCGCTATCCAAAGCGGCCATGGCATCCAGATCGGTGACAGCCTGCGCCTTGTCAAGTGCGTCAGGCAAGACAAGAATCTGCTGGCAAAGCCTTCGAACATTCATAGCCGGCAATTATGCCGGCCCGAGGTGGGCCGATGGTGTCAATCGAACTGAACCACCTTGTTGCCACCGGTCTGTTTGGCTCGGTACATGGCTGTATCTGCGCGCCGTATCAGTTCAGCCACCCGGGAGCCGTCGGCCGGATACATGGAGTAACCAAGGCTGGCTGACATCCGCATTTCATTGCCGCCCAACGCATAGGGCTCTGCCAGCGACTGTCGCACTCGCTCCAGGACAACCGTCGGCTCCTCACCTGCCTCCAGATTCAGCAGCAAGCCAAACTCATCACCCCCCAAACGCGCAGCCAGATCGCCTGCCCGCAAGGATTGCTTCAGACGCCGGGCCACTTCGATCAATGCCCGGTCACCTTCCTCATGCCCCAGCACATCATTGATGGGCTTGAAACCATCCAGGTCAAGAAACACCACACCAAAAGGCCGCTGATGCCGCATGGACTGCGTGATCATGACTTCCATACGACCCAGGAACTGCTGCCGGTTGGCCAGTCCCGTCAAGGAGTCATGCAGGGCCTGGCGCTCATAGTCCTTCTGCAGGCGCTTTTGCTCGGTGATGTCGCTGAACAGTGCCAGGTAGTTCCTGACCATATTGTCGGTATCGCGTATCACAGAAATATTGACGCTGTTGATAATCTGCGAGCCATCCTTGCAACGATTTACGATTTCACCGGTCCAGTGCCCATTGGCATGAACCTGACGAAACATTTCGACCCAAAAAGCTTCATCATGCTGACCCGAGCTGAGCAAGCTTGGGCGTTGCCCTTTTGCTTCTTCGGCAGAGTAGCCAGTAATCAGCGTGAACATATTGTTCACGTCAATGATGACGGTATCTGAATTCGTAATCAAAATTCCTTCGCGGGCATTTCTGAATACGCTGGCAGCGAGCTGCTGCCGCTCCAACATGGCTTGTAGCTCGATTGCGCTGCGGGCGGCCTGGGCATGACCTTTTGACATCTGACGAAAGATGAAGAAAAGTATCAGGCTAAATACCACCCCACCAATCGAAATGAATAGGGGCGCGTCATTGGAAAGTTCGTGCTCCAGCTCGGGTGAGCTGGTAAATTTTGCGCTCCAGACCCGGCCTGGCACTTTTATCAGTGCGCTCGAGGCAAATTGAGGGAGGTGAGTGCGCGTCTGGCTGATATCACTATAAAAGATCTTTTCGTCTTTCGGGTCATTCCCATCGTAAAGCGCAAAGTCTACAAATGCGGACCCTGGACCAAAAATACGCTGCATCATATCTTTTACCCGAAACGGGCTGTAGATAAACCCCGACAAGGCTGCCCTTCGTTGCTCGACCGTTGCTCTGGGTAAACCTTTTTTGTAAAGTGGCAGATACATCAAAAAACCATGCTGGATTTCGCCGCTGGTTTCCTGCACCAGGGTCACGGCTCCTGAAACTGCCGCAGCACCTGTGTCGCGCGCCAACTCCATTGCCAGGCGCCGGTTCTGCTCGGAAAACATGTCGTAGCCAAATGCGCGCAGGTTGCGTCCGCTGAAAGGCTCGAGATAAATGATGCTGCTGTACTGCTCGCGCGACCCTTCCGGATGGACCGAATAATTTGGAAAACCTGATTGGCGCACCTTGGCGACATGCTTGTCCAGTTCGGCCGGACTCAGCATGATCGCGTGGCCAACCCCCTGGATACCCGGCCAGTAGGTATCAATTTGCAGGCTCTCGACATAGTTGTGCCAGTCTTCCCGAGTTACCTCATCACTGGCCTCGAACAAACCTACCCCTCCGCGCAGCACCTGCTCGTAAGACTTCATTCGCTCGGAGATTGCATAGACAGCCTTGTCAACTTCAAACTTGTAGCGATCAAGGGATCGGGCATTCAAGCTGGAAACAGACAAGGCCCAGCTGAATACTGTGATGCACAGACTTATCGCCAGCACCAGCCATGCCAGCCGATGGTCGGCTGGCAAAAAGGCCAATCCGGTCTTTTTTTCAGATGGGCTGCTGTGTGAAGCTGCAGGCATAGGGTGAATAGCGTTTTGGTCGGACGTGTCGTCGACGAAAATCTATCACCGCATGCCCTGTTGGCTACGCAAGGGCTAGAACTGCTCTTGACTTTAATCAAGCATTAATGAATCCACCTTGCCACTAAAACACGGGAGCTCAGCGGATTGGTTTAAACAACGATGAGGTTGACTGACAGCGCAGCCTGGGACAGCACTTCAGTGGGGGATTTCGGCGAAGTGTTGGCTGATCGCTGGATCAAAAGCACCATCGATCAGTACAAACAGCATCCGACAAGGCTTGCCTGATCGGTTCGCCCAGGCGTGATTGGTACCCCGCTCGACCAGGAAATCGCCCTCTTTCATCAAGACCTCTTCCTTATCCAGCACCAGGGTGATTTCCCCCTCGAGCACCAAGGCGTAGTCCACCGATTCGGTCCGGTGCATGAAAGGATGCTTGGCCTTTCCCTCGGTATTGGTGGATGCAGTTTGGGTACCCAGAGCTCCCCAGGCCACCGCTGTGTCAGCCGTATCAATTTTCTTGATCCAGTCGCCTTCCGGGCCAAACTCGATAATGCGAACCACTGTCCCGTTCTTAGGGGGTTCGAGTTTCAGCGGTCGCGAGGTCGGGTCCGGCCCGTTGTCGATCAGAGCGGGTGACTGGTCCGTCATCCACAACTGGGTCAGGCAATAGCCGACCCGTTTGGGGTTGGTATGCACTGAGGGCGCCACCCGATCTTCCGTCACATAGGCCAGGCCATTTTCATCATGGCCGGTAATGATCCGACGAACCTGGCCCTTGGCTTTACTTACATCACTCATTGTTTTATCTCATTCTGCTGTTGGGCCATCAAGGAATCAAACCGATGTGCTTGGACACCTTGGCCCAGCGGGTAATTTCACTTCGAACATAGTCACCGGTTTTCGCTGGGGGCTCGCCCATGGTTTCAAATGCCATGCCTTTGATTTTTTCCTGCACATCCGGCATGGCCAGCGCCTTGGTGAAGGCGTCATACCATTTGCTCTGAATCGCAGCCGGAGTTCCAACCGGAAGAAATCCCCCAATCCAGGTGTAGTCCAGCATGTCGGCATATCCCAATTCACTCAGCGTGGGGACATCAGGCAAGATTGCCAGTCGCTTGGCGCTGGAAACTGCCAAAGCTTTCAACTTTCCAGCCTTGACGTTTTGCAGAGGCGCCGTCATGGCCATGCACCCCACCTTGGGTTCACCGGCTACCACAGCACCGACAGCCTGACCGGCTCCTTTGTAGTGAATTGCAGTCATGTTCACTTTGGCGGCAATGTTGAAAAGATTCTCACCGGTGAGGTGAGGGGTCGTGCCCTTGCCCGGGGTGGCAAATGGCAAGGGTGTGGTCTTGGCCAGTGCGACCAACTCAGCCAGACTGTTGACCGGCAAACTGGGATGGGTGATGATCAGATTGGGCTGCGTGGCTGCAATGGTGATCGGAAGGAAGTCCTTTTGTGCATCAAAGCCCGCATCAGGCATGCTGGTGTTCACGACCAAGGCAGATGAAGTCACCATGATGATGTTTCCGTCAGGCGGCGATTTCGCAACCACTCTGGCACCAATGTTGCCGCCAGCACCGCCGCGGTTTTCAATGATCACCGGCTGACCCAGGATCTCACTCAGGCGCTGCTGCATCACGCGCGGCACCATATCCGCCGGCCCCCCCGGCACAAACGGAACAATGATCCGCAAGGGCCGGTCTGGCCAGGATTGGGCCCGCAGTGAAGGGGCGGCCAGACTTGCCGCGGCTAAAGCCAGGAAGGGCCGTCGACCGATCGTGCTGTTTAGTGAATGAATAGTTTTCTTCATGCTCTATCTCCTCTTTAAGGTGGTTAAATCAAAGAACTCATCACCTGATAAAGGGCATTTTGCCCCTCAAATCCGATGCCGGGTCGTTGCGACAAGGTGATCATGCCGTCAGACACCTCGGCATCATCGGAAAAACCGGCAAATACGCCAAATACGCCAGGGTAGGCTTCGCACCCCCCCAAACCCAAACCGGCCACAGCAGCCAGGGTCATCAAGTTGCCCGCATGCGGAAACACTTGCCGGGCTGACCAGCCATGTGACTGCAGGACGGACAGGGTACGGGTAAATTGCACCAGACCATAGGACTGCGGAATATCGACCTGCAAGATATCGAGCTTGGGGCGAAGTCCGGCAAACATCAGCAAATTGCGCACATCCTGGGTCGAGAAGAGGTTTTCGCCAGTGGCCAGTGCTCCAGGGAAACTGTTGGCCAGCTCGGCCATCAGGGCAAAGTCCAGCGGATCTGTCGGCTCTTCAAACCAGCGCAAGCCATAGCCCGCCAGGGCTTTGGCGTATTCGCGACTGCGCTCAGGAGTAAAACCCGCATTGGCGTCAACAGCCAGTTGGTTTGCACTGCCCACCACCTGAATGGCAGCTTCCACCCGTTGCAGGTCTTCGGACAGACTCGCCCCCCCCACCTTGATCTTCATGGTGGTATAGCCCTGGTCCAGACGCATCCTGATTTCATCGCACAGATCGCTCAGGCCCTTGCCGGGCTGATACCACCCTCCTCCGACATAGCAAGGGACCCGATCCGGACAAGCCTGCTGGGTATAGCGCTGAGCCAGCAGAACATGCAGGGGCAGGCGTTGCGCCTTGGCCAACGCGTCCCAGATCGCCACTTCAATGGTGCCCACCGCAATCGAGCGCTCGGTGTGGCCGCCCGGCTTTTCGCGTTGCATCATGCACGCCAAGGCACGCTCTGGATCGATCAGACCGGTGGCCGGGTCGAGCAAACTCTGTGGGTCAGCTTTGAGCAAGCGCGGAATCATGCGACTGCGCATGACATCGCCACAGGCATAACGACCGGTTGAATTGAAGGCAAAACCCACCACAGGCTTGTCCTCTACGATCACGTCGGTAACCACAGCCACCACCGAGGTGGTCATTTCGCTGAAATCAAACACCGCATTGCGCATGGCCGACTGCAAGGCCACTCGGGTTTCGCGTATGTCAAGAATTTTCACGCCGCTAGCACCCGGCTACGAAGCGCGTAATTGGACAAAATTTTTCGCACCGCCGCACTCACCTCATCTTGCCCGGGTTCAACCTGTACGAGAATCATGAGGCCACCCCCTTCAATCACCACCTCCAGCTGCCAGCGACCAGGTACACCCTTCAATGCGGCCGAAATTTCACGACGGGCCGCATCCAGCTGCAGCAGGTGTTTTTGCGGCTTGCCTACCGCCGTGAGGGGGAGTTGATCCAGGATGATCACCTCCTTGGGGACGGCGGGGCGCTCAGGAATGTGCGCCGCAGCGACTTCAATCAGCTCCTGGGCCGAAGCCTTTGCACCGGGGTGCAACTGCACATAGGCAACCGGCAACTCACCGGCATGGGTATCGGGCTTGCCCACCGCAGCGGCCAGAGCTACCGCCGGCGAGTGCAAGAGGGCTTCTTCAATCACCCGCGGCTCAATGTTGTGACCGCTGCGAATGATGAGATCCTTCTTCCGTCCACTGATCCGTATCACCCCATGCTCATCCAGGCTGCCCATGTCGCCGGTGACGAGCCAGCCGTCGGGCAGAAACACGCCTTCGTTCTGGCTCGGGTCCAGATAACCACCGGCAACGCCGGGTCCGCCCAGCACCACCATGCCCACTTCATTGGGCTGGCAGTCACGTTCGATGCCGCCCTGTTCGTTCATCTGGCAGATGCGGATCTTCATGTAGGGCACCCGAATGCCGGAACAACCGGGACGGAACTCGCCGTCCCTGGGATCCAGGGTGGCATGGCTGGTGTTCTCGGTCAGACCGTAACTTTGCAGGGTGCGCGCCCCGGTAATTTTTTCAATGCGCTCCTGAATGCTGGGCGCAATCGCTGATGAACCGGTCGCAAAAAATGGTCGCAAAGAAGAGATGTCTTCGGTGGTGGGCGGATTTTTTGCCAGTACCGACAAGGTGGTGGGCACGCCAGAAATCTGGGTGATACCAAATTTTTCAATGTAACGCCAGTAGTTGGCAATATAGGTTTTGTCCCTGGCGCCATGCAGACTGGGAATGACGCTGGTATGGCCGTCAGCGGTGCTGACCAGGCCACGCACCAGCAGACCGCCGATATGAAACAAGGGCGTATCAGATAACACCACATCGTCAGGGGTGAATGCCAACCCCTGATTGGCGGCCCATTGCCGGTACACCATACCGCCGTGCAGGATTCGCACAATCTTGGGGTGGCCGGTCGTACCGCCGGAATGAACATAACAGGCCACACGGGTTCGGTCAGCCACTGGCCGCTCAAACGTCAGCCTGTCTGCGGGTTGCCCGGCCGCCAGTGTCAGCAGATCATTGGGATGGGCTGGCCCGAAGGGGTCGTGCAGGGTGAACACCTCAATTTTGTGCCCCAGGGATGCGACCGCCGTCTGCACCCTGTCCCACATGGAAAAACCGGGTGTGGGCCCAAGGACCACCACCGCCTTGGACTGTGACTGCAACAGCAAATCACGCAAGGGCTCGGCCTCGAGCATCCAGTTGATCGGAAAGGGTCGCGCAGCCAACATGGCGCCCATCAGGGTAGCGAACAGTGAAGGCACGGTCGGGCTGACAATGGCCACCACATCGTCAGCGCCAATACCGCGGGCTCGTAACAGGTTGGCCACCTGTAGGGATCGTTGACGCAATTCTGCGAATGTCCAGGTGATCAATTCGCCATCCACCTGACCGTTGTGTGTGGCATGCAGCGCGGCCCGCTGGGGCGCGATGTCACAGCCATCGAGCAGGTTGAGGGCAAAGTCCCAGCGATGGATGCGTTGTTCCAGGGGTACCTGCTCGATGCGTTCGATATCGGACAAGTCGCGCAGAGCGGCGTATTCAGTGCTGATCATGAATCACGCCCCTCGACCAAGGACAAGGTGCGTTCAGCCAGGCGAACATTGGCGTAATCAACCATCATCCCCTGGTAACGAACCGCGCCCACACCCTGTTGCTCGGCCTGGCGAAAAGCCTGGACCAGGCCCCTGGCATATTCAATCTCCTCAGGCGTCGGAGAAAACACTTCATGCATCACTGGCAACTGGTTGGGATGTATGGCCATTTTGCCAACAAAGCCCAGCTCGCGTGCAAGTTCGCATTCCGTGCGCAGGGCGGCTGTGTCGCTGAGATTCATGAACACACCATCCACCAGCCAGCTCAGACCGGCAGCGCGCGCATCCACCACCATCTTGCTGCGCGGATAGGTAAGCGCCCGGCTGGCTGGTGTCCAGCGCCCCCCCAGATCGACCATGAAATCACCCTGCTCGGCGCTGGCCAATGACATCCCACTCACCCGGGAACTGCAGCGCGCCAAATCAAAGGTGTTGCGCAGGCCAAGGCAAGTCTCAACCAGCGGCAAAACCCCTAGCCGGCCCTTGGGTGCGCCGGTTTTGACCTCGATTTCTGTCAGCCATTGATCAAGCTGCTCGATGTCGGCCGTGTTTTCGGCTTTGGGCAGTATCACGCCTTGCACCATTGCAGGCAGTGTTGGCAGCGCACTGGCCAGAATGTTCAGGTCGGCCTGACAATCACCCGCCCGTGGGTGATTGACCCGAATAAAGACAGGTTTTTTTAGGCCGTCTTGCAAGACACGCTGAATATTGGCGCGTGCCTCAGCCTTGGACTGCAGGGGCACCGAATCTTCCAAGTCAAAGATCAGGGCGTCCGCTGACCCCAGCTGGGCCTTGGCCAGCAACTCCGGGCGGCTACCGGGGACGAACATCAGGGTACGAAATAATTTCATGGCTTGGATCGTGATTCAGCTTATCGGCCTTGCCAGTTGGGCGAGCGTTTTTCGGCAAAGGCACGCGGCCCCTCTTTGGCATCGTCGGTGGTGTAGGCAAAGGTTGCCAGATCACGCTCCAGTTCCAGCCCCTGCTCGATTGGCAAATCGAGGCCCCGGTTGATGGCCTTCTTGGCCAATCGAACCGCCACTGGGGCATTGGCTGCAATTTGTTCTGCAAACTCGACTGCCCGCTCCATCAACTGGGCATCCGGCACCAGGCGATCGACCAGACCGATACGGGCGGCTTCGTCTGCAGCGACGGTTCGGCCTGACAAAATCATGTCCATCGCAGCGCCGGGGCCAATGCGTCGGGCCAGACGTTGGGTGCCCCCGTTACCGGGGATGAGACCGCGGGTCACTTCGGCAAACGCGAAGGAGGCAGATTCAGCGGCGAAGCAAATATCGCACTGCAAGGCCAATTCAACACCCCCACCAATGGCCAAACCATTGACGGCAGCAATAATGGGCTTGTCAAACTGAGACAACCCCTCACCGCGCTCCCATCGAAAACGTCGCATTTCGGCCAGGGAGGTTTCCTGCATCACCTTGGCAAACTCACGCAAGTCCATGCCGGCGCTAAATGCCCGCTCGCCCGCGCCGGTCAGCACCACGGCGCCGACTTCGGAATCCTGACGCAATTGCCCCAACAGGTCGAACAACTCACCGCGCATCTGTAGGTTGATCGCATTCATGGCCTGCGGCCGGTTCAGGCTGATGACGGCTACGCGCTTGTGTCGCGCCAACAACAAGGTTTCGGGTTCTGACAATGGCATGGTCGAAGAATTTGGCGGGTCGATGTATTGCATCTGATTAAAGCATATGATTGAATATGTGGGATACGAGTTAACCCTTATCTCGTATTGAAGATTTTTGCGCCTTTCTAAAATTAATTTCATTTCTCTCTAAGGACTTGGCATGGCCAGGAAGCTGGAACGCAAACCGAGCAGCAAATTGAGCACCTCGGATCGGATACTGCAGTCCGCCGAAAAGTTGTTCAGCGAGCGTGGCATTGATGGCGTCAGCTTGCGCGAAATCACCAGTGATTCGGGGGTCAACAGTGCCGCCCTTCACTACCATTTCGGCTCAAAGATCGCCGTGCTCGAAAAAATATTCGAGCGTCGCGCCAAGCCGATTGCCGAGCGCCGCATGCAACTGCTGTCCGAGCTGAAATACAACCGCCAAGGCCGACCCGGCGTTGAGGATGTGCTGCGTGCCTTTCTCCGCCCTGCGCTGGAATCCCAGGGCACCCCCGATGGCGACAGTTTTCGCCTGTTGCGTGCCCGCCTGGCCTTCGAACGCGAAACCGTGCGCCGTCGGGTTCTGGACAATGCATTCAACCCGTCTAGCCAGAAGGCGTTGTCTGAACTGGCCAAAGCTCTGCCGCACCTCGACGCCAAGGAACTTCAATGGCGGTTCCACTTTCTGCTGGGCTCCATGGTGTACACCATGGCGCGCCCGGGGCGTATTGAGTCGCTCTCGGAAGATCAGGTTGACACCAGTGATTGGGAATCGGCCCTGGAGCGCTTGGTCAAATTTGCGTCAGCCGGCTTTCACGCCCCCTGAAGCGCTGGCACCATGGAACCCTTGAATCCAATCACCTCCCCTCACCCTTACCTCCATCGTTCGCTGGACGATGGGGTTTTGACACTAACCCTGGCTGACCCCGTGGCCCGCTGCGGCCTTGATGTTGAAACCATCGAGGCCCTTGATCAGACTGTCTGGCAAGTGGCCTCCGACCCCAGGGTGCGGCTGATTGTTTTGCAGGGCCTTGCGGGCCACTTTGGCCGGGGCTTGAACGACCCGGCCTTCACTGAAATGCACCGACAGGACCCGCAACGTGTTCGTCAGGCGCTCTATTCCCTGGGGCGCTGGCGCGATGGGCAACTCAGAACGCTGCCGCAGCCGGTTCTGGCCGTTATCGAAGGCCCCTGCGCTGGCGTCTTCATCACTCTGGTGCAAGCCTGTGACATTGCACTTTGTTCTGACGATGCTCAGTTCATTCTGAAAGAGTCCGACGCACACTGGCTAGCCCAGGAGCCCGCCCTGCAGGCAGGCGCGGATTGCTTAGCTGCCCGTGCCCTGACCTACCACCACCTGTTGGGCCAACCTATCTCAGGCCAGCAAGCTGAACGCATGGGCTTGGTGACCTTCAGCCATCCCGCTGAGCAGTTGCGACACGAGTTAATGCAACTGCTGGTCAGTTTGCGAGAGAAAGACGCCCTGGCCCTCCAATTCACCAAGGAGACACTGGCACATGCACCCAGCATGAGCTGGGATGCGGCAGTCAACTTTACCGCTGCAAAATTCGCTGAAATCAAGTCGCGCCAGGCCGCCGGCACCTCAAGTCGTGCTGCTGCAGTGTCAGACTTTTTGGCAGGCAAGAACAAACCCGGCCTCGGTGGCTAGGCCGACCCAGGGACAAACGTAGTGTTACGTATCGATGATTCGACCCCCGGGGTACGCCTGATTGGCCTGGACCGTGCCGCAAAACGAAATGCCATCGGGGTGGAGATGACTCTGGCGCTGGAAGCGGCCCTGCTGGAGCTGCGGCATCGGGAGGATATTCAGGCCGTGGTGTTTTATGGCATTGGCGGACATTTTTCGGCAGGCATGGACCTGAAGGATTTTTTTGATAGCAGCACTCGCGGCCCACAAGAGTTGCGGCGTGCCCGGGCGGCCACCGAACACTGGCGTTGTCATCTCCTGCGTGAGCTACCCCAACGCATCTTCACTGCTGTTGAAGGTTATTGCCTGGGCGGTGCCTTGCCGATATTGCAAGCTTCCGATGTGGTGCTGGCACACGCCCAGTCCAAACTGGGCATGCCTGAAATCAACTTTGCCTTTGTTCCGGGCGGACAAATCGTCAAGTCGGTGGCTCTGATGACTTCGCAGCGCGCCCTGTCCTACCTGGCCCTGACCGGAAAACTGATCAGCGCCGAACAGGCGCAGCGTTGGGGATTGGTGAGCGAGGTGGTGAGCACAGATCCGACCGCGCTTGCCTTGACGCTGGCCAGTCAGTGGGTGCAGCGCTCGGCCGCTTTACAGGCCGAGTGAAGCAGCGATGATGTTTTTCTGAATTTCGGAGGTGCCGCCACCGATGGTGGCCAGGCGGGAGTCACGAAAAAACCGCTGGATCGGGTACTCGTTGCAATAACCATAGCCCCCCAGAACCTGCAGGCAGGTGTCGGAGATGGTTTTGTAGCTTTCGCCAACCAGGTACTTCAGCACGGCCGTGTCTGCCCGTTGGGCTTGCCCCTGCTCCATCAGCCAAGCGTAACGCAAGACCATGGTCTGGGCGGTATCGAGCATCACTTTCATGTCTGAGAACTTGTGCTGAATCGCCTGAAAGCTGCCGATGGGTTTACCGAACTGAATCCGGTTCTTGGCATAGTCCAGGGCAAATTCAAAGGCCTGGCGTGCCGCGCCAATTCGCGCTGCGGACAGACACAGCCGCTCATAGCGCAAGGTGTCCTCACAAATAGACCAGCCTTTGTCGATCTCGCCCAGCAAGGATGTGGCCGGGACGCGCACATTGGTGAAGGTAACTTCGGTCGTCCCGATCGCATGCTGCCCCAAGGTGGGAATACGCCGCACCTCGATACCGGGCGTCTTGGTATCGATTAGCAGGGTGCTGATACCCTGCTGTTTCTTGGCCTGCTGGCTGGTGCGCAAGGCCACCAGGGCGTAATCAGCAATATCGAACCCGGAGATGAACTGCTTGCGCCCATTGATGATGAAGTGATCACCGTCGAGCTCGGCCTTGGTGCGCAGTGACGCCGCATCCGAGCCCGAGTCCGGCTCAGTCAGGGCAAAGGCATAGGTGAATTCACCGCTAACGGTTTTTGGCAGAAAAAACTTTTTCTGCGCCTCGGTGCCGTTTTTCAGGATCGCGTAGCAGCCAAAGGTGTAGCTGCGAAACAGCCACAGACCCAGTTCTTCAAAATGATGGCCCGTCTCTTCAAGCAGTACTGCCAGATCGGTTGCGCTTCCGTTTACACCACCGTACTCCTGCGGCGCGATCAAACCCAGCCAGCCATGCCGGGCCAATGCCTGAAAGGCCTCGCGAGGGGGTTGTCCTGCCTCATCACACCGCGCCACATACTCGAGCGAACACTCTTTATCGAGCAGGTTCTTCACATGATCACGCAGTGCCAGCTGATCGCTGGTCAATCCAAAATTCATCGCCAGTACTCCGCAACGGATTGCTTAAGGTGACCCAATCATAGCACTTGATTTAATCACTTGCTTGAAATTATCTTTGGCATTGACTGCGACCTTGCAATGTTTTGAGGCTCTAGTCATCAAACATCCGATCCCGCTTGGCCAGACTGGGAAACAGGTAGTACCAGCCGGCTGCGATCAGAATGGTGCCGACACCCCCCAACACCACGGCAGCGATCGGGCCTGCCAAGGCCGCCAGGGCCCCCGACTCAAACTCACCCAACTGGTTGGAAGCGCCGATGAAGATGGAATTGACGGCTGACACCCTGCCCCGCAACTCATCGGGCGTATCCATCTGGAGCAGCGTTACGCGGGTCACCACACTGACAGAATCGGCAGCACCCGAAACAATCAGCGCCAGCATGGACAAGCCAAAGCTGGTGGACAGGCCAAACACGATGATCGACAGGCCAAAGACAGCCGTGGCCATCAACAGCCTTTTGCCGACATGGCGATGCAGCGGCCAGCGCATCATTGCCAGCGACACCATCAGTGAACCCATGGCGGGTGCGGCTCGCAGCAACCCCAGTCCGGCGGGCCCCACGTCCAGGATGTCGCGCGCATAGATTGGCAGCAGCGCCGTCGCTCCGCCCAGCAACACGGCAAAAAGATCCAGTGAAATC
>Ga0129336_10001886_pt1 | contig 12830 bp, 39 predicted proteins | sample CPB6_02_DNA_FD_96878 | JGI IMG/M metagenome (GOLD analysis project Ga0129336, IMG submission 96878) | Freshwater to marine salinity gradient microbial communities from Chesapeake Bay, USA - CPBay_Sum_0.6_0.2_DNA | ecosystem: Environmental > Aquatic > Marine > Coastal | place: USA: Chesapeake...
AATGCCCGATCTTATAATTAAATGCCCGATCTTATAATTAAATGCCCGATCTTATAATTAAATGCCCGATCTTATAGTGGACTAAGCGAGCATACCATAAGGCGCAGAATTTGTCAACCCCACCCCCGCCAAAATGCTCCGAGACCCACACAAGATCTCGCCTAGATCTTATAATGAAATCTAGGCGAGATTATGCGATTATATAATGTTAGCGTTATAACACATTTCTAGGCGAGAATTACTATATACTATCGTACTTACATAATCTCGACGAGATTGGGCACGACCTCATACTTGCAAACTCGTCGAGATCATGCTACAATATCTACAGTTACACAATCTCGACGAGTTTTATGTACGACGATTACGATCTCGACTACACATTCGCAAACGATTATAATCTCGACGAGGATACGTATGCCGATCTAGGCACACATGATCTCGACGAGGATTATGCACGGGACGGGCAAGATTATCAGGATCTTGCCTATCGCCACTACGCATGATATAATAACACACCACAACCCACGAGATTCTTATGCCTACCGCACAGAAGCGTATTGTATGCGTTACACTAGATATCGAGTGTTATGATGATCTAGATCTAGAGCACATGAACTGGGCAGAACTGCTAGGTCTAGAAGGTGATGAGAGTGTCCACTGTAACATCAAAGATCTAGATCCCTTCCATTAATGTGCCAGTTCCCAGACTGGCACAGGCATTATAATATTATATAATGCTACCGTTATATTAAATATTATTTCATGGCAGGGGGAGTGGCGATGTATAGTCGTCAACAGGGTTACCCCACCCCTCTCTCAATTGTGCCCATAAGGTAGCGCAAGATCTCCCAAGGTGGGAAGACCCTGTGCCAGTTCTAGAGGTGGCACAGAGAGGCACGCAGGCACCGCTGGCGGTGTTATGTTGGTTTCGTTCCTGAGAGATCCCGATGGTTTTTCTGACTCTGCCGCATTTCGGTTGCGTGTTCACTCTCTCCCAAGATGATGGCGATGAGTTGTTCTATGCTCCGATCTATGCGGATGGTAGTGTTAACCTAGAGGAATTCGCTCCTGTAGATCTTGCCTCTGCAGATATGGATGAAATGGAACTATTTGATATCCGCAACCGCCTAGCGAAAATGTGCCAGATCTGAAACTGGCACAAGGGGGTTGACGCCACCCCCAAACCCTGCTACATTACATTCGTTCCTGAGGGATTCACCCCATGTCCATCACCTTCACCGCCAACTACAAAGAAGTTCTCAGCGCCGAAACCGTTGAGAAGATTGATGAACTGGTAGAAGATCAGTATGCTCTGGATGACATTCTGGAGTTCATTGACATCTACAACGAAGCGGATTTCGTATCCTACTATGAAGAATACGTGCGTTGTGGTTGACTGGGAGGCAACGTGGGATTCTGCCCTGCGTTATGATTACACTGCCTGTGAGGTGGGTTATCGTGAGGTTCACATCTTTCGTGATTGATTGACAACGCCCCGATGATGTTCTATAATGTCATCGGGGCACACATAAGGGAGTATGGTGGAATCGGTAGACACACCAGACTTAAAATCTGTTGGGCATAACGCCCGTGGGAGTTCAAGTCTCCCTACTCCTATTGGGTGATTCGAGAGTATCATCACCCATTCGTGAAACGAGGTTAATATAAAACAAGGTGAAAAGGGTAACTGAGGCGGGGAGTGGTGTCCCTGCCTTTTTTTGTCTATATGCCGTGCCAGTTGGACAAGTGGCACACTACCCCTTGCAAGCGTGCCTCAGGCGTGCCATACTACATTCGTGGTTGAGGAAACCCTCTACACTCTCCTCCCACCCCTAATACCATGCAACTGATCAAATCTTTCCCGCCCGCTGATGACCTGTTCGTGCAACTGCAGCAGGTTGACTATCAGAAACTCTACCACGATTCGAAGAGTTTCGTGATCACCGTGGCGGCATTCGTTGCCGCAATTGCCACTATTCTCTGGGAGAAAATCCAAGTGATGAAATTTCGTACTCCTGACTTTCTCAGCGATTATGTCTACTTTAGTGTGAACATGATTGGTGAACCTGGTGATGAAATCGTTGGGTTTAGTGTCGGCAACCGTTACGTGGGACTCTATGCTAACGGTATCGCCTGGGGTGTGCTGAATGCCCAGGGCGCCCTGGACACTCTCTGAACTGGCACAACGGGGCGCCTGGCGCCCCTCAACCCTGCTACATTACATTCGTACCTGAGAGGCACACCAATGTTTGATGAGATGTGGCAAGAGATCCAGGATGCCCCTGGTGAAATCTTTGACATTCCCGAACTTCGTGATGAAGAGGATTTCAACATGAATGAGTACCTGAACGGAAACTATGACTATTGATTTAATCGCTTCAATCGTTGTTCGTTTCTACTTTCACCACTGATGACTCTCACCACCCTCACCTTTGAAGAGATCGACACTCTCCTGCAACTGATTGAGTTTCACGATGACTGGGATGAAGTGAGTGAAATTATGGGGCGTGACATTAACGCTCTCTATGAAAAACTCTCTGAAATGCGTGATGAGGTTTGATGAACTATCTCACCCCTGATGACCTCAACAATCTCATTCGTTTGGTTGAAGATAACAACCAATACAACGACGATGATGATAAAGAGTTCTGGGATGATGTTCTCATTCGCCTGAACCAAGAGTATCGCCACTGCCTCAACGATTTCTGATTATGAACCGCAAAGACCTTCAAGATCAAATGGTTCAGCAAATGCTGGATGACATGGATCTCAAGACAATGACCTGCCTCTGCTATGACTACCTGATGGAGGGTTACGATAAGTATTCCGACGAAGAATTGACCGAAGAGGTTAATCAATACTACCCCGAACTGCTGGAGGATGTGACGGACTGACAACTGGCACCTCGGGTGCCTCACGGCACCCTCAACCCTGCTACATTACATTCGTTCTCACAACTGCCATGAAACTCCTGACCTTTGCGATGATCATTCTCTCAGCATCTTTGGGTTTGCGAGTGATGGACACCGTGGCAGTTCTCTCAGGTAATGCTCAACCTGCACAACTTTCTAACTGATACCATGATCACAACTTCGTTCGCTTACGGTGACTCCTACGGTGTCAAAGATCATTACAACGACGATGAGCGTGATTATGATGACTTCATGAGTGCTGAGGATTATGATCGCCGCCGTGCGCTGCGTGATGGTTGGACCTCTACAGTATGGGACGGACGCTGATGCTTAAGGTTGCTGCAGGCATCGCCCTGGTGATGATGCTCTGGTCACCGATGGAACCTGCCAGGCGTGTGACAGCTGGCGTACTGAACACCGCCGCCTCCATGATCAGCGAGTGACCTGCTACAATTCTCTCAGTTCGCAAGCAACCCGATGAAAGTCTACGCCGTGATCGGTGGCAACGACTATGAGGGGGAGGACTTCTCCACCCTGCGCCTGTTCGATTGCTTCAGCACCGCCACCGCTTACCTTCACCGCCTAGAAGAGGTTGAGGGGTACGACTACTCCCTGATGGACACCCGTGAGGTGTGCATGGAGTCCTCCATCACCGCCGACACCCTTAAGGTGGCATCCCTGCCCGCTCACAGGGCAGGGGGTATCACCACCCCCTGGTGACACCTGCCGATCTGGCACAAGGGGGGCACAGACCCTCCGCCTGACCGCCTACAATTCTCTCAGTTCACAAGCAACCCCGATGATCGTTCAGCAGATCGGCAGCAACATGACTGAGGTGATGCTGGCAGACGGCACCGAGGTGCTGATCTCCTATGCCACCCCCGTTGCCGCCCGCATTCCTGGGCGTGGATGGGTGCGCACCGCTCACAAGTGGAGCGCCACCACCACCAAGCACATCAACCGTTGGTTGACTGACAAACTGGGGCGCATCGACTGCGTGCCTGCCGTGGATCAGTGGGAGATTGACCGCCTGATCGCCTTCTAGGACGGTTGAGGGGGTGGCACACCGCCGCCCCCATACCTGCCACCCGACCCTGTAGAATTCTCTCAGTTCACAAGCAACCCGATGAACCGCTTCGAAGTCCGTTACCAGCGCCCCTACAGCAACGCCTGGTATTCTCAGTTCTTCTCCACCCGTGATGAGGCAGAGCGTATGGTCGCCTTCTACCTCTCCTGCGGCGCCCCTGCCACCCTGAAGGTTGCCTGACCTGCTATGCTGACTGGCGTGTTCTTCCTGATCGGTTACGCTATGGGGGCAGGACAGATCCTGCTCCTGCAGCGGTTGCGCAACCGCCCCTGACCTGCTACAATTCTCTCAGTTCACACCCCGAACCCGATGACCGCTCTCTGCTTCACCGACGCCCCCCAGATCGATGAGATGCCCGAGTGCTGGACCTCTGAGGAGATCGAACTCTATCTGGAGACCTGCTGTGAGTGGGACGGCGACGTTCTGATCGCTGACTGATACGATGGGAGCGGGTGCGCCCTTAAAGACGCCCAACCACAACCACAACCCCCGAATCTACAATGACCCGTGACCTTGCTCTCTCCCTGCTGCGTGCTGGCACCGATGGCGACAGCATTCTGCAGATCCTGGAGACGATCGTCGCCCCTGAGGGTGGCGCCGCTGAACCGACCGCCGAAGAAATCCAGTTCTGATAGTGGCACAACGGAGGGGGACACCCCTTCCCTTTTGCCTCTATACTGATCTCAGTTCAGACAACCCCACCGATGACCGAATTCTTCGCAGACTACCTCTCCGATCTCTCCGCTCTGTCGGACGCTGATCTCTCCTGCCTGCTGTGCGATGCCACCGATTTCAACGATGACGCCGCCTTTCAGGTGATCGTCGCTGAGATGCAGGCACGCTCCCTCTGACCTGCTACAATTCCCTCAGTCGCACCTCAACCGATGACCCTCACCGCTCAGCAACAGTACCTGGACGCCTTCGCTGCCCTCTATGAGGCAGCAGACGCCCTGAACGCTGGTGACCCCATGTCCTATGCTCGCTCCCGTGAGATTCACCTTGCCTGCCTGCTAGGGCACACCGTGGCAGACTCCTACAGCGGCGCTGACGCCTATGAGGCAGACGGCACGCCCGTAGAGTACAAAAGCACGATCGGCAGCAGCATCAGCGCAACCTACAACGGGATCAGCGTGCAACCGACCTGGGAGGATCAGGAGGCATACCTGATCGATCACAAGATCGGCGCCTATCCCCGCCATTACTTCGCCCGCTACGATGGCGCTCAGGTCGCTGAGGTGTGGATGATGGATGCCGACGACGTGCTCTCCCTGATCCTGCCGAAGGCACAGCGCCAGTATGCCACCAAGCGCAACGGCAAGGCAAAGGACCCCCGCATCGGGGTCACGCTCTCCGCTGGTGAGATCCGCAAGCACGGCACCCGCATCCTCTGATCCGTGCTACAATTCTCCCAACTGCAGCGGACCCGATGCCTGCCACCTTCGCCGCTTACGTCCCATTCCCTCCCTACATCCCGCCCACCAAGCGCAGCGCCACGGCAACCCAGCAGCAGACCCCTGCCCCTGAAATCCAGACTCAGGGACTGACTGAGGGCGGCATCATCATCCTGATCTGCCTTGCTGGATTCCTGTTCCTGGCACTCATCGACCGCCGCTGACCTGCTACAATTCTCTCAGTTCACCACCCCACCCCATGCTGCTCACCTCAGGACAGAAGCAACGCCCCCGCCTTGCGCAGCAGGTCTACCGCTTCATGCTTGATCAGGAACCGCTGCTAGGCGCTGCTACCGTCACCGTTCACCACCGCCGCCTAGGCGCTGAGGGCGTGGTAGGGTGGCAGCAGCAGGAGAGCGACCTGGAATTCCTGGTGGAGGTGGAGCGTGACCTGCCACGGGCAGACTACATCCTCACCCTGATCCATGAACTGATCCACTGCCGCCAGTCGCTGGCAGGTATCACCGATGACGCCGAACGGGAGGCGGAAGCATACGGTTTGGAGACCGTCTACGCCGCCCGCTTCGCTGCCGCCTGACCCCTTAGAATTCTCTCAGTTCACAAGCAACCCGATGACCCTTCCTGGATTCGACTACCCTGATCAGAGCGCCTGGGGTTGGGCGCCTGGAGTGTGGCAGGAGAGCACCGCCCGCCGCATCCTGGAGAACCTGGAGCACGATGACCTGATGGACGCCGACGACTATGATCGCCGCCGTGCCCTGCGGGACGGTTGGGGGACCGCACACTGGGATGGGCGCTGACCCCCCCGCTACCGACTACAATTCTCTCAGTTCACCACCCCCCATCATGCTGAACGGAACCATCGCCACCGCCTTTGACGACCTGACCACCTTCCAACTGATGGAGTGGTTGGATGATGGCAACCCCACCGCTAAAGAGCAGCGGGCCATCCTGAGGGAACTGGCATCCCGCCAGCAGCGCCTGGAAGCAATCGCTGATCTGCTCTGGTGACCCCTACGGGGCGGGTTGACCTCCCGCCCCTGACCCTGTAGAATTCCACCAGTTCACCACCCCACCATGGACGCACTGACCTCCCTGATCCCTGAGCGCACCGACTACAACGGTTGGGCGAACTGGGAGACCTGGAATGTCGCCCTCTGGATTCAGAACGATGAGGCAACCTACAACGTCGCCCGCCGCTACGACCGCTACGACGCCCTGATCCCCCGCCTGGAGATGCTCTGGGGACAGATGACCCCTGACGGCGCCCGCTGGATGGACGGCACCATCGACACCGCCGCCCTGGATGAAATGCTGGCGGATCTCTGATCCGCTCACGGGGGGCACTTGACGGATGCCCCCCGACCGCCTACAATTCTCTCAGTTCACAAGCAACCCGATGACCCGCCTTAACGTGATCTGCCCCTCCGCCCCCTGGGAGAACACTACCACCGACGCCGACCGTGCTTGGCTCCTGTGCCTGGACCTCTCTGAGGAATACGGTTACGCTCAGGTCCGTGACGCCGCAACGGGCATCATCATCGGAGACTACACCGACGGGCGCTGACCCCTACGGGGCGGGTTGACCATCCGCCCCCGACCCTGTAGAATTCCAGCAGTTCACACCCGAACCCGATGATCGACCCTTGCTTCCCCGCTCAGATCGCTGCGATCACCAACCCCGACAACGGCACCATCTACTGGATTGAAGCGGCACACGCTGCCAAACTCCATGGTCTGTGGGATGACTTCCGCACCGACTACGGAACGACCGCCGCCTTCGGCGGGGTCGATGCTGGGGAGTTCCTGGTGTGGTTGGGGTACTGACCCCTACGGGGCAGGTTGACGCCTGCCCCCTTACCGACTACAATTCTCTCAGTTCACCACCCCACCGACCGATGAACGAAGTCTACGCTGTGTTCGCCACGGGCGACGACTACTACGACCGCCCCGAACTGTTCGGACTCTACGCCACCGCTGAGAAGGCGGAAGCGGACGCCGCCATCCTGCGGCAGCGGATCGATGAGGATTCCGTCCATGAGGATGAACCCCTCTACTCTCAGGTGACCGTCTCCTACGTGCCGATCCGATCCTGAGATCCGCAGGGGGTGGGTTGACCGCCTGCCCCCTGACCCTGTAGAATTCCAAAGCAACCGCAACCGATCCGATGGCAATCTTCTCTCAGTGCTCTGACCTGGAAACCCGCCAGACCATGTGGGTCAAGCGCAAGACTGATGACGGTCCTCAGAACAGCTACGCTGGCGTGATCACGCCTGCAGAGGCGTGGTGGTGGGCAGGGTGCCATGCCGACTGCTATGCCTCCGACGTGGCAGCGCCCGACCTGGATTGATTCGTGAGCGGGGTGGGGTTCGTGCCCTGCCCCCGATCCGTGCTAGAGTTCCATCGTTCACCACCACACCGCTATGACCACCACCACCATCGACGGCGCCGTGTTCACCATCACCCGCCTGCCCGTTGCGCACGGCGCCGCCTCCCTCCGTTGGACTGATCGTATCAAGGGGGGCAGCAGCAGGGTCCGCACTCACGGCGGGGCGGCAGGCAGCAGGGGCACTCGGATGACTACAGCGAACAGCGCACTTGCCGACGTTCGTTGACACTTATGGGGAGGGCAATCGCTCTCCCTTTCTTTATGCCTACTGTGTGCCTTCGTTCGTGTTTGGCAGTGCCCGTATTATGCGGCGGTTTGTTATAGCGGGGCGTGTTTTAAAATCGAAAGGTACCCCTAAACTATAAAGTGTTACCCAAGCAAGAGAAATATTTAATGAGACTTAAAAAAATTTCCGCCCATAAAATTGACTCAAAAAGGTCGATATGATATATAATAAAAAAATATGTAGAAATTATGAGAAAAAAACCCGATGACACCAAAGTATTACTCCAAGTCGATCCAATAAACGGTGAGTATTATGTTAGAATACCTGAGTGGATGGTGAATGACCTTTCATGGTACGAAGACACGGAAATAAAAGTAACTTTAGACAACGACGAAATTATACTTTCAGAATATGAAGATGAGTGAAGAAAAGTATGACATATACTTGAAGGGGCAAAGAATATATCATAAGCTACAACAAGAAGAATTCAATAATACCTGGAAGATGATTCAAAACTTTCTGAGCATCACCGAAACTCCAGTAAGAAAGGAAGATCTGACATATCGGAAAATTGCAGATTGACATTGAATACATAATCAAGTATGATATTGACTTAAAACATTCAACGTATGGCTAAAGGATTTACTGTAAAAGCAAAAGCGCCGATCGCCACCCAGGAACAGGAGTGGGACTACGATAAGGCAAGAGAAATGGTAAGGGGAAAATCGGTCGTATTTTGTCTTCCTGGCAGAGGAGTCTCATATACCTACCTAAAGAACTTTGTACAACTGTGCTTTGACTTGGTTCAGGCAGGCGCCAGTATCCAAATCTCGCAAGATTATTCATCAATGGTTAATTTTGCACGGTGCAAATGTTTAGGCGCAAATGTTCTTAGGGGGCCCGATCAAATTCCCTGGGACGGAAAATTAAATTATGATTGGCAACTATGGATTGACTCTGATATTATCTTTAACACTGAGAAATTTTTCCAACTAGTTCTCATGGATAAAGATATTGCAGCAGGCTGGTACTGTACAGAGGACGGTATGACGACCTCGGTTGCCCACTGGTTAGAAGAGGATGATTTCCGCAATAACGGCGGTGTGATGAATCACGAAACGCTGGAGAGTATTTCCAAGCGTCGTAAACCATTCACAGTAGATTATACTGGTTTTGGATGGCTTCTCATCAAACACGGCGTCTTTGAGCATTCTGAAATGAAGTATCCTTGGTTTGCGCCCAAGATGCAAGTATTCGAATCAGGAGAAGTTCAGGATATGTGTGGAGAAGATGTAAGTTTCTGCCTTGATGCAAAAGAAGCAGGATTTGAAATCTGGTGTGACCCTCGTGTCAGAGTCGGTCACGAAAAGACAAGGATTATTTGATTCAATGGCGGAAGAAAGATACCATATTATATGTAAGGGAAGGAAGATTTATTCCTCTCTTACAGAAGATGAATACTTTGACATTATGGAGGATCTTGCGCTACAATACTATCAGACAGGATCTCCGAATCCTGATGAACTTGAAACTGAAATTACTGGAGAATAATTATGGCAAAAGCAAAAGTTGGTCTGAATAAGAGCTCTTATATTCCGGGTCCCCCTAAGAAATCTCGTCAAGGAGACGGTGACGGCACTAAATACTCTGCTACTTCTCGTAACAAAGCACGTAAAAAGTATCGTGGACAAGGAAAATAAATGTATCACTTAGACGTTAATGATGAGTGGAGTGCAATTCATCATAACGATCTTTGGATTTATAATAAATTACAATTAAGTCGGGTTTTGGGATATACTTGTGGTCCAATTGGTACCACTGTCCCAAGACCCGATTTTTATATTGTCCGTCCGTCTATCAATTTTCTCGGTTTGGAGTATGATACATACGGAAGAAGAGGAATTTTCGTGAAATAAATAAATTTTTTCTAATTATACAATTGAAACAGCAATCTATGGGAAATCACCTCTTGTTGGAGGTATATAATGTTGAATTTAATCTTTTAAATGATTCAATATCTCTACAAGAGGCAATGGAAAATGGTATAAAACGTGCAAAAATGACTATTTTGAATATTTTTCAGCACTGTTTTGTTCCCCAGGGATGCACTATTGTTATTGCTCTTGCAGAAAGTCACGTTTCTTGCCATACTTGGCCAGAAAATGGTAGTATTGCAATAGATGTTTACACTTGTGGCGATGGAAACCCACGTTTGATAGCACTAGAGTTGTTAAAATACCTAAATTCTTCTAAATATAGACTAAGAGAAGTTGAGAGATAACAAGGAGATAGCAACCTCCTTATAAAAAAGTTCTGTTTTTCATAGAACAGGATGCAAAACATGTTATTTCAACCAGAACAACAACTTATCCAAGAAATACTTCATGATGACCCCAAAAAACATGACTTGAAAAAGCAAACTGAGTTACATAAAAACATAAGAAATGATGAAGATTATGATGATTGGGAGTATGGAACAGAAGTCAACTATGGTTTTTCTTGGAAGTAAATATAAATAGAAAAAAATCTTTGTCCAATGGAAATTACAAGGATATCCAGAGCGTTTAAAGATATTAGTTTATCTTTCGATCCTCATCCTGTAACTAAAGATCTGCCAATTCTTAAAAATGAAGCGGCAATTAGAAGATCAATTAGAAACTTAGTTGAAACTATACCAACTGAAAGATTCTTTAATTCAATTTTAGGATCAGATGTTAGATCTAGTTTATTTGGATTTGTTGATGCTGGTACCTCTTCAATAATTTCTGATCAGATTAAAACTACGATCAAAAATTTTGAACCAAGAGTTACTAACGTTAGAGTATCCACAGATCCACAACCAGATCTAAATTCTTTTGATGTAACAGTAAATTATGAAATCATTGGACAAGATTTTCCCATTCAGCAATTTAATTTCATATTAGAGGCAACAAGATAAAATGCCTTTTACTAAATTTACAAATCTAGATTTTGATCAGATAAAGACTTCAATAAAAGATTATCTCCGTGCAAATTCAAATTTCACGGATTTTGATTTTGAAGGATCAAACTTTTCTGTTTTGATAGATACGTTAGCATATAATACGTATATTACAGCATTTAACTCTAATATGATAGTTAATGAATCCTTTTTGGATTCTGCAACTTTAAGAGAGAATGTTGTTTCATTGGCTAGAAATGTTGGTTATGTACCTCGGTCGAGGACATCTTCTAATGCCGAAGTATATTTTTCAGTATCGACAACTAGCACCAGTCCAACATTAACATTACAGGCAGGTGTAGTGTGTGTTGGATCGATAAATGAAACAACATATATTTTCTCAATACCAGAAAACATAACAACTACAATAAATGATGGTGTCGCCCAATTTGGATCTACAGATAGTCCAATTTTAATATATCAGGGTACGCTTCTTTCGAAACAATTTACTGTCGATGGATCTCTAGATCAGAGATTTATACTCGAAAACTCATTTATTGACTCATCTACAATCTCAGTTTATGTTAGAGGACCATCAGAAACTGGTGGTTTAGGTGAAAAATTCACCAAAGTTGATAATATCTTAAATACTGGATCTCTTTCAGAAATATACTTTATACAAGAGGTTCAGGATGAGAAGTATGAATTATTGTTTGGTGATGGATATTTCGGCAAAAAACTTGAAAATAATTCAACAGTTAACGTAAGTTATATTGTCACAGATGGAAAACTTGGAAATGGGTGTTCTGTATTTTCATTTGTAGGCACATTTAAAGATTCGGAAGATAATACAGTTGTTCCAACAGAATCAGTAAGTGTTAACACTCTCACATCATCTAAAAATGGTGGAGATATTGAATCTTTATCCTCAATTAAATACTATGCACCAAAACTTTATTCTTCCCAGTACAGGGCAGTTACATCTAATGACTATGAGGCAATCATAAAACAAATATATCCAAATGCGGAATCAGTTTCAATAGTTGGTGGAGAAGAATTATCCCCACCAAGATTTGGAAAGGTATTGATTAGCATTAAACCTAAAAATGGCGATTATGTTTCAGACTTTGATCAAGAAATTATACTCAATAGACTAAAAAATTACTCTGTTTCGGGAATAAATCAAGAAATAGTGCCACTTAAAGTTCTTTATGTTGAAATTGACACTTCTGTTTATTATAACGTAAATCAGGTTGCTAGTGTTGATAATTTAAAAACTTTGATATACAACACATTATATCAATATTCAAAAACTCCCAACATTAATAAGTTTGGTGGAAGATTTAAATATAGTAAAATTGTTCAATTAATTGATAATGTTGATGATTCTATTACTTCTAATATCACCAAAGTGAGAATTAGAAGGAATCTAAAAGCACTCATAAATCAATTTTCACAATATGAATTATGCTTTGGAAATAAGTTTCATATAAATCCTTATGGGTATAATATTAAGAGTACTGGTTTTTATGTTGATGGAATAGATTCTCCAGTTTACCTAACTGACGTTCCAAACAAATCTAAAGATAATATGTCATTAGATGGATCTGGAAAAGGTTCAGTGTCTATAGTCAGAAAGAATTCTGATGGATCATATGGTGTTGTAGTAAAATCTGCGGGATTTGTAGATTATAATCTTGGAGAAATTAATTTAAGTGGAGTCACTATAACTAGTACGGTGAAAGAAAATAATATTGTTGAAGTTCAAGCTATTCCAGAATCAAATGATGTAATTGGATTAAAGGACTTGTACCTAGAATTTAACCTGGAAAATAGCAAAATAAATATGAAGAGGGATGTAATTTCTTCAGGAGAAGATAC
>Ga0129336_10001888_pt1 | contig 12827 bp, 8 predicted proteins | sample CPB6_02_DNA_FD_96878 | JGI IMG/M metagenome (GOLD analysis project Ga0129336, IMG submission 96878) | Freshwater to marine salinity gradient microbial communities from Chesapeake Bay, USA - CPBay_Sum_0.6_0.2_DNA | ecosystem: Environmental > Aquatic > Marine > Coastal | place: USA: Chesapeake Bay...
CCTGGACTTGGCATAGTCATGCACCAGTTTGACAGTTTCGACGCCCAGCACATCATGTCCGCCATGCAAGACCAGGTAGGGACATTGCATATCGTCCAGAACACCCTCCAGCTTGAAAGGTGCGGCAATCTGAACAGCTTCGGCCATAGTTTTTGCGCCCAGAACCCATTTCATGTGGCCGGCCAATGCATGGTTTTCACCGCGATCTGCAAAGCGCTTGGCGATATCCCAGATGGCGCCGTGCGAAATGCAGGCCGCCAGGCGGTGTTCCCTTGCGCCAGCGCGCGCCGCGTAGTAACCGCCCATGCTCGATCCGCTCACTGCAATCCGGTGCTGATCCACATCATTGCGCTTTTCCAGCCAGTCAATGCAACGTCCAATTGGCACTTCGTAGTCGTGCCTGGAGACGATGTGCTGTCGCCGCAGGGCACCGCCCTGGCCGGGTCCATCCACCAGCAATACCGCAATGCCTCGCTGGACTGCACCACGACCAGTCATGAACCACAACTCGTCTTTGAATGAGTCAAGGCCCCCCACCGAGATCAACACTGGCTGCCGGACCTTGTCGTCCATGCCATAGGCAGGCGATTTGATGAAGTAGGCAGGCAGAAACTTGCCGTTTTCATAGGGTATCTCCACCACTTCACCAGGCGGGTTCAGGTGTCGCAGCCACTTTTGACTGGCTGCTTCACACCGATCAAAGGTTGGCAGGCGTCTCGGATCATCCGAAGCCAACCAGAACTCGGCAGAACGGAACTGGTCAGCCGCTCGAAGCCAACAGTTCATGGCCGTGCGGATATGACCGGCAGCAATGGCTTCATCACCCCGCTGATCGTTACGCTTGGCGACATGCATCCATTCCTTATGCCAGCTGTCCAGATCACCAGGAACCATACGGCTGGCAGCCTGAAAAGACTCGCTGACACTGCCGCCGCCTTCCTGGGTTTCGCCCAGCGCACGACGAAACTGGTATGACATGAAAAAATGGTCGGGCCAATGGTGCCAACCAAAGGGTTCGTAGCGTGGTGGGGTTGCTGATTCAGGCATGTGCATACATTGACGGACGTGGGTTATTGCGGCTTGAAGCCAATATCGCGGACCAGCTTGCCATACTTGGCATGATCGTTACGAATCACTTCGGAAAAATACTCTGGCGATTCAGCGACGACGATCAGGCCCAGTGAAGTCAGTTTTTCGACCACTTCGGGCTGCTTCATGGCGCGGTTGATTTCATCGTTGAGCCTGGCGACTATTTCGCGCGGTGTGCCCGCCGGTGCCACATAACCAAACCAGCCGCCAGATTCATACCCAGGAACCGATTCGCCCGCAGCCGGGGTATCAGCCCATGCGTTGACGCGAGACTTGTTGGTTACCGCCAATAAATTGATTCGGCCGGAACGAATATGGGGCGTCAGACCGGTGATTCCATCTATGCCAGCCTGAACCTGACCGCCCATCAAATCGGTGACGATCTGGGCAGAACCCTTGTAGGGAATATGGTTGTAGGAAAAATTTCCCATCATGCGCAAGTGCTCAAACACCAAGTGGGGAAAGCCACCTTCGCCATTGGTCGCTACCGTGAGCTTGCCTGGATTGGCTTTGGCATAGGCGATCATTTCTGAGAAATTTTTGAATGGCGCCGTGGTGCTGGCCGCAATGCCCAGGTAATTGGTCGTTGAGACAGCGATCGGCGCAAAATCTTTGAGTGAATCGTAGGGAATGCTCTTGCTGGTGTGGGGCAAGACCACCAGATTTCCACCCTGACCAGCGCCGATGGTGTAACCATCTGGGGCGGCTTTGGCAACCAGATCCAGCCCAAGCATGCCGCTGGCACCAGCACGATTCTCAACCACTATCTGCTGGCCAAGACGTTCTGACAATCTCGGCGCCACCAATCTGGTCATGACGTCCATGGTGTTGCCAGGTGGAAAGGGGATGATGACCCTGATCGGCCTTTTAGGGTAGTCCTGGGCAATGCATAACAACGAGGACAGAAGCAATATGCCCGCTACAACAGACTGGAACATCATTTTTGATTTCATGGCGAAGTCCTTTCTTGAGTCGAACAAAAAATTTCAAGCGGGAGGAATGATGGGCAATAGCACGCTGGATTCGCGCCCAGGTCCGGCATGCAGTTTGACCTTGCCACCAAAAATATCCGGTGGGCGATCGGTTTCATCATCATGCTCAAAGGGTCCGCAGCCCTTCATCGGGTTTTTCATATTGGACAGCACAGCACGCTCCCCCGCGTACTCATAGTCCTTTCCGCGAACAGTGAGCACGACGCGGTATCCCGGCGGAACCACTATGCAGGTTGGCCAGATTTCCACATCCAGCTCGTAGACCTGGCCAGGCACCAGCGGCTGCTTTTCGTCATGGCTATGAAATGGCCGATATGGCAGGCTGCGCTGGGGATCCAACTTACGCTGGGAAGCGCGCAGCCAGCCCTGGGCAATGGGGGTGTGGGGATCCAATGCGCCCTGGAAAACAACTTCCTTGTCCTGCTCATCGAACACCTGCAGGACTGCAAAAATATCTGCATCTGAGGTCGATGACTCGACAAACAGTTTGAGCGCAATCGGCCCGGTGATCTCCAGCGGCGCTCCTTGCACCTTGAGGGAAAAATTGAGGCCATCGCCCATCATGTCGTAACTGATCGACTGGGCGGCAGCAACCGGCTCTGCCGACAAGCTCATCGTGCCTGGATTCAGGTGGTACCGGGTCCAGCGGGTTCGAGCCAACGGCCATTCATTTTCATGTCGCGCAACAAAACTTTCGCCCGGATGTCTAATCTGCAACAGAACCCTGGGCTCCTTATCCCACCCATTGTTGTCACCCTTGAGAAAATGGTCAAAAAAACGCTTTTGCAGACGCACCCCGTAGTCGGTGTAGAACGGTGCCCAGTGGGACCCGCCATGCACTTCTAGCCATTTCTGCCTGGATGCCGAATCGGTAAAGCCTGAAAAATTGCCCCGGGTGTGCAGACCCTGGCCTCCCCAGTTCGCCGCCGTCAGCAAGGGAACTATGACCTTGCCCAAATCGGCAGAGCGCTCCCGGTAATAGGGCGAATCCAGGGTGCGGGAAAGCACCTCACCCCACATGTCCTCACGATTGCGCAGCAGCTCTTCATCGGTCAATGTTTCAGGACCGCACACCAGCTCGCCAGTCACAGGGCTTTTCCTGCCTCGTTCGCCCATGCCGTGCTGGACCGTCTTGACTTGCATGTCCTGCCAGTTTTTTCGGAAAGTGCAGGCAATTCCACCATGGCGGTTGGCTTCGCGGTAGGCATCGTTCCAGCCCTCCCATGCACAAATTGCAGCCAGATGGGGTGGCTGTGATGCCGCTGCGCGCCATTGATTGCTCGCATAGTAGGAAATTCCATTCATGCCCACCCTGCCATTGCACCAGGGCTGGGCCGCAGCCCATTCGACACACTCATAGATATCACGGGTCTCGCGCGCGTTGTTGTGCTGCAGATAGCCAGGCGAACGACCGGCGCCACGCGAGTCCACGCGAATGCAGACGTAGCCATCGGGAACCCACTTCTCAGGGTCCACCACTTCCCAATTGGCATATTTGTTGGAAGTGCCTGCTACCGCGTCGGGGTTCTCACGCACCATGATTTCCCAGGCGGTCTTATAGCCCTCCTGAAAGGCGAGCCCTTTGCCGTAAGGACCATAGCTGATCAGCGCAGGGAAAGAGCCCGGGCTTGTCGGCCTGAACACATCGGCGCGCAAGACCAGGCCATCGTCCATGGTGATAGGCACATCCCAGTCGATTTGCATGCCATCGAGAACTTCACTTTTCATCTGTTTCATGTCATCGTCGTGTGAATATGGATTTTGCAAGCTGAAGCTCTGGCGTGTGTTGTGCTTCTGAATCTGGTTGAGTCAACCGAACTCACTTTATCATGCGGAAGACTTGGCCAGATCAACAATTGATCGCTCCCTGATCGGCAGTGATATAACCCTTTGCAGCCCTGTGGCTGAAGTCACTCAACCATCTTTTTTTGAATCAGTCTTACAACAACCATGACAGACCCCCAACAACCTACAGTTTCGCTTTCGGTTTCTGAATTTGATCCCGGAGAAATGTATTTTTTACTGCGTGACAGCGTGATTCCACGGCCGATTGCCTGGGTATCGACCATCAACCGTGCAGGCGTCTCCAATATTGCGCCGTTCAGTTTTTTCAATGTCTGCTGCCCATCACCACCGGTGCTGGGTTTTTCCTGTGGGCCGCGCGGGGACAATCACAACGACCAGAACCGACAAGCCAAGGACACCTTGATCAACATTCGCGACAACGGTGAATTTGTGGTCAATTTATCACCCGAGGAGCTGCTGGATGAAATGGTCAACACCTCAGCTGACCTGGCCCATGGAAAAAGCGAGTTTGCCTATACAGGAATTCGTGAAGTGGCCTCTACCTGTGTGCGGCCGCCGCGTGTGGACAAGACACCCGTGGCATTTGAATGCAAGCTACGCGACATCATTGATCTGGGCACGAACCAGTGGATCATGGGCGATGTGATCCATATTCATATCGCTGAAAAAGTCTATCTGGGTGAGCGTGATGGCAAGCGCCACCGGCTTGACCTCCTGCTTGATCAGGCAACGAGACCAGTGGGCCGACTGGGTCGCGCCCACTATGTGCGGCTGAGAGAAATCGAGACCCGCATGCGGCGTGATGGCCCCAACTGATCCGAAGAATGCATGCTTGCAGGCTGAGCGATGCGCAGACTTATCGCAACTTGAGTTGAGGCGCTTAGTTTTTTCTGGCAGCCCAGAATACCGCGCCCTCTGGACCGTACTGCTCGGAGTGCATCTCACCACGTAGGACCTGGAAACTGTCGCCCACCTTGTAGGTACGGGATTGACCATGACGGGTGAGAACAAATTCTCCCTGCACCACCACCGCATCGGTATCAAATGGATGGGTATGCGCCTCATTGACCTGATTGGGCTCCCAATTACGGATCAGGGCCTGGTCATAGCCTTCGCTCAGTTTCTGTTGCTGAAAAGCTTCAAAGTTTTTCGGTTGCATCTTGAGCACTCCTTCCATCAGTTCCAATCGGTGTCTTGGCCAACAAATCACGATCCAGATCGCGCTGACTCAAGCGCATCGGGTAGAGCACGCCGATCAGGTGGTCATATTCATGCTGCACCACACGGGCATGGAAACCCTCAACGGTACGGTCAATGGGCACGCCATAGGGATCAAAACCAGTGTAGCGGATGTGCTGCCAGCGGGGCACCAGGGCCCGCTCACCCGGGACGGACAAGCAGCCCTCCAGCCCCTCCTCCTCGATGCGACCCATGGGACGGATCACCGGGTTGCACAAGACCGTGCGGGGTACCAGAGGGGCGTCGGGGTAGCGTGGATTAATCCGTTCACCACCAAAGACAATCACCTGCAGATTCACACCAATTTGTGGGGCAGCCAGTCCTGCGCCATTGGCAGCAATCATCGTATCGAGCAGATCCTGCACCAGGGCCAGCAGGCTGTCGCTGCCAAAATCGCTCACTGCTTGCGCATGGCGCAGCAAGCGCTCATCACCCATCTGAAGTATTTCACGGACTGCCATGCTTGCAAGCATAACGTCTGTTGGATTATTGGTTAGACAGGGTTTTAAAAAAAACGTACAAGCGCCAGGGCCGGATTCAGGTAGTTCCGGCTGGCTGATCAGCGGCAAGCTGGCTCAGCAACGCCTCAAAGCCCGCCTCGTCCAGCACCGGGACACCCAGCTCGCGAGCCTTGTCCAGCTTGCTACCAGCTTCCTGGCCAGCCACCACATAGTCGGTCTTTTTACTGACCGAACCGACCACCTTGGCACCGGCAGACTCCAATTTCAACTTGGCCTGATCCCGGCTGAGCGCGGTGAGCGTTCCGGTCAAGACAAAGGTCTTGCCCGCCAATGGACTGAGGACGGGATGTATGGAGACACCTTCTGGCCAGTGCACGCCACAGGCACGCAGCTGCTCGATCACCTCACGGTTGTGAGCTTGATCAAAAAATGTCCTGATGCTTTGCGCCACCACCGGGCCAATATCAGGAACCTGCAACAGCTGCTCAGGGCTTGCCGCCATGATGGCGTCGAGCGAACCAAACTGTCGGGCCAGCTCGCGGGCAGTGGCTTCGCCCACATGCCGGATGCCCAAACCAAATAGAAATCGTGGCAAGGTGGTGGACTTGGATTTTTCCAGGGCGCTCAGCACATTCTGGGCCGATTTTTCAGCCATGCGATCCAATGCCGCCAAAGCCGTCAAGCCAAGCCGGTAGAGGTCAGGCAGTACCTTGACCACTTCCTGGTCAACCAGCTGGTCCACCAGTTTGTCACCCAGGCCTTCAATATCCATGGCCCGGCGCTGGGCAAAGTGAAGAATCGCCTGTTTGCGCTGGGCTGCGCAGAAAAGTCCGCCGGAGCAACGGTGATCGGCCTCGCCGGGCTCGCGCACTGCCAAAGAAGCGCAGACCGGACATAAGCTTGGCATGGTGAAAATCGGCGAGCCGGGCTGACGCTTGTCTGGCAACACAGCCACCACCTCAGGAATCACATCCCCAGCGCGACGTACGATCACCGTATCACCCAGGCGCACATCCTTGCGCCGGGCTTCGTCCTCATTGTGCAGAGTCGCGTTGGTGACAGTGACGCCACCGACAAACACCGGTGCCAGCTTGGCCACCGGTGTGAGCTTGCCAGTGCGCCCCACCTGAACCTCGATGGCTTGCACAGTGGTGAGCATCTCCTGGGCCGGATATTTATGCGCCACCGCCCAGCGCGGCTCTCGGGTGACAAAGCCCAACTGCTGCTGCAAGGCCAGACTGTTGACCTTGTAGACCACTCCATCGATATCAAATGCCAGGCTGTCGCGCAGGTTGGCAATATGACGATGGTAGGCGGACAGTTCTGCAGCGCCCAGGGCCAGCGAGGTGTGCTCGCACACAGGAAAGCCCCAGCGTTTAAGCGCCTGCAGCCATTCGTAGTGGCTTGATGCGGCAAAAATACCAGGCGTCACCTCGCCCAGGCCATAGGCATAAAAACTCAAAGGGCGCTGTGCAGCAATCGCCGGGTCAAGCTGGCGCACCGATCCGGCAGCTGCATTGCGCGGATTGACAAATGTCTTGTCGCCCTTGTCTCGCTGCCGCTGATTGAGTGCCTCGAAATCATCACGCCGGAGATAGATTTCACCACGCACCTCCAAAACCGGCGGCACGTCCTCTGGCAAACGCAGAGGGACCTGCCCTACGGTACGAATATTCTGGGTCACATCCTCACCCACCGCCCCGTCGCCCCGGGTAGCAGCCAGCACCAGCACGGCCTGTTCATAGCGCAGATTGATGGCCAGACCGTCAAATTTGAGTTCAGCCACATATTCCAGCGGCAGATCCTGCGGACTCAGCCCCAGTTCGCGGCGTACACGCGCATCAAAATTCTCTGCACCACTGGCATCGGTGTCGGTCTCCGTACGAATGCTGAGCATTGGCACAGCATGATGGACTGGCGCAAAGGCCGAGAGCGCCACTCCGCCCACCCGCTGGGTCGGCGAGTCTGGCGTCACCCAATCGGGATGCAATGCCTCGATGGCTTGCAATTCACGAAACAGCCGATCGTATTCCGCATCAGGCACCTGGGGACTGTCCAGCACATAGTAGCTATGGTTGTACTGGTGCAGAAGGCGCCGCAGTGCCTGGGCATGTTCGAAGGCCGGGTCCTGCGGTCCGCCAGCTGACGATGGGGGGTGGATCGTCATGTCTCTGGTAGAACAGTCGCTGTTGAAACCGCCTCACCCGCCGAGCAGCCCAAGGCTTGCGGCTGGCGTCTATGCATCATGAAAACAGCCGACGTGCCACCTGGGTTCCTGCAGCAATGTCACGGGATTCCAGGGTGTTGTAGAGCTTGTCAAGCTCCTGGGCAATCTGGTCCAGGGCCTCTTGGCCCAGCGGCTGTCCGTTGTCATCGGTGATGCTGCCATCCATTGCCTGGGCCAGCCGATCGGCAGCTTCGCGCATGCGCGCAAACGGCTGTTCGGTCCGACCGACCTGGGGCACGTCCAGGGTCAGGGTCACCACAAACAGCGCCGATTGCGCCGGGTCTTCGGCCAGGGCCGCCTGCGCATCAAAGGTCAGGGCCAACACCGGTGGCAGGCCAGACTCCGAAGCAGGCAGCACCATGCGGCCAGGCATGACGCCCGCAACAAAACCCAGACGGGAGGCATGCTGGTGCACATAACCGGGGCTCCAGGCGGCGTTGCGTGCCCTGAGGGTAATACTCAGCTGGGCATCGTGGGCACCTGCAAACTGATCGAGTTCACGCGCACGTGCCACTTCATCCAGCATTTCGGGGAAATCCGGGGTGCCGCCCAGACCATCCGCCAGGGCCTGAGTTTTCACCACGAATTCAGAGTATTCGATTTCATTAAGTGCCCCGGCACGGTTGGCAAGCTGCACACCTGCCTGCAGGCTGGAGTAACGTTGACCCGCCATGGGCGGCTCCCATTGGCCGGTCTGCTCATTCAGGCCTTCAAAGTTCAACGGCTTGCTACCCAGCCGGCGGGTCGGGGGCAGGTGCGTCAGCACAGCCTCGCCGGGTACCGGGACGTCCAGATCAATCTGCGCAATCACATCAATCAGTGGGTCGAGTAGAGGCTTGGTTTTGTCGGCCAGTGGCAAAGGCAGGGGCAGCGCGTCCAGGGATGAATCGTCCGCAGACTGGGATTCAGGGGAAGGCTCGACACCAGGCTCCAGGCGCACAGGCTCTGGCTCAGCCTGACGAGGTTGGCGGCGATGGGAGGTCCAGGCACTGTGCAGGACCACCAGCGCCAGAATCAGGCCGCCAGCAATTGCCAATCCGATCTGGATGCTGCTCATATTGAGGTTCAAGCTATCTCCGACAGGGATACCGCCGACTCCATATCGACAGCCACCAGACGTGAAACGCCCTGCTCCTGCATGGTCACCCCAATCAACTGTTCGGCCATTTCCATGGCGATCTTATTGTGGCTGATGAACAGGAACTGGGTGCTCTTACTCATACTGCTGACCAGCTTGGTGTAGCGTTCGGTATTGGCGTCATCCAGTGGAGCGTCCACCTCATCGAGCAGACAGAACGGTGCTGGGTTGAGCTGGAAAATCGCAAACACCAGGGCGATCGCAGTCAGGGCCTTTTCGCCGCCAGAGAGAAGATGGATGGTCTGGTTTTTCTTGCCAGGCGGCTGCGCCATGACTTGAACGCCTGCATCAAGAATTTCATCCCCAGTCATGATCAGCTTGGCCTGCCCACCACCAAACAGCTCCGGGAACATTTGACCAAAGTGCTGGTTGACCGTGGTGAAGGTGCTGCTGAGCAACTCGCGGGTTTCCGCATCGATCTTGCGGATCGCATTTTCAAGCGTGGTCATGGCCTCGTTCAGGTCAGCCGATTGGGCATCCAGAAACTGCTTGCGCTCGCGCGCATGGTCCAGCTCTTGCAAGGCGGCCAGGTTCACCGCACCCAGCGCCGCAATCTCGCGATGTAGCCGATCAATCTCGCCCTGCAAACCGCTCAGGCGCACATTGCCCTCGCGAATGGACAGAGCCACCTGCTCCAGATCCGCCTGAGCATCGGCCAGCAATTGCGCATATTGCTCCAGGCCCAGGCGTGCGGCCTGCTCCTTGAGCTGCAAGTCGGTGATGCGCTGGCGCAGCGGATCGAGCTCGCGCTCCACCTGAAGTCGGCGCTCATCACTGGCACGCAGCTTGGCGGTCAGGTCATCGTAGAGGCTGCGCTTGGCGCCTAAAGCCTGCTCACGCTCGAGCTTCAAGGCCAGCGCGCTTTGCAGACCGGCCTGCGCGGCTGCATCATCCAGCCGGTTCAACTCCTCTTGAGCGGCCTGCTCCTGTTGCACCAGGGATTGGGCTTGTTGATCGGCAGTTGCAATGGTGCGCAAAAGCTCGGATTGGCGGGCGTCGAGTGCGCGCAAGACAAAAGCCGATTCTTGCGCCAGCCGCTCAAGCTCACGTTGTTGTTCACGACTGGCATTCAATTGCTGGCCCGCCTCGAGGACACGTTCTTCCAGCTGGGCATGGCGTTCCTGCTGGTCCGCCAGCTGCATGTCCAGCTCCTGAAAACGGCCTTCTGCCTGGCTACGGCGCAGTTGCAGGGAATCCAGCTGCGACTCCACTTCGTTCAGGTCTTCACCAATCTGAGTGCTGCGCGCTTGCGTCTGCTCAGCCAGCTGGGACAGGCGCAAGGTTTCCACCTGCAGGTCATGCGCGCGGGTCGTGCTCTCGCTGGCCTCACGCCGGGCACTCAGCAATAACTGCGACACCTCCGCATAAGCCGCTTCAGCGCGAGCCAATGCACTGCGCGACTCCTCACTGATCAAGGACTGGGCGCGCAACTGCTTTTCCAGGTTTTCGATGTCCTGCGCCCGCCCCAGTAAACCAGCCTGCTCCGAATCCTGGGCATAAAAGCTCACGCTGTGGGCGCTGACCGCATGACCACTTTTCACAAACAGCGCCTCTCCTGGGCGAAGCTGATCACGCTGTGCCAGCGCCTCCTCAAAACTGTGCGCGACATAACAGCCGCCCAGCCAATCGGTCAATACCGCTTTCAATCCGGCATCGTCCACCCGCATCAGGTCCACCAGACGAGGCAACTTGCCCGATGCCTGTGCCTGCGCAGCAGCCCCAGGCATGTAAAAAGCCAGTTTGGCCGGCGGCAAGTCAGCGGCGAACGCCTTGACCATATCGATGCGGCTGACCTCCAGCGCGCCCATGCGCTCTCGCAGCGCAGCTTCCAGGGCGTTTTCCCAGCCCTGCTCAATGTGCAGACGGCTCCAGAGCGCCTGCATGCCAGCCAGACCATGCTTGGCCAGCCAGGGCTGCAGCCGACCATCGGTCTTGACCTTTTCCTGCAGGGCTTTGAGGGCTTCGAGTCGGGCCGAGAGATCGGCCTGACGGGCAGATTCTGTATTGACGATGTCGTGCTGTGCTCGCCTGGCTTCATCCAGTTTGGGGGCACTGTCCTGCAGTTCCTGCAGCCGTGCCTGGACCAGTTCCGCGCTGCGCCTGGCCTCGCTCAATTGCGCCTGCAGGTGAAGCAGGCGCGATTCATCGGGTGCGGTCAAGGATTTGCGATCGGCTTGCAGGCGTTCCTGGCGCTGCTGCAGTTGCCGGGTTTGTTCATCCAGGCTGCGCTGCTCGGCGGCCAGGACCTGGATCTGCTGCTGTACCTGGGTGACGCTCCCGCGCTGTTCGTTGGCACGTTGCTGCGCCTGGCGCAGGGCTTCTTCCAGTTCCGGCAGGGCCTGCGCTTGCGCCTGAAGTTTGGCATCGGCCTGCTGTCTGGCCTGATGGCCCTCTTGCATCTGCTGGGCCAGGCCATCGATTTCGCTTTGGGACTCGGTTTTGCGGGTCGCCCATTGGCTGGATTGTTCACGCAGGCTGAGCAATCGCTGCTGCACCCGCTGGCGTCCCTCCACCACAAAGCGGATTTCCGCTTCCAGCCGACCCACTTCCGCAGTGGCCTCATACAGCTTGCCTTGGGCCTGGTTGACCTCATCCCCCGCGCTGTAGTGGGCCTGACGGATGGACTCCAGATCAGCTTCGATATGGCGCAGATTGGCAACCCTTGACTCCAACTCGATCACAGACTTGTCAACCTCAAGGCGGATTCGGTTCTGGTCATTCTGGGCCTCGGCCTGTTTCAGGTACCAGAGCTGATGCTGCTTGAGGCTGGCATCGGCCTGCAGCGTGTTGTACTGCTGGGCAACCAGAGCCTGCTGCTCCAGTTTTTCCAGGTTGGCAGTGAGCTCGCGCAGGATATCTTCCACCCGGGTCAGGTTTTCGCGGGTATCTGCCAGCCGGTTTTCGGTCTCGCGCCGACGCTCCTTGTACTTGGACACACCCGCAGCTTCCTCCAGGAAGAGACGCAGCTCTTCGGGCCGGGACTCGATGATGCGACTGATCGTGCCCTGGCCGATGATTGCGTAGGCACGAGGCCCCAGGCCGGTGCCCAGGAATACATCCTGCACATCGCGGCGACGCACTGGCTGGTTGTTGATGTAGTAGCTCGAAGTGCCGTCTCGGGTCAGCACCCGCTTGACCGCAATCTCGCCATACTGGCTCCACTGCCCGCCCGCGCGAAAATCGGAGTTGTCAAAGACCAGCTCCACACTGGCTCGACCAGAAGGCTTGCGGTTGGTGGTGCCGTTGAAGATGACGTCCTGCATCGACTCACCGCGCAGCTCGCTGGCACGGCTTTCGCCCAGCACCCAACGCACCGCAGCGATGGTGTTGGATTTGCCGCACCCGTTGGGGCCGACCACCCCCACCAGTTGACCGGGCAGCAGGAAATTGGTGGGCTCGACAAAGGATTTGAACCCGGACAGCTTGATCGAGGTGAGACGCACAACTAACCTAACTAATTGATTTGATTGATCTTTACGAGCCCAAACCGCTTGGCCCCAGACTTGATGATACCGTGGGCGCGCCACAGGATAATGTGGCTCCATGAATCCGAATCTTTCCCGCCTTCAACCCTATCCCTTCGAGCGGCTACGCCAGCTTTTTGCCGGCATCCGTCCGAATCCGGCCTATCGCCCAATCAGCCTGGGTATTGGTGAGCCCAAGCACGCCACGCCAGCCCTGATCACTGAGGCCATGGCCAGGCATTTTTCAGGACTCTCGGTCTACCCTGCGACAGCAGGCGAGGCTGAATTCAAGCAGTCTGTGGCCGGCTGGTTGCAGCGGCGCTATGGGGTACAGGTCGATCCGGCCAGCCAGGTCTTGCCGGTCAATGGTTCTCGCGAAGCCCTGTTTGCCCTGACCCAGACCGTGGTGGA
>Ga0129336_10001889_pt1 | contig 12826 bp, 12 predicted proteins | sample CPB6_02_DNA_FD_96878 | JGI IMG/M metagenome (GOLD analysis project Ga0129336, IMG submission 96878) | Freshwater to marine salinity gradient microbial communities from Chesapeake Bay, USA - CPBay_Sum_0.6_0.2_DNA | ecosystem: Environmental > Aquatic > Marine > Coastal | place: USA: Chesapeake...
ATTAGAAGAACAAAATGCGCCTGCTAACCAGCTAGATCCAATGACAAAAACTATAGCACCAGCAAATACCAATCGAGCACCCAGTATGTACGATATTGAACGTGCTAACAAAAAAGAAATTGCTAGCCAATTTGATCCCAAATCAACGTATCAAAATCCACACGACAAAAATACAACTGCAAGCAGTCCTGGCTCGAAGCCAGTGAATACCGTGGCAGATTTTGAAGAAAGTGTAGAGCACGAATTGGCCGAAATGCTACGTCTAAGCGGACTTCCTGTCATGGAAAAAGCAGTGAGCCGGCAGCAACAAAAATTTATGGGCATGGTTCATGCCATGCAAAAAGGCGAAAAGGTCAAAGGTGCCAGCCCTGAATTGAAAAAAGCAGCTAAAGGCATGAGCAAAAAAGATGCAAGAGATTTTGCAAAGACAAAACACAAAGGCCTACCGCAAAAAGTCAATGAAGGTTTGAACTTGATGCTTGACGAAGGCGGTCACACATTGACTCACATTGTGAATAGATACAAGCACGAAGTAAGAAAATTCATTGAAGGCGATTTTATGCCTGAGAATTTGTATGATGCCCTGTACGACTACTATTTAGATCGAGGCGACATGCCATACGGTACAGCTAAAGGTCGTGAAGGTGATCCATATCAGTGGGTAAGCGAGCGTTTCTATGACGATGTAATGCGTGACCTAGGCAACGACATGAATGAAACTGTTCAATTGCCAGTAATAGATGAAGACTTAAATGATTTGGCTCGTTTAGCCGGATTACGCGAAGCTGATGCTACACCAAAGTTTCCTTCTAGTAAAACAAACATAGATCCAGGAATGACTCGAATGCTTCCGTCAAAGAAAATGGGAGACGATCCTGGCATCAATAAATTTCCACCTGCAAAAAACACTGATCCTGGAATGACAAAAAATCTCAAACAGCCTGATTATGAACAACTATTCAAGTCTGTAAAAAACAAAGAAGTTGACGAAGGAATAGTTAGTAGACAAGAAGGAAGGTCGGCTCGTGGCCCAGGACTAAATGAGTGTGGTGACAATATGGATATGGAACAACAAGATTCGTTTAATGTAAGCACCAACATGAGCACAGATGGCACTAGGAATGTAACTGTTTCTGCCGAAGGCGACAGGGCTGATGAATTGTTACAAATGCTAAAAATGGCTGGTATGAGACCACACGATGACCACAGTGTAAGAATGTCTGAGCCAGAAGTTATTGTGCTTGGCGGCAATAACGAAATGATGGATGAAGCAAAGAAAGATAGAACAACAAAATATAGAAATACTCCAGACGAAGAATATCAAAGTGTAGCAAGTATTACTCGTCAAGGTAACGACTTGAATAGAGAGAAAAAACAGTTTGCTGGTAAGCCACGATTGGGCGATAATCCAATGGCTGAAGGTCAAATGGAATTTGATAGAGAGTTAGTTGATCTATTAGATAGTGTACTAATTAAAAAGGATGTAGACGAAAACTCAAATACTCCAAATCCGTACCCAGTAGGACAGGACGCTTTATCACCGCAAGAAAAACTAAATCCTACAAATAATCCTAACAAGAGTATAGTACGGGGCATCAAGGACTTTATTACAAATCCACTAAAGCCTGGCATGTAAAAGGACAAAAAAAAATAATGAAAACATTCCAAGACTACCTAACAGAAGCTGAATATCTAGCAGAAAATCCTGCCGTGGGTGATGGATTTTTGATTGAAATTGCCAGAGATGAAACTTTGATTGAAACTTTTGTAGTTGATGTTGTAGAAGATGGAGTAGTATTAGAAGCAGATGACACCGTGTTACAGATATTAAGACAAGCAGGATATCTCAATGAGAATTCAAACTTGCCCACTGCAGAAGATTCTACCAGCCCTATCAATGGTCGAAAGGATGCTCGTAGATATAATTTTGAAACATCACCCGACACTGATCTAGAAGAACAACAAGCCAGGCCTGTTACCACTAATTACAGTGGATCAGGACGCAGCCCTGATATGCAAATGGCTGTGGACATGGCCAAAATGGATGCAAAGCGTCAAGCACTCAGCAGCATTCATGGACCTGAATTTCAAGACAAAGAAATGCCGCCACACACATTTGGTAAATTAGACATTCAACCTGACGGCAAAGGTGGGTACAAAGTCACTGCACCGATTACAATAAATCAACAAAATGAAGCCAAATATCAAGGTCGCGAAGTTCCTCTTGGCAAGAAAATGAAGGGCGATGTTAAAAAGAGTAAGGTTTATGTAAGAGGTCCCAAAGGTAATGTAGTTAAAGTGAATTTTGGCGATCCTAACATGAAGATCAAAAAAAGCAATCCTGCACGTCGTAAAAGTTTCAGAGCCAGACACAACTGCGACAATCCAGGACCAAGATGGAAGGCACGTTATTGGTCCTGTAGGAGTTGGTAATGTCAGATCCAAGATTCTTTAGACGGTATTTAGAAATTCTTGACGAACAACCAACATCGGCCACTGTAAACGTTGGTGATAATACAACTGCAACTGTTGATGCAGCAGCAAAAACAATCGGAATGCAAACCAAAGTTGGGGACAACTTAAATCTTCAGGCTACACAAGATTTTAGTACAGCCAAGCAAGGTGCCGGACAGATATCGGCTGATTATAAGGTAGATCCAAATACCACAGTTGGTGCAACAGCCACACAGGCAGGATACAAAGGTCAAATGACTCCTACCAATCAAATTCGTGCCTCCTACAATGCTCCTGATGTTGGAAAAATTGACGCCCAAGTTGATCAAGGCGCTATGTTTCAAGGTGCAGGAAAAAATATCCAGCAGGGAAATCCTGCCATTACAACTGCTAAAGTTACAAATCCACAAGGCCAAACAGCCACTTACAATACAAACAGAAATTTATAGGAAAAATCAATGAAAAAATTATTCGCAATTCTACTACTCGCACCTGCTGTTGTATTTGCACAAAAAGCACCACAAGGTGTAACATACGATGCACAGGTAGTAAGAGTCAATGACGGAGACACAGTTGTTATTGCTGCACCATTTTTACCACAACCACTCAAGCCAGAATTAGCTGTGAGAGTGTATGGTGTCGACACCCCGGAAAAAGGCCACAGAGCACAATGTGCCAGCGAAGATCAGCGTGGCCAAGCCGCTACTGCATTTACTAAAAATGCTGTAGCCAAGAGTGTCAAACGTCAAGTAACTTTATATGGTTGGGACAAGTTTGGTGGTCGTGTGTTAGGCGACATGATCTTAGATGGGCAAAGCCTACGTGCTATGTTGATTGCAAATGGATTCGCTAGGGAGTATTATGGCGAAGCTAAACAGTCATGGTGCAACTAACAGGCCCAGACAATCCAGACGATGATCGCCCAGTGGTGCCGTACGGCGATCATTAATGAAATACATTTTTGTACTGGTAGTTTTTGTAGTTGGTGACGATCAGTGGCGGGAATGGAATAGTTATCATAATCTTGAAGCTTGCGAAGAAGTATTACAGATTATTAGACACCACAGAGAAGATAAAATTAAAGCCTATTGCCTGGCTAGAGAACAAATGGAAAACAAATAAATAAAAAAAGATTTATTATGACAGATCCATATATACTTAGAAAATACTTAAATATTTTAAATGAAGACTTAGACGCCAATGTATCCTCTAAGACTTCTGATTCTAACCTAACTACAGCTACGCCGAGTACAACCAAGGTTGATCCTGAAATAAAAAGTCCTTCTGCGGTATCTAGCCCTGCAGTGAATAAAGATGTATCTACCGGCAGTATCTCTCAATCTAAAGAAAAAACTATGCCAGGCGGATACAAAGGTTCCGGTCAATTGATAGGCAACGAGTTGGTAACCAATCTTGATGCATATAAACAGCTTATGTCGCCTCAAGGTCAAGCAGCTATGGAAAAAATTACAAAAAAATACAAAGACGGCACACTCAGAATGAACATTCCGATAGAATTGCAAAGACAGGCTGGGTTAGACGATACTAAGCCATCTAAATTAGATGCACCGTGGCGATACGAAGGTGGCGGCACCAGTGTTCAATTGCCAAGTGGCAGTTACGTGTCTGGAAGTTGGCATAAAGGTTTTCATGATCCAAAAGCACCGGCTGATGTATTACCTATTCCGCCAATGGATCAGCTGAATGATAAACATATGTGGTTTGACAGCACCGCCAGTTTTTTAGTCAAAAGTGGACACGATGATAACAGCATTAGGCGTAGTATGAAACACTATTTTCCTAATGTAAAAGATGCTAGCATTGATTCAATAATTCAACAATATAAGGATAGTCATTCAGGTTCTAAGAGCAACTCAAGTTACACAATAGACAGCCCACATGATCATAAGAAATATATATTGGGACCTGTGACACACCCGGGTGCAATAGACAAACTTGATCCTGAAGTTTATGATCGAGGCGTCAACACGTTGACCAATCTTGGTCAACGTAGAAAAACAGCTGAAAGAGCTATTAAATCAGCTTATAGAACCAAGAACGGTGCTGACGTACTGCATGCCTATTATGAAGTTGACCCTAAAATGTTTGAAAAAGGCAGTCCTTTATTCTACGAATTGCCAGGACAGTATAAAGTAGGAGATTTTACTGTTTATCATCAACCCGAAATTGATGACGAGGGCCGACCTACTGGCAGAGAAACTGTGATTGCAATGCGACTGGGACAATATTACAAAGGCAAAGAAAAACGTTACAACGACGTAACTTCTTATTGGCATGGCAACAAAAAGCAATGGGAACAGGATAAAAAACAGTTTTTAGCTCAACTAAAAAAAACTAAATCATCCTTTGGCATTGATTAATGGATGACATTCAACAACTCCGACTATTAGCCGGCATTGGCAATCGTGCAGTGATGCAAGAGTACAAGGGCTTTGCTGGTAGTAATATTTCTGTAACCGGAAATGAAAAAGGCGAACTAATGAAACAACATGATATTCGCCCTGGTACCGAAGCGTGGTTTAAGCTTTGGTTCTCTAAACCCTATCTTACGGGCGAGAAGCCAATCTAATTTTATTAACACAAGTTTATCCACTAAATATTTTTGCTTAAGGCAATCAATTATGGGTGACGAATGAATCGATATGACGAACTTGAAATACTAATTAAAAAATTTACTAGACCGATACCAGACACAGAAGAATACAACTCAAGGCTCGAAGAAGAATTAGAAATTATTGCCCGACTAGGATTTGCCAAACACTTTCTTCGTGTTAGAGAAATACTAGACTTAACTCAAGATATTCCACACATCACTAGAGGATCAGCAGGCTCAAGCTTGATATGCTACCTTATGGGCATAAGCGATGTTGATCCAATCACTGAACGTATACCGTTGAGTCGTTTTATGAATCCACGAAGAGACGACTTGCCCGACATTGATCTAGACTTTCCACACTGGCAGCAAGAAACAGTAATGAACAGAATTTTCCGACGCTGGCCAGGACAGAGTGCCAGAGTATCAAACTATGTGATGTATAAAGAAAAGTCGGCTGTACGCGAAGCTGCCAAACGCTATGGTGCCAAGGGTAGACTTAAACGTAACTTCAAATTAGAGGATGTAGTACCCGCAGAGTACGTGGGCGAGGCTGAACGTCTAGCAGATAAATTACTAGGCAAGAAACGCTGTATTAGTAAACATTGTGGCGGTATATTAATATTTGATAGGGCCGTGCCTAAAAGTCTAATCAACGGTGAAAATCAAATCTTGTTAGACAAGTATGAAATCGAAGACCTCGAACATTTTAAAATTGATATTCTTGCTAATCGTGGGTTGAGCCAACTATGGGAAATTGAACAACGTGACCTACTAGACTATCCTGAAACAGATGAGGATACCGCAGAACTATTAAGTAGAGGTGACGTACTAGGAGTAACACAAGCAGAGTCGCCGGCCATGAAACGACTGTTTAGAGCCATACGTCCGCGCAGTCGTGCTGACTGTGTGTTGGGTACAGCACTGATTCGTCCTGTGGCCACACAAGGTCGTCGTCGTGCTAGTGCTTTCCAGGATTGGAGTCGAGATAATTTATCAGAAACAATTGTGTTTGAAGATGATGCTATTGAATTAATTGGCGAGATACTAGGATGTGATCAATATGAAGCAGATATGTGGCGGCGTGCGTTTGCCAAGAAGAATGAAGAGAAAATGTTTGAGTTTATGCAGAAGGTTGGCGATCATCCTCGTCGTGATGATGTCCTATTGGCCTTACGCGAATTAAGTCATTTTGGACTATGTCGTGCTCACGCGATCAATCTTGGTAGATTGATCTGGGCATTAGCATATCAAAAGGCACACAATCCTGAAAGATTTTGGCAGGCTGCTTTAAAACATTGTCAAGGTAGTTATGCTCGTTGGGTGTATTGGCAAGAAGCTAAACTGGCAGGCGCAGTGCCTGCTGCCGGCGAAGGCGGCGAAGTTGCTGATCTTATACAAGAAGGTCGTTGGCGTAGCAAAAGATTTATTCCAGTGTGTCAGGAAATTAGAAAGCCTGGACAGGTTGAATTCTGCGGCCTAGTTGCCAACTATCGTGTGTTCAAGAGTGGACCAAAAGAATACATTACCTTTGCTACGCTGGGCACAGGCAATGGTAGATATCTTGATGTTATACTGCCACACGCTACTAGTTTTCATGAGCAGCCTATACTATGGGGAACGGGCAAATTAGGTTACAAAAATAACACAGAATATGTTACAGTATATCGTAGCAAAAAAATGCGATTATCAGACATAGCACACATATCATGAAAACTAGATTACACTTATATCCACACAACGGTCCACAGAGCCGTGCCTACATTGTGGGCGAACCGTCATCATTAAGGGCACTAGCTAGAGCAGCCAATGACGCCGCTAAAGGGGTCTTAGGATTTGAAACCATAAAATTTTATAGTTCAGACGGTCACGAATATGAATTAATATTAGTTTGTGATGTAACAGAAGATGAATGGCAAAATTTACCTGTACCCAGCGACAAAACGTCCGATCCTAGTAAACTTGCTATTATTCAAACATACAATAATTTATAATTAAGCAGCCTGAGAATCTCTACCCAAATATTGATTCCATTTGGTATCTCTCACTCTAAAAGGACTATGTTTCCAGGCCGCAGCCAATGCCCAATAATCTGGTCGATATGGTTTGCGGATAGGTTTTTTCAATTTGTCTGCCTTGTCAAAATTGCAGGCTTTGCAGCAAGTGACACAGTTTTCCCAATTGGTTAGACCACCACGACTCAATGGTATCACGTGATCTATAGTGAGATCTTTAAAATCAAAAGTGTCTTCACAGTACTGGCATTGATAAAGATCGCGTAGATACATATTGTGGCGGGTGAAATTTACACGCCGTTTAAAATTGAAATATTCTTTGGTAATAGCAACGCTAGGAACATTTAGGGCTAGCTTTTCGCTATGAACTATCCAGTCTGGGTAAGTTTCGATAACAGTAATTCTACCCAAAAACATGAGTTTGATAGCGTGCCGCCAGTCTATGACACTGAGCGGTAGCACAGATATAGGTTGATAATCTTTGTTCAAAAGAAGTGTATGAGCCATAAGTAAAAATATGTTAAAGCCTAATGATAGTATTATAAAGAGTCCGTATCAAAAAGTCAATATGACTGAGGATCAAATCTTAGAATTTGCACGGTGTGCAGATCCAGACTCTGGACCAGAGTATTTTATGAGCAATTACTTTTATATTCAGCACCCTGTAAAAGGTAAAATGCTATATACTCCATTTGAATATCAACAAAGGCTTATAGATACTTATCATAGCAATAGATTCAGTATCAGCCTTATGCCCAGACAAACTGGTAAAACTACATCGGCTGCAGGTTATTTGTTATGGTTTGCAATGTTCCGCCCGGATTCAACAATACTGATTGCAGCCCACAAGTACACAGGAGCTCAAGAAATAATGCAACGTGTAAGATATGCCTATGAATTGTGCCCAGACTGGATTAGAGCCGGTGTCACCAGTTATAACAAAGGATCAATTGATTTTGAAAATGGATCAAGAATTGTAAGTCAAACAACTACTGAAACAACTGGTCGAGGTATGTCCATCACACTGCTGTACTGTGACGAGTTCGCGTTCGTAAGACCCACTATTGCTAAAGAGTTCTGGACCTCCATTTCTCCTACTCTTAGTACTGGTGGTAAAGCAATTATAACCAGCACTCCAAACAGCGACGAAGATCAATTTGCCTTTATTTGGAAACAGGCAAACAAGTGCACCGACGAGTATGGTAACCCAACTCCGTTGGGGGTAAACGGATTTAAAGCATATCAAGCCTCATGGTGGGAACACCCTGACCGTGATGAAACTTGGAAAGCAGAAGAAATAGGACGTATTGGTGAAGAGCGATTCAGACGTGAACACGGTTGCGAATTCTTGATTTACGATGAAACATTGATCAATGCTATTACTTTGGCTGAACTACAAGGTCGTGATCCAGTAGAACTACAAGGACAAGTGCGTTGGTTTCAAAAGCCGCAACGTAATCGCACTTACGTGGTAGGGCTTGATCCCAGTTTAGGTACAGGAGGAGATTACGCAGCAATACAAGTGTTTGAATTGCCTACCATGATTCAGGTAGCTGAATGGCAGCACAATCGTACTCCTATACAAAGGCAAGTTACAATTCTCAAGGAAATTTGCGAATACATTCATGAAACTGTGGGCACTCAAAATGACATTTACTATTCTGTAGAAAATAACACATTGGGCGAAGCTGCCTTAATAGTAATAGCCGAGTTTGGTGAAGAGAATATAAAAGGCACTTTTTTAAGCCAGCCAATCAAAGTAGGACAAGCAAGGATACACAGAAAAGGGTTCACGACCACCAACAAAACCAAACTAGCAGTATGTGCCAAACTTAAGAATTTCATTGAAAATCGTAAGCTAATTATTTGCAGCAAAAATCTTATCAGCGAGTTGAAAACTTTTGTGGCCAGCGGTGCAGGATTCGCAGCCAAAACTGGAGAAACTGACGATTTGGTGTCCGCTACCCTGCTTTGTTTGAGAATTGTACAAGCTTTACAGAGTTACGATGCAGATCTAGATCAAAAACTACGTGATACTACTGACGATTATATTGCACCTATGCCTTTTATAATGATTTAACGATAAATAATACATTATGCGTGAACTAGACAAAATATCAGCAGCACTGTTTGACAAAATCCGTAGCAGATTTGACAGCGTTAACATCGGCAACGACAAAGCCCAAAGAATTACTGATCCTGATCAGGCAAGATTTTTTAATTTTGATTATGTTAGTGACAGTGGTAAAAATTTTGGCAACGTAACAATAAGTTTGATTGATGAAAATAGCATGAAGATTTATTATGGTGCTAATATTACAGACGGATTAGATGACACTGATTCCAAAGAATGGTTCAGTTTTTTACGTGATATGAAAAACTTTGCACGTAGAAATATGCTGACTTTTGATACAAGAGACATTAACAGAAGCAACTTAGACTTAAAAGATATTAGACAACAAGCAGGATCTGACAGCACATTTAATAAAGATGAACTGTCAATTTCCGAAGGCCGTTTATACGGCGTAGGCAATAACAAGCGTGTTAGTTTTGGTGACGTAGGCAAACACAAAATAATTATCAGGCATAAAAATCAAATCAATCCTGAGAAACGTGGCGACAGAGCCAGACAAATTGAAAACTTGTTTATTGAAACTCCTATAGGAGAAAGATTCCTATTGGATCATGTCAACTTGGAAGGTGCTCGAGCCCTAGCGCGACATCTCAACGAAGGCGGCACTATTGCCGACGAAGGCAGTCATTTAATCAACGAAATGGTTCGTGAAATGGCCAGTATGCGACATTTTGTAAGATCTATGCGTAATCGCACATTTGAAGATGTTGAAACTACTGGAATGGTCGAAGCTGCTATACATAGATACAACGAAGTTCGCAATAACTTAAAACGTTTTCAGGGTCGACGTGGAAAAGACTTATTGATTGATATGTTGAGTTGTAGAAATGAAGTGGACGAAACCGTTGACGTTGATGACCTTAGAGAGCGATTTGTTAAAAAAATTTACGATGATAGATTTAACGATGCTCTCCCATATGTTTACAAAGCTTACCAAAATAGAAAACGAATGAATACCTCAGAAACTGCAGAATTTGAATCTTGGGCAACTGGTGTAACCGAAGCCACTTGGGATTCAGACACCGACGACATCGACGAAGATAATTTAATGAGATTGTTCCAGAAACCCATAGCAGCTGGCATGGATGGGGTTGATGGAATAGCAGCCATTGGCGATATTCAAGACTTGGACTCTGAGGATTTACAGGCAACAATCAAAAAACTATCACAAGTTCAAGGCCCAGATGCTGATATCAGAAACACTATTATTGGATGGTTGATGGCTAACGGTGAACGAGCACTGGCTCAAAGTTTACTAGCATTGATGCAACAGCAAAACGCTAACACACAACCAGCACCACAACAGCCCACACCGCCGCAACAGCCTGTTGGTGCAACCACAATGGATCAACCTGTAGTACAAGAAGAGTTGGCATCATTGCGTAGACTAGCAGGTATCTAATGAATTGCAAAGTTATCTACGGAGGATTTAATCCTGCGTGGCAGGCTGGCCGCCTAGAACGACAACTCATTGATGAATTAACCACTAGATTAGAACAACAATTACCAAACATCAACAAAGTTCTAGCAGTCACTAGTTGGCATGAACCAGCCAGGCTGGTCAATCAAATTTCTTCATTCAATCCGGACATGACATTTTTATGTAGTCTAACTGATCCACTTGGACCAATTGAAAATCTAATTGAACAAATTCCCGGGCAAACAGAACTTGTAGGATATGTAGACGGAAAGTTTTTTTATGATTTTTGGGCAGTGGCTTGTGATAAATTTTTTAAAAAATATCATAACAAAGATTTAGAACCTGACAATTTAAAGAATGTGTTTCTTAATTACAATAGAAAACCGCACAGGCATAGAACCGAACTGGTAAAAATGTTACAGGAAAACGATCTTGTTAAATTTGGTTGTGTAACATTAGGCAATAGCGGTTACGTTGTTGACGAGAACTTAGAAGAATATGCAGAATACGGAGCCAACGACGTAGTTGGTGATGTTGGAATCCCCAATGACATCTATAGTTTAGGACGTCTTGAAATATGGAACAGTTCTCTTATAAACATAGTAAGTGAAACACAATTTGAATTTAGTAAAAATGTGTTTATTAGTGAAAAAATATTTAAGCCAATAATTGGACTTAGACCATTTATTATTAACGGAAGTCCTGGAATTTATCGTCTTTTAAAAAAAGCCGGATTTGATTGTTTTGATGACTTGTTTCCTGTAACGGAACTTGAAAAAGAAGTTCTTGATAAAGGTGGACTCAAATTTAAGAATCATGAATTAATCTGTCAAACAGTTGCCAGGTACAAACAAACAAACTTGTTGGAATTATACAATCACATAAGACCCAGATTACTGTATAATCAAAATTTATTTTATGAATACTCAAGAAATCAAACATTACATTTCGACTTTATCTCTTCTTGATAATTTATTTTACATAGATAATAATTTTTTCATTGTTAACTTAGATTGGTTAACAAACAGAGACTATCAAAATCAAGGAGTAAATGAATTACTTTATGTGGCTGGTGCACATCATGATAAAGTTTTTATATTTCTAGCTAGAGATGGTGTAAATTGTAATCTCACCGGGCTATCCTATGTAATTACCCAAATTGTTCAAAACTTGGATCTGCCGTCAGAAAGATGTTTTATATATAGTTATCAAAATTTGGCTATACCAAATACCACATATGTTGAATTTGATGTTATCCAAATGTGGTGCAGTATGATATTCAAGGAAGTTAAATCTTTACCTATATCTAAAAATGCAGCACAAAAACGATTTTGTGCTTTATTTGGACGCCATGATTTATTTAGATTAAAATTTACAAAACACTTGTATGAAAATCATAAAGAACAAAGTTTACTAAGTTATAATTCTAATATAGCAAATTGGAACTATAGATTTAGTGCGGATTTTTTCATAGAGGATCAAAAATGGTATCAAACACATTGTCCTTTGTTGCTGGATTTTGAAAAACCTCAAGGATGGGTACCATTTCAGGAAAGTTTGACCAACATACACAAACATTACGAAACATATTTTTTAGAAATAGTTTCCGAAACTGATCCCCATTCTAATAGATTTTTTACCGAAAAAACTTTAAAAAATTTTTATTTAGGCAAACCATTTATTCTTTTAGCTGGACCAAAAAGTTTAGAATATCTAAAACTAAAAGGATTTAGAACTTTTTCTCCTTTTATAGACGAATCCTATGACAACATTAGTTGTCCGAACAAAAGACTAGAGTGTATTTTGAATGAAATAGATCGGATAGCAAATCTTGGGCAAAGTCAACTTAATGATATTGTTTTATCTCTTCAGGATGTTTTTTCTCACAATAGACAAAATTTTCTAAAATTTGTTTGACTTGCTAAATACACTTGTTATACAATTGCATGGTGCAGTTGTATATCTAGGCACAAACATTATGGCATTTTATAAGGAGAAACATTATGGCCACATCTTTAGCAGAAATTCGCGCTAAACTACAAGCGCAAGAAAACCGTCAGCAAGGCGGTCAATCACAAGGCGACAACGCCATCTACGCACACTGGAACATTCCAGAAGGCTCAAGTGCAAAAATCCGATTCCTACCAGACGCTAACACAAACAACTCATTCTTCTGGGTTGAGCGACTG
>Ga0129336_10001893_pt1 | contig 12813 bp, 10 predicted proteins | sample CPB6_02_DNA_FD_96878 | JGI IMG/M metagenome (GOLD analysis project Ga0129336, IMG submission 96878) | Freshwater to marine salinity gradient microbial communities from Chesapeake Bay, USA - CPBay_Sum_0.6_0.2_DNA | ecosystem: Environmental > Aquatic > Marine > Coastal | place: USA: Chesapeake...
CTGCCGCCCGAGGCGCGCATCTACCGCGAAGCGAACGGCAACTCGGGCCACATCTCGCTGCTGGTGCTGTTTGCGGTGTGTGGCGCTGCGGGCTACGCGTGGTCGCAGGTGCATCAGTCGATCATGAACCCGTGGCTTGAGCGCAGCACACCGGCCCCAGGCGACGAAATCATCATCATGTCGATGACGGTGGCCTCGTTCCTGGCCCTGGGCCTGGCGCTGGCGAACTCGGCCTTCAAGCTCGGCCTGCTGTCCAAGCTGAGCGAGCGCGTCACCTTCGTGCTGATTCCGCCGCTGGTGCTGATCTTCCTGGTGCTGGGCACCATCTTCCTCGGAGTGGCCACGCCCACCGAAGGCGGCGCCATGGGTGCCCTGGGCGCCCTGATCATGGCGCTGGCGCGCAAACGCCTGGACAAGAAGCTGTTCGTGCAGGCGCTGGACAACACCTCGCGCCTGTCGATCTTCGTGCTGTTCATCCTGATCGGCTCCACCGTGTTCAGCTTCACCTTCAATGCGGCCGACGGCCACATCTGGGTGGAAGAACTGTTCAAGGACATGCCCGGCGGCGCGATCGGCTTCCTGATCGTCGTCAACGTGCTGATCTTCATCCTGGGCTGCTTCATCGACTTCTTCGAGATCGCCTTCATCGTGATCCCGATCCTCGCGCCGGTGGCCGAGAAGATCCTGGCGGGCTACCTGCCGCCCGGCACGCCGCAAGACATGATCCTGATCTGGTTCGGCGTGGTGGTGGCAATGAACCTGCAGACCTCGTTCCTCACGCCACCGTTCGGCTTTGCGCTGTTCTACCTGCGCAGCGTGGCGGCCAAGAAGGACTACAAGGACCGCGTGACCGGCGAGACCATCCCCGCCGTGGCCACCAGCCAGATCTACAAGGGCTCGATCGCGTTCATCGTGCTCCAGTTGATCATGGTGGTGGTGGTCATCGTCTGGCCGAGCCTGGTGACCGGCGGCATCGAGCAAGGCCCCAAGGTCGACTTCGACAAGGCCTTGCAGCAACTCGAAGTGCAGCCGCGCGAGTCGCAGCAGGAAGCGCCTGGTGGCGGCCTGCAACCGGGCGGCGCTGCGCCGGCCGGTGGTGGTGCGCCCGCTTCACCTGCCGGGGATGGCGCAAACCGCCAGAGCCAGCAGGACGACCCGATGCGCGCACTGCTTGAAGCGATGAAGGAAGACCAGCAGAAGGGCAAGAAGTAGCGGCCCGTGCCGTCCACCAACGAAGGGCCCTGCGGGGCCCTTCTTCTTGGGCGCTCGATGCGGTATCGGTTGTTCGTAGAGGCGGGGCGGAAAAACAAAAAGCCCCGCCGAGGCGGGGCTTGAGCCAGGCGAAGCCTGATTACAGGCGCTGGGCCTGCATGAAGTCGTCGAACGACGCTTCGGCCAGGCGGAACCAGAGGTTCTGGTCGCGGCGGAAGGCTGCGTAGTCGTCGTAGATCTTCTTCCAGTTCGGGTTGGTGTTGCCGATTTCGGCGTACAGGGCCATCGCCTCCTTGAAGGCGGCATCCATCACGTCCTTCGGGAAGCGGAACAGCTTGACGCCACCGCCCACCAGCTGCTTGAGGGCAGCCACGTTGCGGGCGTCGTAGCGGGTTTGCATGTCCACGTGGGCATAGGCTGCGGCCGCCTCGATGATGGCCTTGTAGTCGGCCGACAGGGCGTCGAACTTCTGCTTGTTGACATACAGCGACAGCTGCGGGCCGCCTTCCCAGAAGCCGGGGTAGTAGTAGTTGGGCGCGACCTTGTTGAAGCCGAGCTTTTGGTCATCGTACGGGCCCACCCACTCGGCGGCGTCGATCGTGCCTTTTTCCAGCGCCTGGTAGATCTCGCCGCCAGGGATGTTTTGCGGCACCACGCCCACGCGCTCGAGCACCTTGCCGGCAAAGCCGCCGACGCGGAACTTCAGGCCCTTGAGGTCGGCAACCGACTTGATCTCCTTGCGGAACCAGCCGCCCATCTGGGCGCCGGTGTTGCCCATCACGAAGTTCACCACGTTGGCCTGTGCATAGAACTCGCGGAACAGCTTCATGCCGTTGCCGTGGTACATCCACGCCTGCATCTGGCGTGCGTTCAGGCCGAAGGGGATGGCGCAGTCCAGCGCGTAGGTCGGGTCCTTGCCGAAGTGGTAGTACGGCGCGGTGTTGGCCATCTCGACCGTACCGTTGGTCACGCCGTCCAGCACGCCGAAGGCGGGCATCAGTTCACCGGCCGCGTGGGTGGTGATCTGGAACTTGCCGCCGGTCATGTCCGAGACCTTCTTGGCGAACACGTCGTTCACGCCGAACAGGGTGTCCAGCGATTTCGGGAAGGCCGAGGCGAGGCGCCAACGGATGGTGGCCTGCGCGTGCACCGCCGGGGCGATGCCGGCAGCCAGCACGCCAGCGATGCCGGCGTTCTTGATGACTGATCTGCGGTCCATGTGAAGCTCCTTGGGGAAGGATTGTTGAGAGATACGTCTTGCTTTAGGTCAGGACCGACGGCCCTTTTCCACGCGCGATTGTAGGAAGGCGCGCACCCCGGGCACTCGCGGGTTTTCCCTTGCGCAAATCCACGTACAGCGCAAGGGCATTGGCGACATCCGGCGCCGCGCCACAGGCCGCTTCAGTGGGCCCGGTGCACCTTTCCGCAGCGCTCGAGCATGGCGTGCAGAAGCACATTGCAACCAGCGGTCACATGTTCGGGCGTGGCGTCTTCCACCTCGTTGTGGCTGATGCCGTCCTTGCAGGGGATGAAGATCATGCCGGTGGGCGCCAGGCGGGCGGCGTACACCGCGTCGTGACCGGCCCCCGAGACCACCGGCATGTGCGAATGGCCCAGCCGCGCCGCGGCGCGCGCCACCGCCTCGGTGCATTCGGCGTGGAACTGCTGCGCAGAGAAGCTGGACACCAGCTTGAACTCGATCGACAGGCCGGTGAGCTTGGACAGCGTCTGCGCGAAGGCCTTCACATCCTGCGCCATCTGCTCGACCGATGCGTCGGTGTGGTTGCGCAGGTCGATGGAGAACTTCACCTCGCCCGGAATCACGTTGCGGCTGTTGGGATGCACCTGCACCATGCCCACCGTGCCGCGGCCGTGCGGGCCGTGGCGCATGGCGGCCGACACCACCTCTTGCATCACCTGCGTGGCCACCTGCAGCGCGTCGCGGCGCAGGCCCATGGGCGTGGGGCCGGCATGCGCCTCCATGCCGCGCACGGTGCAGTCGAACCAGCGGATGCCCAGCACGCCCTGCACCACGCCGATGGTGACGCCCGCGTCCTCGAGCACCGGGCCCTGCTCGATGTGCGCCTCGAAGTAGGCGCCGATCGGATGCGCGCCCGGCTCTTCGTCGCCGATGTAGCCGATGCGCTGCAGCTCGTCGCGCACGGTGCGGCCCTGCGTGTCGGTGGCGGCGTACGCGTGCTCGAGGCTGAAGGCGCCGGCAAACACGCCCGAGCCCATCATCACCGGCACGAAGCGCGAGCCTTCTTCATTGGTCCACACCGCCACCTCGATCGGCGCCTCGGTGCTGATGCCGCGGTCGTTGAGCGTGCGCACCACCTCCAGCCCCGCCAGCACGCCGTAGTTGCCGTCGAACTTGCCGCCGGTGGGCTGGGTGTCGATGTGGCTGCCGGTCATCACCGGCGCAAGTGCCGGATTGCGGCCGGGGCGGCGCATGAAGATGTTGCCGATACGGTCCACGGTGACGCTCATGCCGGCTTCGCGCGCCCAGCCCACCACCAGGTCGCGGCCCTCGCGGTCCAGGTCGGTCAGCGCCAGCCGCGCCACGCCGCCCTTGGGGGTGGCGCCAATGCGCGCCAGCGTCATCAGCGAATCCCACAGGCGCTGTCCGTTGATGCGCAAGCCGCTCAGGGTTTCCGTGGCCATGTCCATCATTTCACTTCCTTGCAGAGGGGGCGTCGTCGCTGCCCTCGGCCTCGTCGACGCTGTCAACTCCATTGTCGCGGTAGCCGGCGAAGACGTCACGCAGCGGCCGCGCGGGCCCCGTGCGCCCCGACAGCGACCGCTCGAGCTCGGCCAGGTGGCGCTTCATCTCGGTGGCTGCCGGTGCGCCGCCACGCGCCAGTGCATCGATCAGGTCCACATGGCGGTGCGCCACGCACACCTGGCCGCCGTGCAGCTTGAAGCGCGCCATCAGCAGCGAGGTGGTGGGCAGCAGCCCCGACAGCAGCCGGTTGAACACCGGGTTGCCGTGCATGCGCGCCATCGCCTGGTGGAATTCGCCGGACAGGCGGATCGCCTCGGCGCGGTCGCCCCGTGCGTCGGCCTCGGATTCGGCCTGCGCCAGTTGCGCCAGCTCGGCCTGCTGCACCGGCGTGATCTGCCCGCCCAGACGCCGCGCGATTTCGCACTCGACAATGCGCCGCGCCTCGAACACATGGGCGGCATCGTCCAGGCTGGGCAGCGGCACGCGGGCGCCGCGGTTGTGCTGCAGCTCGATCACCTGGTCCTGCGCAAGGCGCTGCAGCGCCTGCCGCACCACGGTGCGCGATACGCCGAACTCGGTGGCCAGCTCTTCCTCGCGCAGCCAGGTGCCGGGCTCCAGCCGGTGTTCCAGCACCGCCTGGTAAATGCCTTTGTAGACGCGATCGGTGGCCGTTGCCCGGGGCTGCGCGCCCTGCCCCCGCACGTTGCCAAAGCCCTGTCGCGCATTCATCGAAGGCCCCGTCGGGCTGTGCGAACATCGCCCGCATGAACTGCACCGCACAGCCGCTGAACGAACACGACTTCGCGCCCTATGGCTGGATGCTCGACATCGAACACGCGTTTGCTGCCGACGCCGGCCGCGCCATCAACGCCGGCACCAGCCGCCGTGCCGACCTGCCGGGCATGCTGTCCTTCAGCGCCGAAGGCGGCGAACCACTGGCCACCGTGTTCCGTGCACGCGCGCAACCCCATGCCGGGCCGTGGAAGGTGCTGGAGCGTCATTGCCTGGGCACGCAGACCTTTGTGCCGATTGCACGGCCGCAGCCAGAGCAGCGGCCGCCGGGCGATGCTGCGCGGGCAGGCGGCGGTGCGGTGTGCGTGTTGCTGGTCGCGCTCGGCGCCGACGCGCCCGATGCCGGCACGCTGCGCGCCTTCACGGTGCAGCCGCATCAGGCCTTCACCCTCAAGCCGGGCACCTGGCACCATCCGCTGATTGCGCTGTACGACAGCGACTTCCTCGTGATCGAGCGCCGCGCGGCGCAGGAGGATTGCGAAGTTCAGCATCTGCAGCAGCCGGTGCATCTGCGTCTGGGCGTTGCCTGATTTCGGGCCGGCCCTCGGTCAGCCGGCCGCGCCGGCGATGCATTCGGCCAGCGCGATCAGGCTGCGGTCGCTGCCCGCCGGGCCCAGCAGCGAGATGCCGAAGGGCGCACCGAGCCGCGAGGCCAGCGGCATCGAAATCTGCGGGAACCCCGACAGGCCGGCGATGCACAGCATGCGGATCGCGCGGTTGCGGTAGTCCTCGAGCGAGGCTTCCGAGTCGCTGCGCAGCGGTGCCACATCCGGCATGGTGGGCATCAGCAGCACGCCGTCGCTGCCCAGCAGCTGCGCCATGTGCGCGCGAAAGCGCTGGCGGAAAGCAGTGGCCTGCGCCACCTGTGCATCGGTGACCGCACGCGACCAGGCAAAGCGTTCGGCCACGCCCGGACCCAGCGGCGGGTTGAAGCGTTCGATGATCGGGCCGTCGGTCATCCAGGCTTCGCGGCCCTGGATGTAGCGGAAGTTCCAGTACATCGCATCGAAGTCGTCCAGCGCGGCCTGCACCGGCGCGGCCGGCCCCAGCGCAGCCTGGATACGCGAGCGCGCTGCAGCCAGCGCCTGCGTGGCGTCGGGCGCCAGCAGCGCCCACACATCGGTGGGCTCGAGCAGGCGCACCCGCTCGGGCAGCGGCTGTGCGTCGGCGCCGGCCAGCACATCGGCCGCACGCGCGAAGGTCTGCGCATCGCGCGCGAACCAGCCGCAGGTGTCGAGGCTGGGCGACAGGTCCATGCAGCCGCGCAGGCTCACGCGGCCGTGCGTGGGGCGAATGCCGTACAGGCCGCAGTGGCTGGCCGGTGCGCGCACCGAGCCGCCGGTGTCGGTGCCCAGCGCAAGGTCGGCCAGCCGGTTCGATACCGCTGCCGCAGAGCCAGATGACGAGCCGCCGCTGATGCGGTCGGGCGCGCCACCGTTGATCGGCGCACCGAAATGCGCGTTGTTGCCGTTCATCGAAAAGGCGAACTCGTCGGTGACGACCTTGCCGACAAAGCGCGCGCCGGCGCCCAGCAACTTGCCCACCGCATCGGCGTGCTGGGTCTTGATACCCGACATCGCCAGCACGAAGGGCTGGCCGCCGCCGGTGGGGTAGCCCGCCACGTCGAACAGGTCTTTCGCCGCGAAGGTCAGGCCCGACAGCGGGCCGGTGGATGCGTGGGGCACCGGCGCATCGGGGTACGGCAGGAAAGCGCGTGCGGTGTCGTGCACAAAAGGCATGGGGTGTCTCCGGGTCGGGTGCGTGGCGTCTCAGGCAGCGGTGCGGGCCACGCCCGGCGCAGTCAGGTCGACGCGCAGGCAGCGCGCCTGATGGCCGGGCTTGAGCGTGACCGCCTCGGGGCGGCTTTGGCGGCAGGCGTCGTTGGCCAGCTCGCAGCGTTCGGCAAAGGCGCAGCCCGGCGGCAGCGCCGACAGATCCGGCGGCGCACCCGGGATGGTGCCCAGCCGCGCGCCCTTGGCCAGCGCCCCATGGGCACGGCTGGCCAGCAGCGCGCGGGTGTAGGGGTGGCGTGGCGCGCGGATCAGGTCGCGCGCAGGGCCCTCTTCGACAATGCGGCCGGCATACATCACCGCGATGCGGTCAGCCACTTCGACAGCAGCGCCGATGTCGTGGGTGACGAAGATGACCGACAGGCCCAGGTCGCGCTGCAGCTCGCGCAGCAGCAGCAGGATCTGGATCTGCACCGTGGCATCCAGCGCGGTGGTGGGCTCGTCGCCCAGCAGCAGCTGCGGCTTGCAGGCCAGGGCCAGCGCGATCATCGCGCGCTGGCGCATGCCGCCGCTCATCTCGTGCGGGTAAGCGGCCAGGCGGCGCTCGGCGCTGGGGATGCGCACCCGCTCAAAGAGCTGCAGCGCACGCTGCTGCGCCTCGGAGGCGCTAATGCTTTCGTGGCGGCGGATCGATTCGACGATCTGCGCGCCGACGGTGTACACCGGGTCGAGTGCGAGCAGCGGCTCCTGGAAGATCATCGATGCGACGCGGCCGCGGTAGTCGGCCAGCGTGCGCTCGGACATCGCCAGCACATCCTCGCCGGCCACGCGCATGTGCCCGCTCATCTCGGTGCGCCGCGGCGGATGCAGCCGCAGCAGCGAGCGCAGCGTGACGCTCTTGCCCGAACCCGATTCGCCGATCAGCGCCACCACCTCGCCGCGCGCCACCTGCAGGTCCACGCCGTCGACCGCGCGCACCGGCTTGCGCCCGCCGGTGAAGGTGACATGCAGTCCGCGCACGTCCACCAGCAGGTCGGTGCTGCGCGCTTGTGCTTCGCTTGTCATGGAAGTGCTCATCTCAGGCCACCTCGGGTGCAGGCTGCGCCGCAAAGGCCACCGGGGCAGCCGCAGCGGGTGCAGCGCTGTGGCCGCTGCCGCCTTCGTACATCAGGCAGGCCACCGGGTGGCTGGCGCCGGCGCCGGCGGCAGGCACCACCAGGCGCGGTACACGCTGCGAGCACACCGGCTGGGCCTGCGCGCAGCGGGTGTGGAAGCGGCAGCCCGAAGGGGGGTTGATCGGGTTGGGCGGGTCGCCCGCCAGCGGCGGCACCTCGGTGCGGTGGTCAGGGTCCATCGACGGGATGGAGCTCAACAGCGCGCGGGTGTACGGATGCTGCGGCGCGTTGAACAGCGATTCGCTGTCGCCGATCTCGACCACCTGGCCGAGGTACATCACCATCACCCGGTCGCTCATGTAGCGCACCACATTCAGGTCGTGGCTGATGAAGATGTAGGTGAGGTTGAACTCGTCCTTCAGGTCCAGCAGCAGGTTGAGCACCTGCGCCTCGACCGACTTGTCCAGGGCAGACACCGCCTCGTCGAGGATGATCAGGCGCGGCTGCAGCGCCAGCGCCCGCGCGATGTTGACGCGCTGGCGCTGGCCGCCTGACAGCTCGTGCGGGTAGCGCTCGGCAAAGCGGCGCGGCTCGAGGCCCACGCGCGAAAGCAGGTCGCGTGCGCGCTGCACCGCCTCGTCGTGCGCCACGCCGTGCACCTGCGGCGCGAATGCGATGGAGTCTTCGATCGTCAGGCGCGGGTTCAGTGACGCGTAGCTGTCCTGAAACACCATCTGCGACTGGCGCCGGAATTCCTTGAGCGACAGGTCGCGGCTGCCGACTGCCGCACCTTCGAAGACGATGTCGCCGGCATCGGGTGCGATCAGCTGCATCAGCAGCCGTGCGGTGGTGCTCTTGCCGCAGCCCGACTCACCCACCACACCCAGCGTTTCGCCTTCGCGCACCGAGAAGTCCACACCGTCGACCGCGCGCACCACGCCGCCGCCCTTGCCGAACACATTGCCCTTGAGCGGGAAGTGCTTGACCAGCCCGCGCACATCCAGAAGCGTCTTGCCTGTCATGCTGCGCCCTCGCCTTATCCCTTGATTTCCATCGCCGAGCGCAGTCCGTCGCTCAGCAGGTTGAATGCAATCGAGGTGATGAAGATCATCACGCCCGGCAGCGCCGCAATCCACGGCTGCGTGTAGATGGCCGTGCGCAGCGTGTTGAGCATCAGGCCCCACTCGGGCTCGGGCGGCTTGACGCCCAGGCCCAGGAACGACAGGCCCGAGGCCAGGATCATCGCCACCGCGATCAGGCTGGTGGCGTACACGAAGATCGGCCCGAGCACGTTGCCCAGCACATGCACCCGCACGATGGTGAAGGCGTTGGCGCCCGAGGCGCGCGCCGCTTCCACGAAGTCGCGGGTGCGTATCTGCGTGGTCACGCTTTCGGCCACCCGCGCAATCGGCGGAATGAACACCACCGTCAGCGAGATCAGCGAGTTGGTGATGCCCGCGCCCAGTGCGCCCGACAGCGCGATGGCCAGCAGCACCGACGGGAAGGCGTAGAACACGTCAATCGTGCGCATGATCACCGTGTTGACATAGCCGCCCGCATAGCCTGCGGTGATGCCGATGACCGAGCCGATGATGAAGGCGCACACCACCGGCGTGATGCCCATGAACAGGCTCAGCCGCGCGCCCACCATCAGGCGCGACAGCATGTCGCGGCCCAGTTCGTCGGTGCCCAGCGGAAAGTTCGGCGTGCCGATGGGCTTCAGGCGCGAGAGCATCGACGACTTGTACGGATCGGCCGGCGTGATCATCCCGCCGAAGAGGGCCAGCAATACCAGCAGCAGGATGACGAAGGCCGCCACCATGGCCACCTTGTCGCGCAGCAGGCGGCGCAGCACCGTCTGCCAGTAGCCGGGCGAGCGTTCGAAGGCGACGGCCGGCACCTTGGCCGGATCGACGGCGATGTTGAGCATGTTCATCGTCGTCCCCTTCAGCGCGCGATCCGCGGGTCCAGCAGCGTCTGCACCACGTCGACCACGAGGTTGAGCACCACGAAGAACATCGCCAGCACGAGGATGGTGCCCTGCAGCAGCGGCAGGTCACGCTGGAAGATGGCCGAGTTCAGCAGGAAGCCGGTGCCCGGCCAGGCGAACACGGTCTCGATCAGGATCGAGCCGCCAAGCAGGTAGCCCAGTTGCAGGCCCATCACCGCCAGCGCGGTGGGCGCGGCGTTCTTGACCACATGCAGGAACACGCCGACATCGGTCAGGCCCTTGGCACGCAGGCCCACCACGAACTCCTGCGCCAGGATTTCGGCCACGAGCGCACGCACGGTGCGCGCGATGATGCCCATCGGGATCACGCTCATGGTGATGGCCGGCAGCAGCATGTGCTTGATGTGCTCCCAGTTCCACTTCCACTGGTCCGAGCCGCCGGGGCCGGCGCCGCTGGCAGGCAGCCACATCAGGATCGACGAGAAGATGATGACCAGCACCATGCCCAGCCAGTAGTGCGGAACGCTCACGCCCAGCACCGAGGTGAAGGACGCCGCCTTGTCCACCCACGAGTTCTGGAAGTAGCCGGCCACAAAGCCGAACAGGCAACCGAACACAAAGCCGATCAGCGTGGCCATGGCGGCCAGCCGCAGCGTGTTGCCCACCGCCTTCAGCACTTCGGCGCTGACCGGCCGGTTGCTGGCAATCGAGGTGCCCAGATCGCCCTGCATGGCGCGCCAGACCCAGCTGGCGAACTGCTCGGGATACGAGCGGTCAAAGCCGTAGAGCTTGCGCAGCTCTTGCTGCATTTGCTGCGAGGCATCGGGCGGAAGGATGGACACCAGCGGATCGCCTGGCGCCAGGTGCACCAGCGCAAAGCACACCAGTGCAACGCCCAGCATGATGGGCAGCGTGTAGAGCACGCGACGGATCAGGAACTGCAGCATGGAGGCGGAAGGTCGCGAAGGAATCCCCCGGCGGCAGCGGCCAGCGGCCGCGCCACCCGGGGCGTTGCAGGAAAGTCAGCGAACGCAGGTCGCGGCCTGCAGCAGGCGCCCGCATGCGGGCCGCTGCTGCAAGGCCGCAGCCTGAGGTCAGTCCATGGACATCGGGGCGATGTCGATGAACCAGCTCTTGGGCTGCACCACGCCCTTGACCTTGGCGCTCATCGCGCGCGGGCCCACGTCGTGTGCAATCCAGATGAACGGCGCCTCTTCCACGATGCGGGCGTGCAGCTTGGCCAGGGCAGCGTCGCGGCCCTTGTCATCGAAGGTGCTGCGCGCGTCACCGATCAGCTTGTCGAACTCGTCGTTGCCGAAGAAGCCCCAGTTGTTGGACACCGGCGGGAACGCCTTGGTGCTGGTGAAGCGCACCATCGCGAAGAACGGGTCCATCGCGGCGAAGCTCACGTTGATGGCGTGCGCGCCGCGTGCGGTGGCGTCCTTGGCACCGATACGCCAGTTGGTGAACAGCGTGTTCCACTCGATGACGTCGAACTCGATGTCGATGTAGCACTGCTTGAGCGACTGCTGCACGAACTCGTTCATCGGCAGCGGCTGCATCTGGCCCGAGCCCGAAGCCGAGATCTGCACCTTGGCCTTCATCGGGCGCTGGGCAGAGAAGCCGGCCTTTTGCATCAGCGCCTGCGCTGCACGCACGTCGTACTTGATGTCGAACTTCGGGTCGCCCCACCACGGATGGCCCGGGGGCACCGTGCCCTTGGGGATGCCCATCATGCCGCCGAGCAGCGTGCGCAGGCCCTCGCGGTCCACGCACAGGTTGGCGGCGTGGCGCACGTCCTTGTTGAGCCACGGCGAGCCCGGCACGAACGACAGCTGCCACGGCCACACGTGCGGCTGCGGGTTGCTGTAGATGGTGAAGCCGCGCTGGCGGATCTGCGCCATCGCGTCAGGCGCCGGTGCCTCGATCCAGTCCACCTGGCCGGACAGCAGCGCAGCGGTGCGCGCGTTGGCCTCGGGCATGGGGATCATCACCACGCGGTCGATCTTGGGGCGGCGACGCGCGTCCCAGTAGTCCTTGTTGGCGGCGAGTTCCAGGCGCTCGCGCGGCACGAAGCGCGTCATCTTGAACGGGCCCGAGCCCGACGCGTCGGCGGCAAACGCGGCCCAGGCGGCCTTAGACTTGTCGGCCGGCGTCGCGCCCGGCGCGGCGTCAAATTTCTTTTGCCAGTGCGCGGGGCTGGCCATGAACAGGTTGGTCAGGTTCAGCGGCAGGAAGGAATCGGGCTCGCTGGTGGTCAGCTCCACCGTGAGGTCGTCGATCTTGCGTGCGCTGCGCAGCGTGGGCATGCGCGATGCGGTCACGCCGACCTGGCTGGCGTCAAAGTGCACGGCGTCCTTGTCGAGCACCTTGCGCACGTTCCACACCACCGAGTCGGCGTTGAAGGCCGAGCCGTCATGGAACTTGACGCCAGGGCGCAGCTTGAAGGTCCACTTGGTCTTGTCGGTGGCGCCCACCTGCCAGCTCAGGGCCAGGCCGGGGATCAGCACGCTGGGCTTGTCGGCGCTGGACAGGTCCCAGTGCGTGAGCGCGTCGTACATCGGGATGCCGGTGAAGCGGTTGCCTTCGAAGCCCTGGTCGGGCTGTCCCAGCGTGCGCGGGATGTCGGCCGCCGTCATGGCGATGCGCAGCACCTTTTCTTGTGCAAGCGCGGGCGAGGCGGCCGCAGCCACCAGCGCGCCGGCCACCAGCGCCAGGCGCCAGCGGGTGGAAGCAAATCGGGTCAGGTTGGAAATCCGTTTCATCGTGGCTCCAGATGGGCGTGTGAAGAAGGTTCAGGAAGAAGACCGAGGCCGCGGCCCCACCGACAGCAGGTCGCATACAAAGCATGCAGCCGCCGCGAGACTGTTGGCAAGTTTTTTGTATGCAACGCTCGTGCCACCGTGGGGTCTTTCACTTCGACAGTGCAAGCCAAGTCCTTGATTTGTCTGGGTTTTGCGCCGAACGCCTGTATCGCTCGGTGTTTTCCCCAATCGGTCAGAGCCGCGCCACGTTGGTGCAGGGCACACCACTGTGGGGCATGCCCGAGTGATTTTGTATGCAACCATGAACCAAGCCGGCGCACAATCGGCCTTCCAAGCCTGCCCTTGCGCTACCTCACGCACCATGAAGATTCTGGTCATCAACCCCAACACGTCCGACCCCATGACCGATGCCATCGCGCAGGCTGCGCGCGATGTGGCGTCGCCCGGCACCGAGATCGTGGCGGTGCATCCGAGCTTCGGGCCGCTGTCGATCGAAGGCCATCACGAAGAAGCCTGGGCCGCC
>Ga0129336_10001896_pt1 | contig 12807 bp, 13 predicted proteins | sample CPB6_02_DNA_FD_96878 | JGI IMG/M metagenome (GOLD analysis project Ga0129336, IMG submission 96878) | Freshwater to marine salinity gradient microbial communities from Chesapeake Bay, USA - CPBay_Sum_0.6_0.2_DNA | ecosystem: Environmental > Aquatic > Marine > Coastal | place: USA: Chesapeake...
GCCACAACAATCATTTTTGCAGTTTGCTTTGGATAAAATGAATACGCTTCATTTTTTCGAATAGCATACGTGGTATCCGAGTAGAGAAAAGACATGCAGCGCAGTATTTGCTCCTTCAAAAATGCAGTTTTACCCTCTGAAGCATAGTTTCCATAGGGCATGTTAGCCTGATCTGCCAAATAATGAAAATATTCTCCTGAAAAATCTGGAACGCCATCTGGCTTTTGCTCTCCGGTTTTATTGTTAAAAGCATCCAGCGATAGCATAGCTTCCAACACAGTTAAACCGCCCGTACCAGAATCAAATACACCAATTGGGCGTTGTTGTCCATAGCTCAATCCAGCTATACAAAGTGTTGCTATAAAACAGAGGAGATGATTTGACTTAACCATACTGGAAAGTTAGGATATATTTAATATTTTTAGTTTATGCGAATCGAGTTGTGGTCAATTGGTAAATCGCATGAGCCCTATGTAAAACCAGGGATTGAAGCGTTTACCAAGCGACTAAATCACTATTTTAAAGCGGAATGGATTTTAATTCCCACCCCTAAGAGCACTGGAATGCTCAGCGAAATGGATCTTAAGAAAAAAGAAGGAGCCCTCGTGCTTGAATGGCTTAAGCCAGAGGATTATTTGATATTACTCGATGAGAAAGGAAAAGATCTTTCATCAGTTGAACTAGCAATGCTTCTTCAAAAAAAAGCAGATACGGGTATAAAGAAAATTGTTTTTTTGATTGGAGGCGCGTTTGGAGTAGACAAAGCAATACAACAAAGAGCGCAATTTACCTGGAGCCTCTCCAAACTAGTATTTCCGCACCAGTTGGTACGTTTAATCCTTGCTGAGCAGTTATACCGAGCGGGAACAATTCTTAAAAACGAAAAGTATCATCATCCATAAATGAATACCACCCAGCTTTTACTGATTATCACTACAGCCATTTCTATCCTTGCTAATTTCAGCCCCGCACTCAAAGAGAAAATGCTGTTCAAACCAACCCGTATCAAAAAAAATCAAGAATGGCATCGGTTTTTGAGTAGCGGATTTATTCATGCAGACTGGGAGCACCTTTTATTTAACATGCTCTCCCTCTATTTGTTTGGAACACTTGTAGAAAATGCTTACCAATCCGACTCATTTTTTGCAGAAAACGGAACTACCCTATTTTTAATACTTTACTTCTCCTCCATCCCATTCTCGCTACTCTATAGCTATTTCCGATATCACACAAAATCAAATTATGCCAGCCTCGGTGCATCTGGAGCCGTGAGTGCAGTAATTTTTTCTGCTATTCTGATGGATCCCATGATCCAAATTGGACTTTTTATTATACCCCCGATCATACCCGGCTATCTGTTTGGACCTCTTTTTTTAATATTATCGGCCTGGATGGGTAAAAAGGGAAAAGATAATATAAACCATGCAGCGCATATTGGAGGAGCACTTTATGGTTGGGCCTTTACGATTGCAGTCACTTATTTACAACACGATTCCTTGAACCCATTGAAAGCTCCCCTTTCAATTATACTTAAAAAACTAGGACTGGGGTAAGGACCTGTATTCAATACGAAGCGCATCATTACAGGGGGGCGTCACTTTAAAACGCTCATCGATTCGAATTCCAATTACCCATACAATTTTATCACCTGCGGTCAGTACCCAAACTTTTTCCTTGTCTGGCAAAGAAAATTTTAGATCAATTAAGAAACGGGCCAACTTCTTCTTTTTTGCCATACCCAAGGGATAGAAGTAATCCCCGGCTCTCCACCGGCGTACTTGCAGTGGAAATGCCAGAAGTTTTCGATTAAGCAATGCTACAGAAGTCGAAGACCAATCCTTACTATCAATTTTTTTGATTGCTTGAAAAGCTAGTGTCCCGTTTGAAAATTCGATGGACGCTTGAGCAGAGGAAACTTCAATAAAATCAGTGTGCTTCGATTGCTGCGGCGAAAGTATTAACCAATTCCGATGTTTTACCAACCTCCAATTTCCTGTATTGGCCACAAGTTGCGCTCCTGTTCTTGCCTGCATTAATCGCGTAGCCTCTTCTATTTGGCCTGCAGAAAAACCAAAAGGATGTAAAAGTTCGTAGAAAAGAGAGGTGCCCAGAAAATGGGCGATAGCACCGATCGAAATCGTATACTCTCCGTTTTTTTCTTTCAATATTTTTTTTACCTGAACGCCGACTAATTGCTTGTACAATTTTTCAATCTTCGTAAATCGAATCTGATTGTCACATAAATTACTCACAACCGCCGGATAAACTTTCTGAAGCGCCGGCATAACGGTGTGGCGAATATAATTTCGGGTATACTCTTCTTTTTGATTCGAGAAATCAACCACATAGCTCAACTGTTTTTCTAAGGCTATTTTTTCTAGCTCCCGTCGTTCTACAGTTAACAAGGGTCGAAGAATATTACCATTTCGTGCTGGCATACCCGTCAAACCGTGAAGACCTGTGCCCCTGAAAAAATTCATCAATAACGTTTCCGCCTGATCGTCCTTGTGATGCGCCGTTAAAACCCATTTAATATGAGGAAACTGATTAATTAAGGAAGCGAACCATTCATAACGAAGATTGCGTGCCGCCTCTTGAACCGACAGCTGTTTTTCAAGGGCATAAGTAGTAGTATCAAATTGTTTTACATGCAAGGGCATATCCCAGGAAGCAGCAAGCTGTCGAACAAAGGTTTCATCACGTTCACTTTCTGTACCTCGTAATCGAAAATTACAATGCGCTAATTCAACTGCATAGCCCTCCTCTTTACATAGGTGGGCTAGCATCACTGAATCCAATCCCCCACTGATAGCAATCAGCAAAACATCGCCGGGTAGCACCGGAGCAATCAATTCGAGATTCTGTTTAACTGAAAGCTGATTCATTGATTAAAAAGTTAGTTCTTCCCATGCGGAGCGAAGTTCGTTATACGCATGCATATCATTGCCGATTTTGGCTTGTTCCATTCCTTTCTCATAAATAGCAATCGCTTGCTCCGGATTGCCTATTTGCTCCAATAGCTTTGCTAAATGATAATAGGTGCCAACATACGATGAATCAGTTTCTAAGACCCTTTCAAAATAAGTTTGTGCAGTTTGCAAGGCTCCTATTTTAACATACTCCAGCCCAAGCGCATGTAATAAAAAACAGTCAGCAGGGCTGGCCGCAAGCATTTCAGTAAGCTTTGAAATTCTATCCATAATTAAAGGGCTACAGGGTTAAAAAAGCCTGCTAATCGCTTCTCCGGAGATGCGGCAAAACTTATCTTTGCATAGTTGCAATAACAACTTTTAAGCAGCATCAACTTTATTTATGAAGATTCTTGTTTGTATCAGTAAAACGCCGGACACAACGGCAAAAATAGCCTTCACCGACAACAACACGAAATTCGATACCAATGGAGTACAATGGATAGTAAACCCCTGGGACGAATGGTTCGCGTTAGTACGGGCCATTGAATTGAAGGAAGCTGACCCCAGTGTTACTTTACACTTGCTGACAGTTGGCGAATCAGATGCGGATCCCATCATCAGAAAGGCATTAGCATTAGGGGGAGATGAGGCAATCCGAATCAATGCTGCTCCTGCTGACAGTCAATTTGTAGCACACCAAATTGCTGCCATCGTAAAGGATGGAAATTATGATTTAGTGTTAACAGGTAAAGAGACTATAGATCATAACGGATCAACCGTTGGAGGTTTAATTGCGGGCGAAACAGAGATGCCATTTATAAGTTTGGCTACCAAATTAGATCGGCAAGATAAAACATTGACAATTACTAGGGAAATTGAAGGTGGCCAGGAGGTTTGCGAAGTAGAACTACCGGTTGTGGTCAGTGCACAAAAAGGAATGGCAGAGGCCAGAATTCCAAATATGAGGGGGATCATGGCTGCACGAACAAAACCCCTTAAAGTAGTAGAGCCCATTCCCACCAACACTTATACTGAAACAATACAATTTGAATTGCCCGCTCCCAAGTCAGGTGTTAAACTGATTGCGGCAGATCAAGTGGAGGAATTGGTTCGTCTTTTACACGAAGAAGCAAAAGTCATTTAACAATTTCAATCATCCATTATGAGTATTTTAGTCTATATCGATATTGCCAACGGTAAAATAAAGAAATCAACACAAGAAGTTATCTCGTATGGTGCGGATTTGGCAGCAGCAACAGGAGATCAATTAATCGGGGTAGCTATAGGAAATTGCCAAGATCAACTGGAAGAACTGGGCACCTTTGGCTTGCAAGAAGTGATTCAACTTGGAAAAGAAATAGTACGTAACACGCCGCAAGAAACGGATGCCTGGGCACTTGCGACACTCGCAACAGAAAAAAAGGCCCATACGTTGCTTTTCTCTCATTCGCTGGGAGGCAAATTATTAGCCCCATTGACAGCAGCCCGTCTCAAAGCGGGGATTGTTTCAGGTGTTATCTCACAACCGGACCTTTCTAATGGATTTAGTGTTAAAAGATCAGTTTTTTCAGGAAAAGCTTTTGCAAAAATTGCAATAAAAACCGAAGTGCGCGTATTAACGATAAATCCCAACTCTTACCCTGTTAAACAAACAGGCGGGGTAGCAAAACTAACCTCTGCAGCATTAGTGGCGCCTCCAACACGGGTAAGAAGTAAAAATATAGAAAGCGCAGCAGGCGCACTATCCCTTACAGAGGCTGGAATTGTTGTCAGTGCAGGACGAGGATTAAAAGGACCAGAAAACTGGGGCATGGTTGAGGAATTAGCAGGTGAATTAAATGCAGCCCTTGCCTGTAGCCGGCCGGTAGCCGATGCGCATTGGCGGCCTCATCACGAGCATGTTGGTCAGACGGGAGTAGCGATTGCACCCAATCTCTATGTAGCAATAGGAATTTCCGGCGCCATACAACATCTGGCAGGAGTAAATCGCAGTAAGGTAATTGTGGTGATCAATAAAGATCCAGAAGCTCCTTTTTTTAAGGCGGCAGACTATGGAATAGTGGGAGACGCATTTGAAGTGGTCCCGCAGCTTACGGCAGCAATTAAAAAAGTAAAAGCAAGTTAGGAATACCCCTGATTGCTATTCTATATTTGCAGGTGAATGAAAAAAATTGAATTAGAAATTATTGCAATCTCTCATAGCATCACGCAAACACACTCCTATGCAGTTGTTTTGGGAGAAGTGAATGGCTCGCGTAGGCTTCCTATCGTGATTGGTGGATTTGAGGCCCAGGCCATTGCAGTGGCGTTAGAAAAAATGAATCCGTCAAGACCCCTGACGCATGATCTGATGAAGAATTTTTTAGTTGCCTTTGGAATTGACCTTCACGAAGTAATCATCAACGATTTACAAGAAGGTGTTTTTTATTCAAAATTGGTTTGCTCCAATGAGCATGACACCATTGAAATTGATTCCAGAACTTCTGATGCCATTGCCATGGCGGTACGTTTTGGTTGTCCTATTTACACCTTTGAGCACATTTTACAAAACGCTGGAATACTGTTGGAAGAAACAGAAGAATCGAAGCGCAAAAAAACTGAAACAGAAAGCTTGGACGAAGAGATAAGAACCACTGGACACGAAGATCTCAAAAAAATGACCTTAGAGGAGTTGAACCACCTTTTAACGGAGGTATTGGAGAGCGAGGATTATATTCGTGCCATTGCAATTCGCGACGAAATAAACAGCCGTAATAAATAAGCGCGAACCCAGTACCTATGATTGTATTTCCAAATTGCAAAATCAATCTTGGGCTTCGGATTCTACGCAAGCGAGAGGATGGATTTCATGATATAGAGACTATTTTTTATCCGGTTCCTGTACATGATGCGTTGGAGATACTACCCATTCAAAAGGATAAAGACAGCTCTCTTCAATTTGAACAAACCGGTTTATCTATTAAGGGCGCCACGCAACAAAATCTTTGTGTTAAAGCCTATCGCCTGCTTCAAGAAATAAAACCCGATCTACCCCCAGCCTACATACATCTTCATAAAAATATTCCCATGGGAGCTGGATTGGGAGGCGGAAGTGCCGATGGGGTCTTTACATTACTAGCACTTCAATCACTGTTTGAATTCTCTTTATCAAAGCAAGAGAATGAAAAAATCGCACTTGAACTTGGAAGTGACTGTCCCTTTTTTTTACTACAACAAGCCGCATGGGGATTAGGACGAGGAGAAAAACTAACGCCCTTACCCTTGTCATTATCAGGTTATCAGATTCTATTGATCCATCCTGGCATTTCTATTGCTACGGCCGAAGCTTTTCGAGGAGTAAGCCCCAGGATTGAGGGAGAGCCATTAACTAATTCAATTTTACGACCTATTGAGGAATGGAAAACGGTAGTTCAAAATCAATTTGAAGAAACCATCTTTATTAAATACCCTGAATTGAAAAAAATAAAGAGTACTCTTTATAAGGCTGGCGCTTTGTACGCCTCAATGAGTGGAAGCGGTAGTACTATTTTTGGAATTTTTCCACCGGATGCCAGTAGACCTACGCTCGAACCATATCCCTGGATACAATGGAAAAAAATTCCATAACTTTATTACTACATGGTTAACAGCAACTCTATTTCATCATTTTCCTTCCCGCTACTCAAAAAGCATTTGGATCTATTGAATCACTAACGCTTTTTGCTGTTTCTGCTGTTTTCACTCCCCCACTAACCATCACCCCTTTATCTGATTATTATGTATGAAGCCCCTACTGGCGCGCTAGCCAAACAATTTATAGAGCAAGAGGAACATTTCAGTGCACACAATTATCACCCGTTACCAGTTGTCATAGAACGAGCGGAGTCCGTATTTATGTGGGATGTGGATGGTGTACGCTATTTTGACTTTCTAAGCGGATATTCCTCCGTTAATCAAGGGCATTGCCACCCCAAAATTGTGGCTAGTTGTACCCAGCAAGTTCAAAAGTTAACACTCACCAGCAGAGCTTTCCACCACCACTTATTTGGACCCTATGCTGCTTTCATAACCTCCTTATTTGGTTATGACAAGGTGCTCCCTATGAACACAGGCGTAGAGGCCGTGGAGACAGCCATCAAATTATGCCGAAAGTGGGCGTATGAAAAAAAATCAATTCCTAGCAATAAAGCCAAAATCATTGTTTGTGAGGGCAATTTTCATGGCAGAACTTCCGGGGTAATTTCATTTAGTACCGATGAGGAGTCAACACGAAACTTTGGCCCCTACCTGCCAGGATTTATTACTATACCTTATAATGATTGTGAAGCACTGGAAAAAGCGTTAGCAGACCCCCATGTAGCTGGATTTTTGGTAGAACCTATCCAGGGAGAGGCCGGTGTTGTTGTTCCTGCTTTCGGATACCTGAACAAAGCCGCACAACTTTGCCGAGAAAAACAAGTACTCCTGCTTGCAGACGAAATTCAAACTGGATTAGGACGAACAGGAAAAAGGCTGGCTTGTGATCATGAAAATGTTAGACCAGATATTCTGATACTCGGCAAAGCGCTTAGTGGCGGCCTCTTGCCGGTTAGCGCAGTGTTAGCGGATGACGAGATCATGCTTACCATCAAACCTGGGCAACACGGATCTACGTATGGTGGAAACCCGTTGGCATGCGCCATTGCCAAAACAGCACTGGAGGTTATTGAAGAAGAAAGACTAGCAGAAAATGCTGCTGAGCGTGGTATTCAACTCAGGGCGGGAATCAAAGAAATAAATTCACCCTACATCAAGTTAGTAAGAGGTCAAGGATTACTAAATGCTATTGTGATAGCTCATCCTGATCCTAACGCAGCCTGGAATTTATGTATAGAAATGAAAAACAGAGGACTACTGGCAAAACCTACTCATGGAGATAAAATCAGATTAGCTCCCCCCTTGGTTATCTCGGCGGCACAAATAGAAGAAGCCCTTGGTATCATTCGCGATAGTTTACCCCTGCTTAATTACAAATGATTAACCGCGAAGCCACTCGTTTGTTATTTTGTTGAACTGACAAAATCAAAATCGAACCTCTTTTTATTTCTGCAGAAATTGGGATTGAAAAGAGCTCATCATGACCAGATACTAAATTCCGAAATTCTCGACTCAATAATTGACCATGCAACGTAAAAAGTTGAAAAATTGTTTGACCAACACCTTTACATGCAATCGATATTCGATGGGAAAATAAGTTAACCTGATACCGGTGTAAAGAAAAAGAAGTACCACCCGCTATAAAAATGGACTTCACTGCACTAAAATTTAAGGAGCCATCCTTGTCCTCCTGCACAATACGGTAATAACTTCTTCCGGGTAAGGGGTTATTATCCCAAAACTGATAAACTTGTTCTGTACTCGCATTTCCACTAAATCCTGCAGTAAGTTCTCCAATTCTAAAAAATGATTCGCCCTCTGCAGAGCGCTCAACATGATAGCGCAAATTATTTTCTTCCCAAGTGGTTGCCCACGCTACCATAACCCGATTATTTAACAGATAAAGATCTGTGTACAGCCAATGCACGGGCAGCGTTGCAGGAACCACTTGTCCCGTTAATTCCAAATCATCAATTCGCCAGTTTGCGATATTAATAGCGGCAGTTCCAACTCCATCAAATCCGTATATCCGATAGGCAACAACCTCTTGATAGGAAGAGGAAATGGAATGCTGTTGAAATACCCAGCTACTGTTATTGGTAAGGCTACTAGTGTAAATAGGTGTAGTAAAATTGTCAACACTGGAATAAATAGACCAGGTTTGAGGACCCGAATTGGTAGATCGAAGACCAAGTGCAATGGATTGTAGTAAAAACTTATATCCAGAAACGGCTGAAATAGTAAAACTAAAATAAGAGGAACCAGTAGCCGTCTTATTTAAGGGGCCGGTTCTGCAGGCTAAAGCAGCATTATTATCACCCGAAGCGCCAGTGTATGAATTTAAGGAGGCAGAATTTGAAGTAAGAAATGAAGTAGTACCAAAATTTACACCTTGAGAAATATCGCTGGCCGTTAGTAGTGAGGAAGGATGAGTAGCGGGTGTCGGCAATTGCATATTCCAATAAATGGAAAAAGCAGACTGAGCCATAACCATGGGTGCAAGAAAAAGGACAATAGTAAATTGGGGCAGATAACGGAATACTAGCACCCCATAAGTATACAGTCACTATCCCTCAAAGTCAATACCTGAAAGATATTTGAATTTTACTGACTTTTTTCCTGTTGGAGTACAGGAGGAAAAAAGCTTGCGAATAACATGGCGATACTGGCGATTGCTACCAAATAAAATCCCAATTGCCGAGCGGGACACTCACCGCCTCTGCATAAAGCCATCAAGAAGAAATTGCGAATCATCCAAGACAGGTTGAGCGCTGAAACGAGCAGATTAAACCGCTTTGCCCAACCCATAGGAATAAAAACAAAAAGAAAATATAGACACAGAAATAGTAGATGAAAAAGACCAGGTTTCCCAAAACTGGTTCCCTCCGTATTCATCCCAGTCAGCATAAGTGAAGGAGTAGAAATCACAATCCACGGCATCCAACAAGCGATCGCCAGTAAAAGACCAGATAGAAGAGAGAAAAGTAGATAATGACTGTTTTTCATAGTTAATCTTTTAGGACCGACCGTGATTTCTTTTGCCAATAATAGTACAAAGGTAATCCAGCTAACACCAATAAGAGCCCTGCTCCAGCATGAATGATGGGTTGTTTACCCAGCATGAAAGAAACAATATCAGAATAAAGTGTAGCCACTAAATAAAAAGCGCAGAAAAAAATAAAAATGAGAACCGAAAATGGCTGCCCCCAAGCCTGATAGGATGGCGGTTGATCTTGTTTAGTCCGGGACAACCGAAATACCGCAATTGCAGCCAGACCATAGGCAATCCAAGTAACAAAAACATACATATCAGCAAGCATATCAAACGAACCCGATAAAATTAAAATAGTTACCCAAAACCCATGCAACCGAAGCGCTGCAACAGGGAGCTGTCTCTTTTGATCTAAGGCGCCAAGCCACCCTGGAAAAACTCGATCCCTTCCCATTGCATAAGTAATCCGAGAAGTAGCCATGATATTCCCATTCAAACACCCCAAGGTGCAACATACAATCAGAAATGCGATTAATCCTCCCGCCATTGGGCCCCAAGCCAGCGATAATGCATCGGCAGCAACCACTTTGGTAGTAGCGATTTGATTTACAGGCATCACAAAAAGATAGGCCTGGTTCAACAGCAGATAAAGGAATAAACAAATCCCCACACCAAAAAGTAAAGCACGAGGGATATTACGAGATGGGGATCGAACCTCCCCTGCCATTGAAATGATGTTGATCCATCCATCTAATGCAAAAAAAGCACCCGTCAAGGCGGGTATCCATGCCACAAGGCCACGATCCATGGCGACGTTCAAACCCGGCAACGTTAGATTAGTAATATTCCCCTTTGCAGCTGAAAAAAGCAAAATTGATAAGAACAATAAAATAAAAATATTCAAAGCGGTTGAAAAGAATTGAAGCCGACCACCCGCTTGCAAACTTTTTGTATTAATCCACGTAATGAACAGCACCAGTACTATGGCAATCAATTTGACAGTAAAGTCACGAAAAGGATATAGATAACCTAGCGGATAAATAGAAATGGAAAATGAACTCCAGCCAGGACTCAAAAAATCAGGAATAGCTAAAAGGGCATTCAGATAAGTAGCACAAATGAAAGCAATCGCAGCTACAGAGGCTGTATTGATAACCGAAAATGCAGACCAACCGTATAAAAATCCAATTCGGGGTCCATAGCATTTCGTAAAATGCACAAATAATCCGCCTGTGGTAGGCATACGCACCCCCAACTCTGCTATAACCAATGCCCCGCATAAGGTAAACAAACCGGCCACCACCCATATTAGGGTCATAGCCACAGGCGATCCTAATTGTGTTGCCATAGAGGCTGGCTTCATAAAAAGTCCAGCCCCAATGATTGATCCTACAATAAGAGAAAGGGCAGCCTTTCCGGAAAGCTGCCCTTTATTATATTCTTGTAGCATGATTGGTTGTCACTGAAACCTAAAGATAAGTGGGAACAAAAAGGTAACCAAGACAGCCCAAATAAAGTAAACAGGCAAATAGCGAGCAATAACTTCCTCTACTGAAGTGGAGGCTACCTGGCCGCGTAGTTGTCGAAACAGTTGACGAGCCAGTAAAATCAAATTAATGAAGAACAATAAATTTCCGCCCAGTACTGCTAATCGATTTGGCGTAAAGCCCCAAGATCCGATACGATATACAATGGCAGAAAGCGCTACTCCATTTACTACGATCGTTACGAGTGCCAAAAGGAAGATAATCCAATGTGCTAGCTTATTTTCTGCAGTACGCTTCATTTCGACCACGGAGAAAAAGATGATCGCTAATACACCAATTAAGAGTGCATTAAATAGCATTAGAAAATCGCGATCGGTATAAGGATCTTTTCCAGCAATCAAAATCCCAATTAAATAGGCCACCAATGTGACCAGCACTAGTGGGCTAAAAATTCTGGCAATAACAGGAGAAACCTTATTCACTAATTGAGGATTATACCGAATTACATAGGTAGCAATCAAGGGGGAGGCCGATAATTCAGCAATCAATATCCACCGGGTGTAAAAATCTTCGATAGAAAGACCAATTAAACTAAAGAGACCCATGGTAATTCCAGATAGTACCATCACCCCACTAACAATCAAGGAGCCCATAACTATAAGATCGCCGTTAAAACGTAAAAAAGCAGGACGCTCCGCCCAATCATGCAACTGACCCTTCCCGTATACAAATCCTAGTAAGGACCATCCAACTAGCGGGAGATGTATACAGCTTAGTATAAACGTGTCATTATCAAAATTACCGGGCAACCAATTGATATAAGCCGCACAGGCTGCAAATAGGAACAGGACTCCAAAGATGATTTGCTTGTTAAGTCGGTGCAACCACATAAAATATCCCGCTAATACAGGCAGTATAATAAAACTGATATTGCGGGGAAAAAATTCCTCCGGTTTCAGCGAAAAAAAATCAGGAATTTTTGCGATTAAAGTTGCAATGGCTGTGGCCACTAAAATAACCAATAAGTCAGCCCCCCTTCCCCAAGAAATGGAGGAGGATTCTTCTTGTAAGCGCTCATACCAGCATATTGCAATAGGATCAGCAGGTTTGGCTGGGAATACCTCGAAAAAAGCTTTTCGAAAGCCAGATTTGTCCGAACGATACAAACTTTCCAGTTTGGCCGGATTTGTCAAATTCAATTGTAATGATTCTTTCATTGTACAGGGCCTGTGTGTTTATAACAGTTGTTCGAAAGTAGATGTTGAACAAAAAATCAACAATCCGCCCCTGTAATTTAACAATACATTTCGTTTTTTAGTGATTTCACTCGTTCATCCGCCAAATATTCATCAAAGGTCATTAAGCGATCAATAACTCCCTTGGGCGTAAGCTCGATTACTCGATTAGCAACAGTTTGCATAAAAGTATGATCATGACTACTTAATAAAACCACACTCTTGTAATCAGTGCATTGCTCGTTAAAACTTTGAATACTCTCTAGATCTAAATGATCGGTGGGCTGATCCAGCAAAATTACATTGGGATTTTGCAACATCATTCGGCTAAGCATACAACGAACCTTCTCTCCCCCACTCAGCACCGTTGTTTTCTTCATGACATCTTCTCCACTAAATAACATCTTTCCCAAAAACCCTCTTAGGAAAGGTTCGTCCACATCTTTTACATGTTCAGGAACATACTGCCGTAACCAGTCCATCAAGTTAAGTTCGCCCGCAAAATATTTTGAATTTTCCTGTGGCAAGTAAGCCCAGGTGATGGTAGTTCCCCATTCAAAAGACCC